>Ga0208371_1000082_pt1 | contig 42098 bp, 33 predicted proteins | sample SubbioCR12Aug_1A_FD_184827 | JGI IMG/M metagenome (GOLD analysis project Ga0208371, IMG submission 184827) | Serpentinite rock and fluid subsurface biosphere microbial communities from McLaughlin Reserve, California, USA - CR12Aug_1A (SPAdes) | ecosystem: Environmental > Terrestrial > Deep... | reverse complement strand
TTCCGGCCCGACAACCGGATTGCGGTAACGGAATTCGGAAGCGATATCCACTTCGACCGGCAGCCGGCACTGCTCCTCGATGAGAAATTTCCCGACCAGCCCCGCATGCCAGGAAGTCCCGCAGGCAATGATCAAGATCCGGCTCACCTGCGCCAGCTCGGTATCGGTCAATGTAAGGTCTTCCAGGTAGACATCGCCGTCATCTTCCACGAGCCTGCCGGCCAGGGTATCCTGCACGGCGCGAGGCTGTTCGAAGATCTCCTTGAGCATGAAATGCCTGAAGCCACCCTTTTCGGCCATAAGGGGGGACCAGTCGATGTATCGCGGCTGCTTCTCCAGGAGTATCCCGGAGATCGTTGAAAATGAGGCCTTCCCGTCCCGGAAAATCGCCATTTCCCCGTCTTCCATGAAGACCATCCGGCGGGTATGGGAGAGGATTGCCGGGATGTCCGATGCAACAAAGAACTCCCCGTCTCCCAGACCCACCACCAGCGGCGAACCCTGCTTGGCGGCAATGAGCGTTTCCGGTTCCATCTCGTTCACGATGCAGAGGGCATAGGCGCCCTTCAGATCGCCGAGGGTCAGCCTGACCGCCTCGGCGAAATCGGCACCATCATTGATCCGCTGTTCGATGAGATGGGCGATGACCTCGGTATCGGTTTCACTCCTGAAGGTGTGCCCCATGTCCCGCAGGGAAGCCTTGAGATAGAGATAATTCTCGATTATGCCATTATGCACCAGCACCACCGGACCGGCATGATGCGGATGCGCATTGGTTTGCGAAGGCCTGCCGTGCGTAGCCCAGCGGGTATGGCCGATACCCGGCGAACCGTAGAGCGGAATCTCCCCCACAAGCCGGCTGAGATTCGCCAGTTTCCCCTCGGTCCGCCTGATCTCCGCCCGTCCTTGGTCGATGGTGCACGCCCCGGCAGAATCATACCCACGATATTCGAGGCGTCTGAGGCCATCGAGAATGATGGGGAGCGCCTGTTGGTAACCACTGTATCCTACGATACCGCACATGATCTACTCCGCTCGCGTTCGCGTCGTTTGCACCGCGTCGCTACGCATTGCTCCGGCGCCGGGGGTCCGTGACAATATGGGATCCCTTGTGCCGATTCAGCATCAGGCCGAGTACCTTGTCCGCAGGGAGTGTTGCAACGGCGCGCTGGATCTCGGGCAATGAGGTCTGCCCCTCCTGCACCACCACCAGGATGTGATCGACCAGCGGAGCGAACACGAGCGCGTCAGCGCTGCTGAGCAGTCCAGGTACGTCAAAAATGACATACCGCTCCGGATAGCGCGACTTCATGTCCGCCACCAGCTCCCGCATCCGTGGAGAACCGAGCAGCTCGCTGCTTTCTTCAATGGTTCTCCCCCCGGAGATGACGGTCAGTTTCTCGATACCCGGCCAGGTGATCAACTCGGATACCGGCTTGTCGTCGAGGAGATAATCGATCAGTCCATGTTCATTCTCATAGCAGAGATACCGGTGCACGTCCTGATGCTGCAAATCGCAATCGACCAGCAACACCGTCTGCAGAAACTCCCTGGCAAAGGTGAAGGAGAGATTGATCGCCGTCGTGGTCTTGCCTTCGCCATGCCGGGCGCTGGTCACCATGATCGTTCGACCGCCGCTTTTTTTGGTGCGCTGCAGTATCTGGGTTCGCAGAACCTTGTAGGCATCGATGGCCGCCGTATCCTGGCCGAATGCCACACAGCGCCGGGCAGCCACCTCGTCGGGACACAGCGTGACCGCGCGCGAGACCGAATAGGATGGGGAGACCCAGCCGATCTTCTCCCGGTTGACCGGGACCGGTGCAGGTGCGGCAGCCGCCTGAGCGGCATCGGCAGTTACCGGGGCATCATCGCTCCCCTCCGTTTCCGGTTGGAGCAGAGCGGCATTCGATTCGGGGGCAGGTGCATCCACTCTGCGATTCAATTTCCTGAATCTGGCCAGGCGATCGCTATTCGACATGACTGAATATTCCTCCACAACTTCCTGATTGGATGGTCGTTACATGGTTCCCATCCGGAAACTCCGGATGAGAAACTATTGGTTTCCGGATCGGAAAGGAGGGATTTTTCGTCCTGGCAAGGAAATCAAGGGATTGTACCCACAGGGCATAAACAGCGCTACGCCGCACAAGGAATCCCGCAGATTGACGCCGCCAGGGCGGAAAAGAACCCTTTCCGGACGGGAACTAAATGGCAAGTCGCCGCAGGACCTTAGCCATAAAAACGTTGAGGTCCATGACGAGGAAGTGGAACAGCAGAATACAGGCAAGGCATGATGCTGTCGTGCCGACGAGAAGCATGCGCCGGCGCTGTCTCATCCGTTGCCTGTCCTGCTCGGTTACGATCTCCGGAATCGCGGCAAGAACCGGCAGTTTTACGACCTTTGCCAGCTTGTCCACCCCGTACACCGACTGGTCGCTGTTTTCCCGCAGCGCCGCCGTGCCGACGCCGCTCCCGATCCCCAGCACAATGCCGATCAGCAGGATAGCCGGGATATTCGGGCTGACCGGCTTTTCGGGCAACCGTGCGGAGTCGATCAAGGTAAAGCGTTCGCCCATCTGCTCCTTTTCCAGGCCGTGGGCAACCCGAGCTTCCATGAATTTTTTCGACAGGTCGTCGAATTTCAACTGCAGGTTGTTTCTCTCGACGAGAAGCGCCTTATACCCCTCCTCTACCCGCGGGGACGACTCGATCCGCTTGCGGATACTGTCACGTTTCCTGCTCGTTTCCTCAATCTGACGCTTGACCGAATCGATATCGGAACGGACGCCGGCCAGCTGCGACTCGATGCTGATATAGGCCGGGTTGTCGGGCTTGGTATCAGGAGTATCTCGCCCTGCGGCGCGCAACTGCTTGGTCAATTCGGAGATCTCTGCCCGGGTCTTGACAACATCGGGATGCTTGTCGGAAAACCGGCTCTTCAGATCGACCAGGCGTACCCGCAGTTCGTTCAGCCTCGTCTTGTCCTGGTTGGCGGCATCAGTTGGAATCGCATTGATCTGGGACTGGAGGAAGCTCTCCTTTTCCCTGAGGGTACGGAGTTGCTCGTTCAGTCCCCTGCTGTCCCTGTCCAGGCTGTCGAAAAGCTGCAGGTTCAATTGGGCAAGCTCGGGAAGCGCGTTGATATTGTGCTGTTTATAGGCGGCAATACTGCTGTCCACTTTTGCCAGCTCCCCCTGAACGCTCTTCATTTCATCTTCCATGAACCTGGCTGTCCCCTGGGACTGCTTTTCACGGACCTTGATGTTTTCGTTCAGATAAAACGAGGCCATTTCGCTGGCGACCTGCTGCACAACCGCGGGGTTTTTCCCTTCGTAGGACACCGTAAAGGCAATGGTGGCCTGTCCCGAGCGGCCGGACCGGGGGTCCGTGACATCGGCGCTGATGGTATTGAACTTGATATCCTTGCGCATCTTGGCAATGATTTCTTCCGTCGTCTTGGTCTTTTTCAGGTCTTCATAGAGACGGAAACGATTGATCAGCTCAATGAGGCGCGTCGAACCCATTACCTGCTGGTTGATGGTCTGCAGTCGCTGGTCGGCATAGGTCGTTACGTTTGCGGAGACATATTCGCGGGGGATTTCCTGATCCTCGATGAGTATGGTGGAGGTTGAACGGTATTTCGGCGGAAGAACGAACGCGACAGCTGCGGCAGCCAGGAATACCCCAACGGCAGGCAACACGATGCTCCACTTACGTCTTTTGGCAATGATGAGAATGTCTTTTGCTGAAATGTTATCGTGCTCCATACAATGCCTCACTCCTCACTATTTCAACGATGGTTCAACGACGAACGGGGAAATTGATCTGTGCGCGCAGAAAGAGTATGTTCTGTTCCGCACTGGTTCCACTGGCTCGATAGTCCACGCTGTAGTATGAATACTGCAGGCCGATGTTCGCATCCCTGGACAGGTCATACTGAAAACCGGTTGAGACCCGTAAGGTATGATCGTCAGTCCCCCGAATGGAGAACTCACCCGCATCTGCCTTATTGATGCTGTAAATCGTCGAGAAACTTACACCGAGCTTCTCGGTCAGCAATCGGTTGAAATCGAAAGAAGCCGACGTCTGCTCGGAAGCCCCGATCTGGCCCGACGTGGAAGCGAAATCCCTGGCCAGTGCCAGCGAACTCTGCCACTTTTCCCCGGTGTACCGTATCCCCAGCGACCCGGTCAGACCCCAGTTGTCCCGGGATTGTTCCGCTTCGGTCAGAGTCGGCACCTGCAGCGCAGTGAACGATGAATAGGTGTATCTGACGCCTCCCGATGCAAAACAGACGAAACGTTCGCTCGCGAGCCAGTTGAGTGCTGCTGACACGGAATAATTATCGGTGGTCGCGTTCGTATAGATCGATCTGCTGAACCCGAGGTTTGTACTCCCCGTGAGTCGAGGGACTATTGCACTCAAATCCCTGGAAATGGTTGCCCCTGCCGCATGCTCCGTAACATCCAGCAATCCGGGATTGTCATATTCGGTCTTTCTGTACGAGTAACTTGCCCCGGCCTTTGACAATTCATCCAATACCTCGCTCATGCTCAACGAATAGGCCTGCCGGTCGCTGCTGGAACTTGACGCAAGCTGTGAGATCTCGTTGATGGTATCGGGCCGCGACGCCTGGGTATAACTTGCACTGCCGCTCAAATCGGTGCGTTCTGACAGTCGATACTGCACCGAGCCACTGGTGAGAGCATCGACCGCATCAAGGCCGTCGATCCTGGCATAGCTGAGCCAGTTCAGACCTGCCCTGAAGTTTACGTTCGCACGATCAGACCTGCTGACCAGGCGCAGGCTCGGGGAAAGCGTGGAAATGAAATCGCTCTGCTTGCCGGTCGTACTGAGAAAGATGTTATCGTTGTATTCCTCGCGGAATTCGAGCCCCGGTATGATCTCCACCCCGGATGCCCGGACGGTCCGGGTCGATACCAGCATCGAGGCAAGGAGAACGACCACTGTCAGCAGCACCTTGACTCCGTGCCCGTCATACCGTGGATCAGCTGACATATGTGTTTCCGACGCCGGCACTCTGATCAGGGAACGACGATGACATCGCCGCGCTGCAGCCAGATGTTGTCATCCAGTTGTTTCCCCGCGGAAACCAGCGAATACCTGAAGGTAAATATCCTGGTACTGTCCCCCTCCTGGCGAAAGACCCTGATATCGTCCTTGTCGGCGAATACATTTACGCCGCCGGCCATGGCAAGGGCCTGCAGCACGTTGGTATTGGCCAGCAGCATCTGCCGTCCGGGAGCATTGACCTTGCCGATAATGTAGATGAAAAAGCTGTTGGGCTGGCGCACCTCCACCGAAAGTCCGGCATCCACCACATATCCCGAGAGCTTTTCCTCTATCTCTTTTTTCAGCTGGGCAACGGTCTTCCCTGCCGCCATGACCTCGCCGATCAATGGGAACTGGATCTTGCCGTCGGGGAGTACGAGCGCCGTGCGGGTCAGGGCCTCGTCACGCCAGACAGAGACAAACAGCTGATCTCCGGGGCCGATGACGTAATCCTGCGCGGTGATCTGGGGGGTCCCGGACAACTCTTTCGGAGGGATCAGGGTCCGGTCGTCGGCAAGGCCGATCCCGGCAAGGATCTTCTCCCAGGAAGAAGGCTCTTCACGAGAGGGTTTGACATCGCTTTGCACCGCCTCCGCTGGAGGCACTTCATCTGCCAAGGCGAGACTCACTCCTGAAAACAATAGCGAGAAGAGAGTCAGAAAGACCAACAGTAACCGTGTCGCACACAATCTGTTCATGTTTGGTTCGCTCTTTCGAAGAGTGGATTCACAGCAACCAGATACTCACCTTCATGGACAATAGCAGGCCAACGTTACAGTCCCATTCCAATTGGTTGAACATTTTACAAACTTTCGCAGAGCAGCAAAACCATCGGCATGGCGTCAAAGGGTTTTCAGCGTTTTCTCGGCCTCTTCCCTGCCGATAAACCGCTCATTGCCACCGATCGATTTCTTCAACGATTCCCTGGCCAGGGCACGATTTCCGCTCTTGTACTGCGCCATCCCCAGGTGATAATTCACGATCGGGCTTGCGGGGCTGCCCTGCTGAACCTTGGCGATCAGTTCGGCAGCCTTTTTGAAGTCCCCCTTCCGGAAATGGACCCAGCCGAGGGTGTCGAGCACGGTCAGCTCCCCGGGGTTCAGCGATTGTGCCTTCTCAGCCAGCTGCATTGCCCGTTCGAGCTCTTGCGCCGACCGCCCTTTTTCGCTCAGCAGGAATGCCAGATCGTTGTTGACCCGCCAGGACTGCGGATTCCGCCTGTACGCCTGCTCAAGTTCGGCTTGCGCCTTGTCCATCTTTCCCTGGCGGATGTACAGTTCGCTGAACTTCACATAGCCGATGGGGAGCTGCGGGGCTTTCCGTTTCAGTTCGGCAAAGATCGACTCTGCCCGCTTCAGGTCGCCGATCCGCACGAACAGGTCCCCCAGGTCGGTCTTGATCTCAAGATCATTGGGCTGTTTCGCCAGAATCTTGTTGAGTGTCGCCTCGGCCTGCTTGTAGTCTTTCTGCACCTGATAGACCCTGGCGATGCTCCGCAGCAGCTCGCGGGAATCGGGATCCGTTTTGAGCGCCGTCTTGAGGCTGTCCAGGGCCAGGGCCGGTTCCCTGTTCAGGAGATAGGCATCGGCCAGACGGATCTGACCCGGTACGCTCTGCGGGTTTTCGCTCACCACCGCCCGGAACTCGGTAACTGCCCTTGCCCCCTCCCCTCGCAACAGGTGCAGGTTCCCCTTGGAGAAATGGGCCTCCACGTTCTTGGGACTCTCTTTCAGCACTGCATCGACATACTTTTCCGCGGTTTCCAGGTCTCTTCGCACGAGATAGATCTTGGCCAGGGTAGTCTGAGCCTTGATCAGGTCGGGCTTGTCGAACTCCTTCCCCTGGGCGACGATCTGTTTCAGGACATCGAGCGCCTGGTCCGGCTTGTTGACGGTTGCATAGAGCTCACTGAGGGAAAACCGGAGATTGAAACTCTTCGGCAACCTGGCCATCCCCTCCTTGAGTTCCCGCTCCACATCATCGGGGAGGTTCTTGGCCAGATAGAAACCAGCTGCCAAGAGCCGCGGCTCTTCCTTGTCGGGCTGGGCCGCAATCAGCCCCTTGAGGACCTCTCTCGCCTTCTCCTGCTGTCCCGATTCCCAGTAGAGATTGGCCAGGGTTATGTTGTGACGGCTCTCGGCCGGTTCCAGGGCAATCGCCTGCCTGACATATCCGGCAGCTTCCTCGAGTTTTCCGCTGCGCGCCTTGAGTTGGGCCAGTGTCAGAATGATACCGACTTCCTTCGGATTGGCAGCCATCCCTTTTGTGAGGACCTGTTCTGCCTTATGGGCATCACGCTTCTGCAGATAACAGGTCGCCTGCAGAAGATAGGCGTCCGGTTTGGTGATCCCCTTTGCCATCAGGCCATCCAGATATGCAATCGCCTTGTCCCATTCCTTGCGGGCAACGGTTACCGCTGCTTTCAACAACTGGCCATCGACACTGCCCGGATCTTTCTGCAGGATCAGATCCGCCTTTTCCATGGCCTTGTCCGGGATTCCCGAACCGAGAAGGATCTTCCCCACCTCATACTGGGATTCGAGATCGGCGGGATTCAGTTCGACAGCCTTGTTGAAACTGCCATAGGCCCCCTTGAGATTCCCCTGCTGCAGCTCGATCTTTCCCAGCATCCTGAAGGCATCCGCATACTTGGGATCGATCTGCACCGCATTCTTGAATTCCAGCCTGGCCTTGACGAAATCCTTCTTGTCAAAGAGCTCCTTCCCCTTGGCAAAGAATTTTGCCTTTTTCGCATCCGGTCCGCTGCAGGCAGCGAGAAACACGACCGTTGAAATCACCACAAACCACCGTACCGTCCCTGTACGCATAGGCATCTCCTCTATAAGTAACTGATATTTCGTCTACACGCGCAACATTATCCTATTGCCAGAACCAGCAGGGAAACGACGGTAAACCCGGCAACCGTGTTCAGCTTGCCGCGCAACTCTGCCAGCAGAACCTCATAACTGAAATAGAGCATGATGATCTTTGCTGCGATCAGACCGACCCGATATTCATGGAGAAACTGGTCGGGCATGTTCGGCACGGCAACGGCGAGGATAATGATCAGAAAGTCCATCGGTGAACTCTTGAAGCCGTTCTGGCGCCGGGAAAACTTGGAGATCATCACTATCAGGAGGGCCAACAGCCCGAACAGCATGTTATAGAAACTGTTCCAGTGCCCAACAAGCCATGAAGGAACTCTTTCCCCGCTGAAATAGACGGCGAACGGGATCAACAGATAGAGAGCAATCCGCAGAACCTGCTCCAGCCGCTTCCTGAAGAAAACCCATGTCAGGATGATCGCCAGGGCAAGCATGCCCGCCCCCGGAGTGGTATATGGAGGAATTGCCTCGGCAATCCAGCAGGTGAACAGGGCAAGCAGAGGGATGCCGAACTCGAAAAGAGGAAATGTTGCCCTGATGACCGTTCCCTTCTGCTTGAGGACACGGAGCCGCCCGGCCAGTCGCAGGTTGAATACGTCCAGCCGCTGGGGTTGCCAGTCATTTCGCCGCGCTCGGTCAAAGAGAAGAAGCACCGTGGCCGAGAAGACGACATACCCCCCCAACAGCGTCCAATCGGACTGGTAGCGACTGAGTATGGCGGTCAGGACCAGGAGGGTCTGCAGGAAATAGATCAGGACGACCGAAAAAGAGTGATGCAGACCGAGCCGCAACAGGTGATGGTGAAAATGATTCTTGTCCGCCGAGAATGGTGACCGGCCATGGGCGATGCGGGTTATCATCACCGTAAGCGTGTCAAGGATGGGGATTCCCAGCAGCAACAACGGGAGAACCGGGCTGAGGATTCGATCCCCCTGGGTCAGGGCAATGGACAACATCCCAGCCGAATAGCCAAGAAACTGGCTTCCGGCATCTCCCATGAATATGGATGCCGGATGGGTATTGAACCGGAGAAAGCCGAAAATCACCCCGGCCAGTGCAATGGATATCAACCCGACAACCATGTTCCCGGAGATATACGAGAGGTAGCCGATCCCGGTGAATACGAGAAGACAGATTCCTCCGGCAAGGCCGTCGAGCCCATCGGCAAGGTTGATGGCATTGGTTGCGCCCACAATCGCCACCAGGGTTAAGGGAAGAGAGATGAAAAACGGCAGCTGATAACCATCCGGCAACAACATCCCCAGAGATCTGATCTCCACCCCACCAACGAAGATGGCTATCAGCGCGGCAATGATCTGACCGAACAATTTGGTCGTAGGCGACAGATCCCGCAGGTCGTCGAGAAGACCGAAGAATACCAGCACTGCAGCCCCACCGAGATAGGATGCGACAAAACTGTTCGCATAATTCCAGAACAAGAGCGGCGCAAAAGCGCCGCACGCCATGGCGATCCCGCCGATCCTCGGTATGGGGCGCGTGTGAATCTTTCGCTCGGAAGGGATATCGACCGCGTTGAAACGCACGGCAAGGAATGACAGCATTGGCGTCAGGAATATGGTAATCAGCACTGCCAGAAGCAATGTGGAGAGAAAGATCATCGTCTGCCCGCACCCGGCAGATAGTCGTTGAGAAGCGGCGCAATCTGCCCGACAAAGGATTGCATCCTGGACTCGGCATCCTCTACCCGCTCTGCCGGATAAACAGGGGTGATGACTCTCACCAGCGACCCATCGGTCCTTTGCCGGGTCAAAGCATCAAGGAATGCATACCATTTGAGTTGTACAAGATTCGTGAGGATACGACCCCGCTGCGGGAACCAGTAATAGGTCAGATCACGTTCACCTGATTTTGCCATAAATGCCCTGCTGACAAGCATCGCCCCGGTACCGGCAGAGGTCTGCACGGGAACGCTGACCAGGCCCGATTCCTCGAAGTTCCAGCCACTGCCGGGCAGACAGGTAGCCGGCGTGTGCACCGAGCCTCCCTTGGTCTGACTGGCGTAATAGGCTGTGTAGAAGTTGATCTCCCGCCCCTGGGCGTTGCGGTAGTTAATAACCACGTAATCGCTGAACTTAAGGGCATCACGGTACAGTTGTTCCATGGGGGCCACGGTTCCGCGCCACTCGCCGACGTTGAGGGGAAAATCTGCGAGCGGCTTGCTGATAGGCGTCTTCTCCCGGAAATCGATCCCCTTTGCTGCGGCAAGGGTGCCCCCGAGCAACACGACTGCACAGAAGAAGTGCATGGCAAGCCGCGGACCAGACGGGAGAATGGCCGTATCCTTTACGAGTGGCATCTCTGAAGCGGGCTGTATCCGTTCGGGTAACACCTTTTTCAGTATCCAGATCTCGCCGACGAGTAGTCCGAGGCTGACCATGAAGATGAACCAGCCGGAAAAGTCGTGGAAAAACCCTTCCGCAACCCGGGCTCCGAACAGGGGATAGAGCAATCCCACGGACGCGATCCTCATCCCGTTTGTAATCACTGAAATCGGCAGCGCGGAAAAGACCACCAGCAGCCGCTTCCAGAAAGCTCCCTTGTAGTAGTGGGCAAGCAAAATCCCCAGAGCCAGGAGCGGCATCAGGTAACGAATGCCACTGCAGGCATCCACCACCTGCAACCGCGTAAAGCCCACGTCGATGACATTGCCTTCGCGGAAGGCGGACATCCCCCAGAGCTGCAGAAGGGCCACCCCCAGCTGGGAGGAAATGAGCTTCAGCTTCAGGGAGAGGTGGGTGTTGACGAAGATGGGCAGAGGAAACATGGTCAGGGAGAAGAACAGCGGAAAACTGATGGTCTTCAACTTCTCCCAGCCAAGATGGAGCCAGCAGAGGCCCACGACAACCAACCATAATGACAGGTAGAGGGTAAAGAATTCCCCGGCAAGTTCACCCAGCCAGTAGAGCCCTATGGCGGCCAGAATCGGCACGAAACCAAACAGGGATGGTCTGGCAGGGGCTTCCCTGATCTGCCGTCGTTTTTCCCAGAGCAGATACAACACAACAAGAGGAATCAGGGCGCTGGAGCTGTAATCCTCCCGTTGCCAGTCAAAGCTGACGAGACGGTTGAGAGCCCCGTAATAGAGGGAGATGATCAGCGCTGTGTAGGAAATCCCCTGAATCCAACCGGGGATATTCATCTGCAGGAGCGTATGTCTCCGAAGGTTTGCATCCATCTGGATCATAGTCGTACGAGGGTCCTTGTTTTCTGCCGAAGCCATGCCGCACCCATCAGGCGGCAACTGCCGTGCTTGACTTCTGACCGGCCAGCACCGACCAGATCCGTTCGGAAGCTTTCCCGTCCCACAATTGGGGAACCCTGGCCTGATGCCTCTTGGCAAGACTTTCCCGATAGGCTTCCAGAATGCGTCCGGGTTCGGTCCCTGCCAGCACATTGGTACCCAGTGAAACGGTTATCGGACGCTCCGTGTTGTCCCGGATTGTCACGCATGGAACCCCCAGTGCCGTCGTCTCTTCCTGAAGTCCTCCGCTGTCTGTCAGAACAGCCTCAGCCCCCTTCCAGAGGGAAAGCGATTCCCTGAAGCCGAGCGGCGGGAGAAGTTGTACCTTTTCGGAAAATCGGATGTTGTGCGTATCGATCATCTGCATGGTCCGGGGGTGAACGGGAAAGAAGATGGTCCGGTTGGAGGCAAGGCGGTTGACCGCCTCTGCGATGCCGTGAAAGGTGGTGCAATGATCCACATTGGAGGGTCGGTGCAGAGTCAGGAAGAGATACGGTTCACTCACTTCCTTGAGCATCCGTGCCATGATGGGCGGAGGATCCGAACCCCTGAGTATTTCAACCTGATGGAACAGGTTGTCGACCATGACATGCCCCACCTCGTAGATCCGCTCTTCCGGTTTCCCCTCGGCCAGCAGGTTTGCGGTGCCGCTCTCCTCGGTAACGAAGTACCAGTCCGAGATAGCATCGGTTACCATGCGGTTGATCTCCTCGGGCATCGACAGATCGAAGCTGCGCAGTCCCGCCTCCACATGTGCGACCGGGATGCCCAGTTTTTTCGCCGTCACGCTGCAGGCAAGGGTCGAGTTCACGTCCCCGACCACCATCACGAGATCGGGTCCCTCCTTCAGACAGACCTCCTCGAAGGCAACCATGATCTTGGCCGTTTGCACTGCATGTGATCCCGGTCCGGCCTCAAGGGAATATTCCGGCTTCGGGATACGAAGCTCCTCGAAGAATGACTGGGACATGTGATGGTCGTAATGCTGGCCCGTGTGAACTATGCTGCATCTGACATGGTCATGTGCCAGCGAAGCCCGCCAGATAGGGGCAATTTTCATGAAATTTGGCCGTGCGCCAGCGACAAGCAGGACATTCATGGTCCACCTCTGATTGTGAGATTACAGAAAAAAACGTGCCCGGACTGATATGCTCAAATCCGGGCCCATGCTAGCAGACGAGTCTTGTGATTGGGTTACAGGTGGGTAAATGTTTGATGAATCGGGTCAGTTGAACGCCATTGCGACTTTCCTGCGGATGACCTGAAAGGCGAAAATGGGGAGTACCCGCTGCCTGACTATCCGTTTCGGTTCGTGAAGCAAGCGATACAGCCACTCCAGATTCATCCGGCACCAGGCCTTGGGAGCTCGTTTGACGGTACCGGCAATCGTGTCGAGGGTGCCGCCGATCCCCTGGCAGACCCGGACGGTTGTCAGCTTGTCCGCATGCTGCACATACCATTGTTCCTGTCGCGGCGAACCGAGTGCCAGGAACAGGATCTGTGCACCGGAGTCATTGATCTGCTCGACCAGGGCCGGCATTTCCGCCTGCGACACATAGCCGTTCGCCCGGCCGACAATAGACAGGGATGGATGGCGCTGCAACAGGACCTGGGCTGCCTTGGCGCTGACCTCTTCCTTGGCGCCGTAAATAAATACCCGATACCCCTTATGGGCGGAAAGACGGCAGATCTCTTCCATCAGTTCGACACCGGGGACCCGCGACAGGCGGGCATGATAGAGAATCCTTGCGGCAATCACCATCCCGATGCCGTCCGGGATCAACAGATCGGTCTCCCTGAACACCTTGTGCAGTTGCGGATCGAGGGGAACGGAGAAATTCTTTTCAGGATTGACCGCAAAGATGCTGTGAGGCCGGTCTCCCTTCTCGACAAAGTGCTCGATCTTTTCGAGCGCGCCGCCCATGTCAACCGGATCAACCCAGAGATTCAGGATATTGAGACGATTCATCTGCTGCGACATTGTCGACCTCCCGAACACGTTGAGGAACACTCCGGTTGTTCAAAAACAGTCAGATCGTCGCACCCGCAGAAAGCCCCGCGGAGGCGTAGCAGCGCTACGCCGCACAAGGTGGCTTTCGAGGACGGCGGCGAGATGGCTGGTTTTCAACAACCGGCTAAACGAAAAAACCCGAACCGGACAAAGGTATTCCTCTGTCAACGATTCGGGTGCCCTGGTCCCTGATCTCTCAGGTCAGCGGAGTGCCCATCAATTCACATGCCGGGAGTATATTCCCCCAATGTTACACATATATTAAGAACAACCAACAATCAGGCAACTATTTCAGCATCTCATATCACGGTTATCAGGGTCTCGAATCTCACCTCGGTCGGTGCACCGCTCCGGACAGCCTGAAGGACCGGAGATGGAGTCTTTTCGTCATATCCCGGAGAAAACCATCCCAGAGGGGGATTTTCTTCCCCCCGGCGCAGTTGGAACCCACCGTGTTTCAATTCAATCCGGATGCTGCGACAATCCCGTTCCACCATCCAGAGACTCTCCTGTTCCAACACCATCGCATCCGGATGAAGATGAAAATTCAGTTCAAAGGTGTGCTGACCACTCCCCAGGAAATGGTCCGTTATCTCAACCCGCCCGTCATCGTTGCATTCAACCCGGCGAAAATGCCTGACAGCCCCTTCAAGCCGGAGATATCCGTCATGGGTCCCTTCGAGGAAGATGCCCGTAGAGGTCATGCCGTGGCGCACAAGCGTTGCCGCATACGGCCTGGACCAGATGAAGCCGGTTTCCTGTACGGCCTGGTCCTGCCTGTCCACCGTTACGGTATTGTGAGCCCGCGTTCCCTTGAAGTATCTGCGGGAATCGGGCGCACCATTGTAGCGGTAGGTACCGGGATCGACCAGAACAGGAACTCCCCCGATGGAAAGGGTTATGGAGAGCGCATCGGCATGGCCATGGTTGTAGAGCGGCGACATTCCCAACGGCCCATGGTCGAAGAGCAGATGAATCCCGTTTCCGAAACGGACCGCGCTGTAACCCGACGTTGGAAAGATGCGGCAACGGTCCCGGCGGTCTGCGACGTCAATCCGTTGCGGGGCGAAGCCCGGCGCAATGGCGTGGCCGTCGTCCGAATCGCCGATTGCCGGCATCCTGCCGCTTTCATCCGTGCATGCAGCAAGAAACAACTCTCCGGTCATGAGGCGCGCTGTGATAGTGCTGCAGGAATGGATGTTGTTCGATTCGAGGAAATCGACCGCCAACCAATAGAGATCCAGGACAAAACGATGATAGGCAAAAGACTGCTCCGCCGGTCCGCCGTCGGAGAGGATCTGGTGCTCCACCTCTTGATCGAGAAGCGCGATGGATCTGTCGAGCCAGCGTTTACCGGTGAAGGTGTTTCTGAACAGTGCCCCGGCAAAGAGCAGCCCCACCGCCTCGCAGACGGTATGATTCCCGAGTGAAGAGTAGAGGGAGAGACGTTTTTCTATCCACCATGCATGGGAATAGAGAGCACTGAACAGTTCGCTCCGTTCCTCACGGCTAAGGGCATCGAGCACCTTGAGCGCGTAGAAGAATACCGGGATCCTGAGCCCGCACTCCATGGCGGAAAGATAATGCGGCCCGAGGAGAAAAGGATTCCTCCTGAGCCATGCCATGAGGCCGTCCCGGACAAGCGATGAATACTGATCCGGATCGTCACCGGGCTGCTTCATGGCCATTCTGATCAGCAGCGGCATGAACTGTTGCAACCGGGCAGGCTCCCAGAGGGCTCGAATGTCGTAGTCAGCACTATTGATAGGGATGTCGCAACAGAACTTCTGGATTAGCCGATCCTCTACCGCGCTGATCTGTCCGGGGTCGGTATTCGGGAAACGTAGGGACGTATTTTCATCGGGTCTGGCGGCAATTCGGGGTGCCTTGAGAAGACGCAAGAGTGCACTATCACCTTCCGGTGTACGCACGACGGGGATTCCCCGCTTGACCCTGAAACGCGCCATACAGACAATTGCTGCCAGCCTCAGCCGGTAGACGATTTCAGGAAACGAAGCGCTGCGGAGTCGGGCGATGAAAAACCGGAGCTTTTCTCCTGGTATCCTTCGACTCTCCGTGGCCTGTCGGAACATTGCGTCAGGGCCGGCTGAAGCGGCATCTGCGTACATTTTCACGCTATCGACCCATATCAGATCAGATCCGGACGCTCTGGCCGGTCCGCAGAGACTCTTCGACCCTGAGAGTGGCGAGCATGACGGCGTAGATCTCTTCGAATGGAATCAAGGGGTTGCCACCCGTCCGGACGTTTTCGATGAAAGCAGACACCTCATGCCGCTGTCCCTTGTCCTGCGACAAGAGCTTTCGCTCCTTTTTCCCCGACTTCCCGTGGATCACGGCGTTTCTGAAATCATCGATAACCGCGGTACAGCCGGAGGAAAAGACCTCCAGCCGCTCCTTGGGAAATGACTTCTCCCCGTTGGCGCAGTACGAAACGGTCCCGACAGACCCATTGAGGAACGAAATGGTGATCTGCACCGTGTCCGATACCCCCCCGGGCTCACGGAGAGCCACGGCGAAAAGGGAAACAGGGAGAGAGCCGTTCAGGAAGGTCAGGAAGTCGATGAAGTGACAAGCCTCCCCCACGATCCGACCACCGCCGGTCTCGCGGTCCTGTATCCATGACTCCTTCGGAATGGCACCGGCATTGATCCGATAGGTCATGGCCATCGGACCGCTCCCCAGTTGCTCCTTGACGAAAAGCGACAGGGGGGAAAACCTCCGGTTGTAGCCGACCAGCAACTGGCCCGGGGACTTCCCCCGACCGAGATCCTCGTACAGGACACCGATGGCGTGGAGTTCGTTTTCGCTCAGGCAGAGCGGTTTTTCGACGAACACATGCTTTCCGGCACGGAGCGCCTGCAGTACATACCCTCCGTGGCTGTCATGGCGGGTAGCGATGAAGACCGTGTTGATACCACTGTGATCCAGGATTTCGTCCGGGTCGGTGGTGCAGAAGGCAAAACCAAAACGGTCGGCAACGCTCCGGGATGTAACGCCGCTGGTAGTCGCGATCCCCGAGAGGGCCACCTCCGGTCCGACCGAAATGTTGGGGAGGAGATGACTCTGGGCATAGGAACCGGCGCCAATGAAGCCGACGGAAACCGTAGCCAGGGGGATCGATTGCCGGGCAGATGCGGTGTTAAGCCTGAGAGGGCGGTTCGTTATCTCCCTGCCGGTATCGTATTCGATGAGAATGCCGATGTACGGCTCTGTCCGCTCCATGAGCAGGTCATAGGCCTCGGGCGCATGGTCAAGGTCGAATTGATGGGTGGTCAGATAGGAGACGTCGATTTTCCCGGTCGAGATCAATTCTTGGAAGGATTGCATGTTGCGCCGTTCTGTCCAGCGGACGTAGGGGGCAGGGTAGTCGATCCCCTTTTCCTCGTACTGAGGGTCATAGCGGCCCGGACCGTACGAGCAGGACATTTTTACCTGGAGTTCTTTCCGGTAGTAATGGGGGTCACGGTCGAAACCGGTCGGGATCGCCCCCACCACCACCACTGTCCCCCGTTTCCGGGAGATCTCGCCGGCAAAGTTGATCGGGTCCAGCGATGTGGTAGCTGCCGTCACTATGACCGCATCGCAACCGAGTCCGTCGGTGAATTGCATGATCTTCCCGGTTATGCCGGGATCTTCGCGCGTAAGCGCAAGGTCGGCACATCGTTCAGCTGCTATCGATACCATGGCGGGGTCGATATCGATGCCGACAACCCGGATGCCGCCGGCCCTCAGGATCAGGGCGGTCAACTGCCCGAGGAGCCCCAGACCGACAACGGCGCAACTCTCGCCCAGACGGAGGTCGGACTGGCGAACCCCCTGCATGGCAATGGCGCCCAGCGTGTTATAGGCGGCCTGGCGCAGATCCGCTGCGGGCTTCAGCCTGACGCAGAGGTTTGCGGGAACGCAGACGATCTCGGCATGAGCCGCAGAGAGCCCTCCGCAGGCAACAAGGTCTCCCACTGCCAGATCGATCACCCCCTGGCCCACGGCGATCACCTCACCGGTACAGGAATAACCGAGCGGCGAATAGGCATCGAGCTTCTTCATGACGGCCCGGTAGGTCTGGGTGACCCCCTGGCTTTTCAACGTATCGATAACCTGGCGTACCTGTTGCGGTCGTTCCTTGGCCTTGGCGATAAGACCGCTGCGGGCGGTCTTGACCGTACTCCCCTCGGTCCCGGCGCTGATGAGGGAGAAGTGATTGCGGACCAGCACGCTGCCTGCGACAACCGCAGGCACCGGCACCTCAAGGACCTGCATGTCGCCGTTTTTCAGTTTCTGGGTCAGTTGGAGCATTTCATCACCATCTATACGGGGGTTTCAAGCCACCGCATGATAGCGGAATATTGTTACAGGGAAACGACAGGGTGGTGAATGTTTCATGAACGTTGGGGAAGGGCTGGCGAATATCATTTGCGCTTGACGATTTTCACGGTATAACGTGATACATAATACGTTGTGCACGGGAAGCAGCGATGATAAAATCATTCAGGTGCAAGGAAACCGAAGCTCTTTTCAATGACCGCCGCGTATTGCGCTTTCAGGGAATAGAAAGCCAGGCCAGACGCAGGCTCCTTTACCTGCATCAGGCAAAGGTTCTGCCGGACCTCAGAAACCCTCCGGGAAACGAACTTGAAGCCCTGAAGGGGGACAGAGCAGGTCAACACAGCATCAGAATCAACAAACAATGGCGGGTCTGCTTCGTCTGGAAGGACGGAGATGCGTATGATGTTGAGATTGTCGATTACCATTGACCCATCACCGGGACGTGAGAACCAGCAGGGAGTTATGCCATCATGAAAAAGAACGAAAAAACCATTACTGACGAGTTGTTACCCCCCATACATCCGGGGGAAATCCTGCTCGAAGACTTCATGAAGCCCCTTGACCTCAGCATCAATAAGCTTGCCAGGGAAATTGACGTACCGCCGGGCCGGATAGGAGATATATGCAACGGCAAGCGGGCCATTACAGCCGATACCGCTCTCAGGCTGGGTAGATTTTTCGGGGTATCTCCCGAAGTCTGGACCGGCTTGCAGGCTGATTATGAGTTGAGGCTGGCAAAGCTGAAGGCAGGGGCCAGCATTGAGGAGCGGATCAAACCCTTGAAGGCGGCGTAAAATCCTCACACAATCTCAGAATATACCAGGAAGAAGATAACGTGAGATTCCCCCCTGGTCATCTCCGACGATCAGCCAGTTCTTGCCGGCGAACGTCTGGGTAGCGCCCCCCTTGAGTCTTGTCTCACGGAGGCAGGCGGAGTAGGAATTTGCGCAATAGCCCTTTGCTGCCACCAACAATGACGAAATCGCTTCCGAATGCGAGAGATTGGACAGGCATGCCCATGGTTCCGACTGCCACGTTCGTTCCGGTACCATCCAGCAGAAAGAGGGTTCCATCCGCACAGCCGACGACTATCCTGTGCCGAGTTTCATTGGCGGACATGGCTGTTATTTCAGAGGCAAAGCGTCGTTGCCAGAGAGTATTACCCTGGTAATCAAACGCAGATAACCAACCAGTCCTGGTGGCGACAACCACCGCCTTCTTGCCGCTACCATCCAGATCCAGCACTTGCAAACCACGCATGAAACCTCCTCCAACCCGGTCAGGCCCGAATGATTTCATCCAGCGCGGAGAGTTGTTATATCCGTCATAGACCCGCAGCTCGTTCCAATGCCCACTCAGGGTAAAGACAACCTGTTCGATGCCGGTATTGCCGAGATCGGAAACCGCCATTTGCCCCATTCCTCGCTGCATCCAGGCATGCATGTCGGCAAAACCGGAGGGCAGACCTGCAAAATACCCATCGGATATTTTTGTATACTCTCGAGAAATGGCGGTTACTGTTGGATTGCCGGTGTAACTTTTACCGGCAATCAGCACCTTCCCACGGTTGAAAAACCCGGGGGTTTGCAAAAACGCCAATGCAGAATTGGTCCCCCATTGGTTCGAAACTCTTGCGGTCAAGTCACCCGAAAGTGTGCGAAATTCCAAGGTGCTCGGTCTGCCGATAATGATCTCCTGCTCGCCATTTTTGCCGAACTCTCCCACCAGGATGGAGGAGACGCCTGATAGGACGGCAGGATCGGTAAACCAGGGTGAATTATAATGGTCCCCGATCCTGAATTCGGGACTGATTTCCGTTTTTTGATGCCATATCTCACGAAGTTGATCGTCAAAAGCGAAAAGAAGATCGTCCTTGAAACCGGCCAACAGGCCGAATGCCTTGGCCTGTACGTCGTTTTGCGGCATCCAGAGGCTCAAAAGCTCCCCGGGCAGGAAATTTTTCCCAAGTTCTCGGCCAGCTTTGTCAAGGTGAGCAATTTCCGCAGATTCTTTTCCCTGACTGACCACCCAGATGGATTCGTTCCCACCGCGGGAATTGACCGCAAGCGCTGAAACCTTGTCTTTCAGGTCTAATTCCCAACTCTGCACCCAGTTCGCCTGTTGAGACGCAGAGTCAGCAGCAAGAGTACTCTCCGTGGCAGCAACCGTTTCGAAACGTTGCAGACATTCACTGATACGGTCTCCAAGTTCTTTCGGAGGTTCATACCGTTGGAGACGACATTCTCCGGCAAGGGCATCTTTCTCAACCGTTCCGTGTGCCGTTGCCAGTTTGATGTGTGCGGCTGTACGCGAACTGACCATCAGTTCGCCGGTTGTAAAATCCCACGCAAGCGAAACCGGTTTGTCTGCGGCAACGATCGATTCTCCACCAATGACGAGACTCGTCCCATCAGCCAGTACAAGCCGCTGACGATCCAGATAGACGAATTCGGACTGAACAAACAGTTCATCGTTCGTCTCCCGGCCGGCAGCAACAAAAGCTTTCATGCCCCCGGTCAACAGGTATCCCCCCGCCACAGGCCTGATTGCAACCGGTCTGATATCCTGAGTGAAGAGCGTCCCAAGGGTCAGAGCCTCTCCTTCTGCAAGGGGACGGGAAACGTTTTCCCGAATCACCCCGTCGTCTCTTTTTTCGTATGGGGATTCCGCGGCCGTCATTACAACCCCGTTGGCAAGCACAAGGCGACGTACCGGCAAACCTGCGGACTTGACTGTGCTCCCCGGTTGCCAGGAACAGACTATGTCAAAGTGCCCCTTGCGACGGGACTCCACCCGGTCGATGACAATTGCCGCCATATTTTTCAATGTCAGGACATTCCGTTGCCAGCGAGCGGACGGCATATCCGGCACCTCGGTACGGATATAGGCAAGATCAGCATTGGCCAGTGAGGTTGCAAGTGCCGCACTGCGGGCCGCCATCCCGTCCGCCATGCCGTTATGCCATATGCTTATGCCATTGGCCGGACCAACCAGGACATTTTTCCCGCCAAACAGTCGTAGACGAGAGATGGTATTCAGTTCATAGAGGTGCCGTCCACGTCCTTCAAAACCGTCCATCAGCAGGTAATCATCACTTTTCTTCAATCCGGTCCGGTAGGAGAGTATCTGAAAACTGTCCTGCTCCGGAACCGGAGTCTTAGCCTCCTGCCAGTCAGCATGGGCCAGTGGATATACGGAAACGGCGTTGACCAGTGCATCCGGTGGAGTAATTTCTGCATTGTCTGTCGGCCAGAAGGACTGACCGATCCGGAACCCGGAGAGGTCGTAGCCGAGCTGCCCGCGCATCCATAAATATCTGCTGTCGCCGGTCAAGTAGGCAGCCTTGTGCAGCAGACCGATAGAGAGATACTGGTTGGCGTTATCGATCTCGTCACCGGTCATCAGGATTTCAAGGGCCTTCATCATGGTTCGTGCGGTACCGCTTCGCAGGAATTCATCAAATCCATCCAGCAGAAAGAACTCGAACAGCGGCTCAATGGATGTTGCAACCCAATACAGCGTGTCTCTGGTACCCCATGTAGGATTATTGAAGAACGATCTGAAAGAGGTTCTGACGTTTCCGACCCTCCGTTCCCAGGCCGGATCCGGGTAATAGGTTGCAAAATAACGACTGCCGGCATAGATGGTCAGGAGATGCCACTGTGCATGCCGATCGCCATTGGCAACGGCATAAGTGTCATTTGGGTCATAATCAACCTGTTGTTCATGAAGTTTTTTCGTTATAAGCAAACGTTCCGAGTCGGAAAATAGTGGGCTTTCCTCAATCAGATCGTAAACGAACGGCACAAGGTGGGCGCGATAATGATTGTTTTTTACGAGGGGATTGAGTGGATCGGTAAAGGCATCACTTGAAAGATTTACAAGAGGGACGGAAAGGGGGTCCGGCAGTGCCAGCACCTTGAAACAGTCCAGATACTCCCTTTTACCGGTCATGTAGTAGAGAACACCGGCAATACTGATCGGATTCCAGCCGAAAAATGTCGCGGGGGCATACCCGGTTTCGCGGCCAGTTGACGTCTTTCTCCAACTGTCATCCCAGCTTGACACCTGCCATTTTGGCATGAAAGCCCCAATGGAAGGAGGGTTCATTCCCTGTCCCAATTTGATCTTCATCAACCATCCGACACTGAGAGAGTCACGTTTTTTGGGCTTAAGAAGATCAATGAACACCCTGACAGCTTCGGTCACACCATCGTCATCGGACCCGCCAACGAAGATGACATTACAACTTGTCCCGTAAGGATTGTGGAGACTTCTGACAACATATCCGCCTTTGCCCGGATAGGTACGATCAAGAATGACATGCCATTGCCGGTAGAGATGTTCGATAAAGCGATTGGTCGCCATGTTACCGATCGCTATGACATTCTTCCGCTTCAGCAATTCTTCCGGTGCAACCTCGTCAGAAACGATCTCGATGGGAGCCCCGGTCAGGACAAAAACCTTAGCCGCAAGTTCATTAGCCTGTTTGCCGAGGAAACCTGTTTGAGGTGCCACGATCACCGCGGCAGGGACACCGTTCTTAACCAGGGGAGTTTCAATGTGGAGGTTCTTAAGTCGTTGGATTTCAGGGGGGGAGGCAAAGGCATCGAAATTTCCGATCGTGAGAACAGATGTGACTATCAGCATCAGGAAGATGGCATATCTGTACATGTTTATGCTCCTCCGAAGGCATTATGCGCCTGTACCAGCTGTATGCTAAGTCATCGGGCCAGAAACTCTCGCGTGTCCAGTTCCTGTTCCACTAGCCTTGCCTTGCCGATGGCAGTCTTTTCGCTCGTATCGGCAAATAGAAAGCGCACGTCCATGCGATTACCAATCAATTCATTCATCCTTTTCCGCATGTCCTGGTAAAGATCTTCACGGAATCCCGATCCCTTCACCAAGATGACGTCAATTTCTCCCATCCGCTTCTGATGCAGTTTGACGGATTCAAGACCCTCGAAGGCAGCGAAATGTTGACCGAAGATGAGGCTCGTGGCGCTGATGAGGGAACCATGGGCATCGACGATGAACTCCTGTTGACGGCCGATCACCTCTTCTACAAGAAGATAGTTCCTGCCGCAGCGGCAGGTCTGGTTTGCTGCCGGAACGGCATAGTCCCCGGTGCGGTACCGGATGAGCGGCATCACGGGATTATTGAAACCGGTCGCCACGATCTCGAACAACTCCCGTCCCCGTTCGTCGGTGACACCAGCCGGAATCAGTTCCGTATAACCGTACTGGGGGTAGAAATGGAGCGTATCGGAATACTCGCACGCTCCCCCCAGGGCCAGGCACTCGCTGTGCCCGTACCAGTGATAGACCCTGCAGTCAAAAACCGCCTCGATCTTCGCACGTTGGTAGGGAAAGAGCTTTTCCGAACCGCAGAACACCGCGGCAGGTGCAGACTGCAGGCGCTTCCCCGCTGCCTCCATGAGGGTTGCCAGCTGATACATGGTCGAGGGATAGCCGTGAAGGAAACGGGGACGAATCCGGTTGATGGCGGAGACATAATCGTCGACCGTCGCACCGGTCAGGTCGAACGATGAAGCGAAATGGATATTGAAAAGCCTGTCGTGATGGACAAATCGCCCCTTGGGCGGGGTACGACCGCGCAGATTGAAGATGGGATCGCCGAATCGGTACCCCACTCTGCCCCACTGGTCGAAGATGAACGCCTTTTCCATCTGTCGGGTGACGAACCTGTCCATGTAGAAAACGAAGGGGGTGCCTGTTGACCCACCCGAATTTACCTTCAGCCTCCGATACGTCGAGCCTGTCAGGAAATCCCCGAGATTTGCCCGAATCGTCCGTTTATCGATCATCGGAAAGCTCAAGAGGGCCTCACTAACGTTTGTCCTTTCCACAACATCCCGCAGATTCGCTGCCCCGTGGTAATGCGGCACATGTTCGACCGCATGCAACAACATCTTGTGGAGTGAACGGGCCTGCACTTCGGCTAGTGCTTCGGTTGAAAGGAACTGGGTTCCCCTTATGAGCCGTTTCCCCAAGAGATAATTTTTTCCCAGCAACAGGGTTCTCAACATGTCAGATTGTCCGATCATACATGGGATTTTCAGGTGCAGATACTGTTGAGAATTGTCCTCAATCGGGCCTTTATGATCGGGAGATCATACATCTCGCACGCCTCCCGATATGCGTTTTCAGCTATGCGTCCTGCCAGCTCGCGGTCCTGTAACAGCAGCAGAATTTTTCTGCTCAGGTCTACGGCATTCCCTGCTTCGGCAATGATCGCATTCTCTCCGTCGCGCAGAACATCCTTGAGGCCCCCCACCAGGGTCGAGACAATCGGCGTCTTCGTTGCCATGGCCTCAAGTATTACATTGGGAATCCCCTCGGTGTGGCTGGGCAGGACCAGCATGCCACACCCAAGCAAGGCCTTCAGTTTCTCTTCTTCCCCGATCCATCCATGTATCCTGACACTGTCGCCGAGACCTTGTTTGGACACATAGCCACGCAGTTCCTCTACCTCTTTTGTACCGAAGAAATCCGCACTGACGTCATGGCGCTCCTCGCGCAGTATCCTGACGGCATCGACGAGATCGTAGACCCCTTTGCGTTTCATGTACCAGCCGAGGAAGAGCAGATGGTCCGGCCTGCGTACGACGCCGCGGTTGTTTCCCATCCCCTTGACATCGACCGGATTGTGGAGGACGTGAATCGGTTTATCGGGAAAGAGATTCGCCAAATTATCCTTGATGTCAGGTGTTAGCACTATGAAAGCAGCTGCTCTCGACAGAACGGCTCTGGCGATGTGCATTTTTATACCGCGAAGGTCAGCTATAAATTGAGAAAAGTAAGAAGGATGGATATGCACGATCAACCTGCGACTCAAGAGGACCGCTGGAATCATGAATAAACATTTTCGATAGAAACTGTTGAAGGATGCCGTATGGATGTATACCGCCCTGCATCCTTCTGCAAGAGTTAACGTAAAGCGCCAAAGGGTCAGGAGCAGCTTTTGATATTTACCAGTACCTTCCGCAACAGATGGGAAGTATTCAATGGCAAATTCAGGCATATATCCACCGATCTGCCAAAGACGCACAACTCGTGATATCCCGCCCATGCCGGACGGGTCAGGTCCAACCATAAGGATTCGATACTTATTCATAAAGATTTGATAAATGCTCAAAGGTATGTTTGCTTTTTACCAATGACAGATGTTGCTGCAAACCTTCTTTAGTAAATCTGAATCCGATTCGCTTTGCCGGATTCCCTGCATAGATTGTATATGGTGGGATATCTTTTGTGACCAGGGAGCAGGCACCCACGATTGCTCCCTCACCGATTTTTGCACCTTTGAGAAGGGTAACTCTCGCACCTATCCAGACATCATCCTCAATTACTATCTTCCTGTTGTCACCACCGGCAGTTAATTCATGAAGACGCTTACCGACTACATCAAATTTATGATCACCCCCCATAACCATAAATTCAGGTCCTATAGCAACGCCACTACCAACGATAATTCCATCCGAAGCAGATAAAAATGCACCTTTCCCTATATAAACTCTGTTCCCAATTTCTATCTTTTTTTTGTTTAGATAAGTCCCGAATGGGCTAATCCATGAATTATCCCCTATACTACCGAGAGCTTTTCTTAGATATAAGACATATACTTTTCTTAGTATCGATTTCATATTTATGCCTCCAACAATAGTTCCGAATTCCTAATCTTATTTCTATCACTTAATCCGAAAAACATTCCGAGACTCATATTAAAATACTGAGCCAGTTCGAATCTTGTCAAATATGAATTGCTCAATAAATTCATCATACTTACAGCAACAATGAATCCGATTATTATAGTTTTGTAACTGCGATCTGTGTCAGCTATCATGACTTTAATAATTAATGTTAAGTACAGTGATAGATAGATAACCATTCCTAAATAACCAAAACAGAGAATAATGGATAGAAAATCGTTATGCGCTCCACCAAAATATGCACCAGAAGTGATAGTTGTCTGCGCAGATATTCCAAGTCCTCTTATCTGATCGACAATAGGTGCATTATGAAAACTGCTGAGCATGCTACCCCACCCACCAATTCTCCCGCTCCCCATTTCATTGACATTTTGCGTCTTACCTTCAAGAGGATCGTACACATCAAAAAAGATATCCCGAAACGAAGAAGAAAATAAAACAACACCCAACAAAACAACAGAAGTTAAGCCGACTAGTTTATATTTTCTTCTTCCCCATAGATAAAAAAACAGAAATGCTGCAAACCCGATGTAGACGTTTCTAGTATATGATTTGTAAAGATTGAATATGGCTAAAACACCTAAAACGGCTAGACTAATTGTGATAACGAACGAACGATTCCCTTCCCATGCACGAAAATGATCGTAAAGAACCAAAGCCAACAAACAAATAAACATTGAATGGGCAATCGCATGAGGTCCAGTAAACACTCCCATGTATCTCGCGAGTCCGGTCTGAAACACTACCATCTCTATCCCCTGTCCACGCAACGTTGTAATTGTGCTCGCAATGACCGGCACAATGAAACTGATTACAAGGCAAAGATAGATTGTCTTTACTTGTTTTTCTGAATTCGTGGCTATCCGGGCTACAAAAAAAGCTGAAAATGGGAGTATCAATCTTGCTATTTCTTTGAAACCACCTCCCCAACTGCCAGCAATCAACAGATAAAAACAAAAGAATAGTATTAATATAGATATCGAATCCATTCTTATCTTATTATATTTAGTAACTGCAATCATTATAAATATATATGAAAATACAACGCTAGTAATTTCACCGAGCGACATACCTCCAAAACTAACATTAACCAAAATTGACATTGATAATAGTGGTCTTAACAAACAAAACAATAATAATATATAATATGATGACATAATTATAAAAGTAGTTTTATGACTTTGAATTTAGAGCCGATCATTGCTTCATACTGATCGTAAACATTATTTATTTTACTACTCAATTGTTTACTCAGAATATTGTCTCCAATTCTAAATGAATTACATTCAATCTCTTCACCCAAAATAAGACGTAAATTGTAAATTGCACTTGAATAAAATGTTGCCAACAATGCTGGCATTTCTTGTTTTTTCAAGAATACCATTTCAAGCGGCAATGAAAATTTTATGGTTTCAACTCCAAGATGCTCCAGATAATTTTTAGTAGCCATGATATTTTCAGCGGGATGAAGAATATATAAAATTTTACGCCCCTTATAATATTCAACTACTTTATCTATCAGACTGCAAAAATCAGAAAGACTCACTATTGATTGTTCCACTAACGGTGCACCAATGAACCATATCTCGGCATTGTGAGTTTTCATTGAAACAGAGGTTCTCAGATATCTGAAAGTGTTATTCTCAATCCTATCTTGTTCAGATACTTTTAAATCATATATCGTAAAAAAGGTTACTGTAGCTATTCGATTCAGTCTGTATTTAAATATGTATTGTTTGATTAAATAGTTAACCTTACCCCAAATTGTTCTGTGTATTGCCAAGGGCGATTTAAACTCATTCCTCAGTTTTGCCACCTCAAATGTAGCATTCCCATCATCAAGAAGAATCAAATCATTAAAAGGGGAACAGTTAGCCAAATGCAACTGCGAAGTCATAAGGAAATTGCCAAGAAATACTCGAGAGAATTTACGCCAACGCTCCTGTATTCCACTCACTTGTTTTCGAAAAGTAAGGCATCCTGATATCCAGTTGAATATCTTTGTGCATGCTGTTACGTTCTTTCTATGCAACGCCTGCTCATCACTTTCCAGCCATATAACTTCAGCCCATTCACTCTCCTCAACGGATTCGCGCATCTGCATAATACGCTGCTCAAGATAGATTACGATCAACAGTGAATCTTCATCCCGTATGTCGAAGTGTCGTTTGGCCTCAACTGCGTTGATTAACTGCAATGGCGTGTTGACAACAAACAGGTTCATACGGTTTCCGGCTTTAAGCCGAGTCCCCACGGCATTGGATATACCCGTGAACTGATCCACCATGTGGCGATAAACTTGATGAAAAACGTTATTGTTGCAGCCTGAGCACCGCCGATAGCACCATTTTGTTTGATCAAAAGATAAGTCAGGGGGATGCTGAAAGCTGCAGTCGCAAACGACACCATAGCAAGCAGATGGGTTTTCTCGGTAAAGAAAATATAGTTGGTAACCATGAGATACATGCCGTTAAAGGCATTAGCCAAGGCGAACCAAACAATATATGCCGCAGCTCCACGAAAGGAATCACCTACGAAAATTCGCATGAATATTGGTGCAACGAGAGCAAGCATTACTGCGCCAATGAATATGCACCCATAGTAAAAATACGTCAGATAGACGATTCTACGTTTTACGACATTGTCATTCTGAGTGAGCCGCTGAAAAAGCCAGGGGACATACGCAGTGTTGAACGATGCCGCAAGCAGTCCTATGACCATCCCAACCTGATTGCCGACCGAATATATTCCGGTATCAGCAATCCCCACCAGATTGGTTATGAAGATTCTATCGGTCATGGTCATGAGAAATGCGCTGAAAGTGTGTGGGATCAAGGGAATTCCAAACTTGAGAGCCTGCCTGATATATCCCTGATGTATCCGGAATCTAAGCCAGCCATTTCTTTTCAGAGAAACAAAAGCGATACAAGCAAACGTTCCGAATGCCAGAACCTGTCCCCAAATACTCCCTTCCCACCCCATTTGCACAATGACAACTAAATACAGCGAAATCCCCACATTCATAGCGGTCTGCAGGATCTGAAAAGAACCGTAGGAAAACGGTTTCACCTGTCCCTGTAAAATAACCAGATAGATGCTTATCAAGAACTGACAGGCTGAGACAAACACTACTGCCCAGAGCCAGCCTGATGGCACCTGGCTAACTCTACTCACCTGCCCGCCAAATAACTTCATCAGCAGAGCCATCAATAGTGTGCTGGCAATGAGAATAAAGAGACTATTCGCTACATAAGCAGGGAAATCGATCTGGTCGCGTTCGTAAAACTTGCGATGGACTGCCCCAGAGATGTTCAAACCGGTAAACGGCCCGATAAAGCCAATAAGTACAGTCACCATGGCCAAGGTACCGTATTCTGCAGGAGTCAGGTAACGGGTAAGCACAGGGATCATCAAGAACGGCAATGCCTTGTTGAGAACATTTGCCACCGTATAAACACCCGCAGACCTGAAAAGGCTCGATCCGATCACAATGTCCGATATCTTCCTGAAATATTTCATGCGTCGCCGTAACTGATCAAGAAGAAACCACAATAAATTCGCAATAACAGAGATCAAACGGTGAATCGATATCGACAGAACGCTCTTCCGGCATTACATAGGCGGCAGTCTCAGGAGAATAGAACGACCGTGATTTGATTAGCCAGTCAACATTCGCCACATAGACCGCTCCATTCGGCATATAGAGTGAAGCCAGTTCCTGACGAGATGCAACAATCTGAGTGCTTTCCAGAAACGGCACTAAACGCTCATCAGCATCGACAGAAAACATCCACTGCGGCCCCTTGCTAACGCACGTTACCGAAATGCATGCCGGATGTCCGCCTTTGACAGCCTTTTCTATGGCTCCATCGATATCGAACGAATTCCTGAGCGGAGAAGTTGGCTGCAGCAGCACTACATATTCATACGTGTCCGGCAATGCCATCAATGCATGAAGTACTGGATCGATACCTGGTGTTGTGTCAATAGACAATTCAGCAGGGCGAACAAAAGGCACCTCACACCCCCACTGCCTTGCAATGTCAATTATCACGGTGTCTTCGGAAGAAAGAATTAACCGGTCGATGTATGATGAGTTATTAGCTGCTTCAATCGTCCAGGCAATTAGAGGCTTTCCGCACAAGGGCACAATATTCTTGCGGGGAATACCTTTAGAGCCACCGCGGGCGGGAATGATTGCCAGCACTTTATTGTTATCAATCATTGATTGCTTCCATGAAATGGCCGATATTTCTCCTGTATTCCTTCCACTGTCCGATGTCGACAAATGATTTTTCGCTTATCGGATAGACCCCAACTTTATTGCCGGACAGCATCAGAGAATCCATAAGGTCGGTTGCGTCGAACCGCGTATCTGCCGGAATATGTTCGAGTACTGAACGGTTGAAGATATACACACCGGTGCTTATGGTGACATCGTATTCCGGTTTCTCGGATATTTTGCTTAGAAAACCGTTCCCAGAGTATTCCAGAACCCCATACGGGATGACCACATGTTGAATGGCGCCGATAATGGTAAGCATGTTATTATTACTCCTGTGAAAGTCAAAAACCTCGCAATAATCAACATCCAGCAAGATGTCACAGTTGGAAACAATAAAATCATCGGCAAAATTATCAGGCAGAGATCTCAGACAACCGGCAGTGCCGAGAAACTCTTTCTCCCAGATATAATGCAACCGATAATCGACCTTTACGTTATCAAAATATGACTTTATCATTTCTCCTTTGTAATTCACCGTAAGGTAAAAATCCTCAATACCGAATTCATTGAACCGGTCCATGATCAGTTCAATAATCGGTTTTTCACCGACGGGGATCAGAGGTTTCGGTAGAATTTTCGTAAATGGTTCCAATCTCGTCCCCTTGCCTCCTGCCATAATCACGACAGGACAGTTGATGCGCGCCGCCTCAGCCTGCTCTCCCCGACCATTAAAAAGACGGTTCCAGATCATCAGATCGACAATATGCATATTTCTATCAACCACCGGAATCAGTCCCACCTTCTTCTCGATCATTAGTTTTTTTGCATACTCTGGGTCTGCCCCTTCCACCAAGTACAGCGGTGTTGCGTTGAAGCAATTGCTTACGGTGCCGCTCAAACAGCCGGTCTTCAGAATAAACCGACGTATATCACCATCTGTGAGAGCCCCGATGAGCCGTCTGTCGTGGTCAACGACGATCAGAGTCTTTTCGGCACCGAGATCCATTTGTTTCATGGCATTTTTTATTGTGCTGTCCAAATGGATCAGCAGTTTATCGACAGTTTCAGTCATTTCTCACTCCCACCACGCTAAACTGCTGTTTTCGAACCCATGCATGACGGTAATCAGGATGAAATGGTATTTGTTGCTTGATGTGCCGGGACTCCATACACCGTAACTTCGTCCGGTACGTCCCTCAGGACCACTGACCCGGCCCCGATTACACTATTCCGGCCGATTTCGACACCCTGGATTACGATGGCACCCGTACCAACATGAACACCGTTGCCAATTCTGACACCGCCCGACAGAGTTACTCCTGGAGCAAGATGTACATTTGCTCCAATGATACAATCGTGGTCTATTGAAACCTTGGTATTGACAATAGAGTTCATACCTATGCAACTTCCTGGTTGAATTATCGCGCCTGCCATCACCTGAGAGCCTTCATCCACGATTGCGTCAGAAGAGATAGTTGCGGAAGGATGGATTATAGTTAAAAAGTGATATCCGAGACTGCGAAACCTGTAAAACAGATCAGCTCTCAGCAACGTGGAACCGACCGATCCAATAGCGTTTACAAGCACACAGTCAGCTGGGGCAAATGCATTTACGAGTTCATCTCCCCCCAGTACCGGAACCCCTAAAACTCTTGTCCCTACCAACAGTGGATCAGCATCAACAATCCCTTCAATAACGGCTGACAATGTCAGCAGCGTATCAATCAATACTTTTGCATGCCCTCCTGCACCAATCAGAATAACCGGAATTTTCATTGCTCTATAACCTCATCTGCAGCAAAATCGCGGACGGCCTTCCTTCCCCTCATTTCCCAATACATAAATGGTGAAATCCCATGTCCCGGCCGCTTTGATGTCACGTTTTCAGTACTGAATACCTCTCCGGCTGCGATATCTCGCGCCGCAACCAGACTCCTACGTGCCACGATCCGGTTATCAAGCTCAGATGGCGAAGGCTTCTTATTAGCCGAACCGAGAGCAGACTCCACTTCTCTAACCGACCGCACCATCAATGCTAGTTCACTCGGTTCCAGAGAGGCTTGGTGATCGGGGCCCGGCAGCGAGCGATCAAGGGTGAAATGTTTTTCAATGATCGCCGCCCCTCTCGCCACAGATGCAATGGCAATAGCAATGCCTTCGGTATGATCAGAATATCCTACCGACAACCCGAAAGCTGCATGCAACGTTTCCATGGCGTTGAGGTTCACGTCACACAGAGGGGCAGGGTACTCGGTCGTACAATGGAGAAGCGTGACTCGATCTTCAAGTATTCGCTGCCCCTCTAAAGAATTGAAAGCTGCACAAAAACTCGACAGCGAAGGGACCTCCCCAGGGGGCAAATAACCGAATGCCAGAACACCAAGGGCTTGCTCAACCTCACCGAGAGTACTCATCCCTGTTGACAGAATGACCGGTTTGCCAGTACGGGCAATTTCCAACAGGAAAGGGGCATTGGTAATCTCGCCCGATGGTATCTTGATGAGCGGAACATTCAATGCCTCCACGAGAAACCGGAGACTCAGAGAGTCAAAAGGTGTCGATAGGAATAGAATATTTCGCTGAAAGCATCGTTCGACAATTCTGAAATGTTCTTTTTTCCCAAGCTCAAGCTTCTTTGCCATTTCCAGCTGTGTCTCAATGTTTCCCGTTGACTCTATCTGGTAAGAAGCCTTTCTGGCAGAGCCGCTGATTAGACTTTCCGATCTGAATGTTTGAAACTTGACTGCATCTGCTCCGGCATCAGCAGCCACATCAACTAACCTGAGTGCCATATCGAGTGAACCGTTATGATTCACTCCTGCCTCAGCAATGATGAAGACATGATCTACTTTCATGGAGTGCTTTCAAAAAAATGCTTCTTCAGGAGACATGACGGGTTTGAATACTTTTTGATTACCTCCAGCATCCGCTCGGTGGCATCACCTTGACCATAGGGATTGATCACCAACGAACAATCCATTGCAAGTGCCTTCTCAAGAGCACTCACAATATCCCGAGACTCTGCAGGGCAGTCTATGACCGATGTGGCCTTGAGCCTCCCCTTTTGCCGTTCACCTATATTTACGGTCGGCTTCTTCAGGGAAGGAGCTTCGTAAAGGCCACTGGACGAATTCCCTACTACTGCATCGACAAGAGCCATCACGCTGAGATACCGCAGAGATCCAAGCGACGTAAACGATGCGGCATGAGATCGCTTTGATACAAACTCCTCAATCATCTGGAAGATAACCCGCCCCTCCGTGTCGGAGTTTGGCATGGTAAATATGAGTCCGACATCGGGACCAAGCTCATCAAGAGCGTCGAGAAGAGCATGAACTTGTACGGACACAGCCTGCGTTCCCAGCGTTTCCGGATGAAACGTTATCAGCAGGTTTCTATCGCGAAACATAAATCGCAGATCAACTTCGAGTTCACCTTTACTCAGGAATTTGAGACGCTTTATCAGGTCAACCGAAGGGCTTCCCACGTCGTAAATATGCTCTGGATTTTCGCCAAGTTGTCGTACTCGTCTCGCAGAGTCTTCATTTGTTACGAAGTGAATATGCGACATCTTCGTCACTGCATGACGGAACGCTTCATCAATAGCACCTTCGGTAGTATCACCACCCGCAATGTGGGCAATGGGTATTCGCGCGACATGGGCTGCCTGTGCAGCAGCCAGAACCTCGTAACGATCGCCGAGCAACACTACGAGATTGGGCCGAAGCCGCGCAAATACGTCAGCAAAGCCGATAATCCCGAGGCCGATCGACTTTGTGATGCCAACAGGGGTGTCGCTGGACAGAAGCATCTCCACCTTGTCGTTGATCGCAAAACCGTCTGCTTCGATCTCCCTAAAGGTATGTCCGAATTCGGGAGAAAGATGCATGCCGGTGACTATCAGCTGCAGTTCAAGATTCGGGTCGTTCTTGATTTCTCCCATGAGCAATGAGAGGAGTCCGTATTCGGCCCGCGTCCCGGTTACCACCGCAACCCGCAGCTTATTCATGCATACCTCTCAGGGACGCACTGCTCGGAATATTCACAATGCGCCTCTCAAGTCGTTCGGTTACCTGCATTTCCATGCGCGGGCATGTTCCATACATAGGAAGGCGGTGTAACGGCGTCCAGACCGGACGGGCCATGAGACCTTCGTCATTCAGGACCTCAAGCAGGGTTTCTCGGTATTCCGAAGACTCCTCATTAAGTATGAGGCTGTTTAACCAATAATTACTGACGCCATGGTCGGGTTCCAGGAAAAACACCATCCCCCTGACAAGCCGAAAAGCCTCCTGGTATCGATCAGCAAGAGCCCTTTTATTACTGATAAAAAGGGGTAACTGTTCCAGCTGAGCACAACCAAGGGCGGCATTAAGGTTCGGCATACGGTAGTTATAACCGATGGCATCATGGTAAAATGCCCAGCGATGAGGAGACTTCGCCGTAGTTGTAATGTGCCGCGCACGGTCGGCAAGGCCACGATCAGTAGTCAGGATAGCTCCACCTCCTCCGGTTGTAACCGTTTTATTGCCGTTGAAACTCAAAGCGGCACAACGCCCCAAAGAACCTGTATGCTTCCCCTTGTAAAAAGAGCCGAGCGATTCAGCTGCGTCTTCCACCATGACAAGCCCAAACCGCATGCAGACCTCAACAAGATGATCCAGATCGACAGGGTGTCCGAAGGTGTGCATCGGGACAACTGCCCTGATGGCTCGCCCGCTGATCCGGTTGAAGCAGATGCCGTCCCGCATTTCGGCGACATCAGTCAAATAGTCAGCAAGTTTAAATGGGTCGAGACCCAAGGTCTGTTCATCGACATCTACAAAATGGGGCACTGCACCGCAATAGCTGACGGCGTTTGCAGTTGCAACAAAACTGAGCGAGGGGACAAGTACCTCCTCATTCAATCCCACCCCTGAGAGGAGGAGACATACATGAAGGGCTGCTGTACCGTTCACAACGGCAATTACCCCTCCAATACCTGTATATTCGCTGATCATCTGCTCGAACCGGTCAACATAGGCACCTACCGATGACACCCATCCCGAATCGATGCAATCCTTTACATAATTCCACTCGTTGCCAAAGAACCAAGGCTCATGAAGTGCAATCCGCTGATCAACGGTTCCAGTTGCGGTGCGAATTGCCCGGACTACACTGGGGATGTCGATAGCCGACTCGGAGATCATATGGTATAGACTCCCACCTTGTACCGGTTAAGATTCCCAGGTTTTCTAAACCATTCAACCGTTTCAACAAGACCCCGGCGAAGACCATCAAGCCCACCGTAGACAGGCTGCCAATTGAGAAGTGATCTCGCCTTGGTATTGTCGGCCCAAAGCCGCTCGACTTCGCTTTTGTCCGGTCGGAGCCTGACATCATCGGTTTCGATAGTGACGGTGGTGTCCATTACATCAGCGATCAGTTTTACCGTATCTCCAATCGATATTTCATAATTGCTTCCGATATTGATAACCTCGCCTACAGCTCTGTCAGATTCTGCCACAGCGATAAAACCTGCCACAGTATCGGCAATATAATTAAAATCCCTTGTAGGGTGCAGCGATCCGAGCTTGATACGCCTCTCTCCTGCTGCAATCTGGGTAATAATCGTCGGGATGACCGCCCTGGCAGATTGTCGGGGGCCATAGGTATTGAAAGGACGGATAACGGCAACCGGAGTGTCAAAGGATGAGTGAAAGGAGAGAGCTATCTGATCGGCACCAATCTTGGAAGCCGAGTAGGGAGATTGTCCTTGGAGAGGGTGATTTTCAGTAATCGGCACAAAACGAGCAGTGCCATAAACCTCGCTGGTAGAAGTATGCACAACTTTTTCGACTCCCAGGTCACGGGCCGCCTGCACAATATTCAGTGTGCCTTTTACATTCGTATCAATATATGTGTCTGGTGAATGATAAGAATATGGGATTGCAATGAGAGCGGCCAAGTTAAGGACCACATCACATCCGGAAACAGCCAGACGTACTCCATGAGGGTCACGGATATCGCCAACAAAAACATCCAGAGATTTTCTGATTTCGGGCTCGGCATAGTCCAGCCAACCCCAGGAATTGAACGAATTATAAAGAACAAAAGCTCGAACATCGTGACCCTGCCGTACCAGTTCTTCACACAAGTGTGAACCGATGAAGCCGTCTGCTCCTGTTACCAGAATTTTTTTATTTGTCATGCTCATGAGTTATGCTTCCTCCAAACATCGACCTTTCCATGTGCATCGATGTTTCTCCTTAACTCAATGGCTTCTGAACGGCTCATACACCAGAAACCATCCCAACTTCACATACTCGCTGACGATTGCCTGCCGACGCTCTTTGTCCAGCCAATCGGCCATGGTAAACTCCTTCTGCCAGCGGGCCGGGTTGCAGGAGATCGCGTATTCCCGCTTGTCGAACACCCGCCCGGCGATCAGCCCGATCCGCCGCATGTGGTATGCCGAACTGACCAGCATGGCCGACTTGAGTCCCAGGCTGTCCATCATCCGTTTCGCTTCCAGCGCCTCGACATGGGTGTTTTCATAATGCTTCCCATAGGAGGGTGCCGTCCTGAGCCTGAAAAACAGCTCCCCCCGTGGCTGGCCGGCAAGCCTCGTGAGGGCGCCGTCGGGGGCCTTCGCAAACAGCTCGCCGGAGGAAGGGATGAGCAGATACCGCGCATATCCGTCCTTGATCAACTGCTGCGCCTCATCGCGTCTCGATATGTTCCCCGGCCCCACAAAAAGCACCACCGCATCCGCCTTCCGCGGGAGGTCGGCGTAACAGAGAAAACCGGGGGCCAACGTGAGGAGACTTCCCGCGAGAAGCAGGGTCGGCAGGATCCAGTAACGCACCTATGTCACTCACCTGCGCTCATGCCGCCCATGTCCACCTTCACAACCGCCAGACATGAAACCCGGCGTCACCCAGCTTCTCTTCGGCGAACAGAGACTTCACGTCGATGAAACAGCCGGCTGGAACGACCTTTTCCGCATAGGCTTCGATGGATGTTTCCCGGAACTGTTCGTGAGCCACCGCCACGATGAGCGCATCGACCACGGGCAGCTCCTGCCACGAGACCAGTTCCAGACCGTACTCTCCTGATGCCTCAACAGGGCATGCCACCGGATCGTGGACAAGAACCTTCACTCCGTAACTTTCCAACTCGTGAATGACGTCAATAACCCTGGAATTGCGGAGGTCGGGGCAATTCTCCTTGAACGTGAGGCCGAGAACGGCAACCGCCCCTCCCCTGACCTGCAATCCTGCGCGAATCATCAGCTTGACCGTCTGTTCCGCCACATATTTGCCCATGCCATCGTTGATCCGCCGGCCAGCCAGAATTACCTGCGGATGGTAACCGACCCGTTCGGCCTTATGCGTAAGATAGTACGGGTCCACCCCGATGCAGTGCCCACCCACCAGCCCCGGACGGAAGGGGAGGAAATTCCACTTGGTGCCGGCCGCTTCCAGCACATCCAGGGTATCGATGCCAAGCAGATTGAAGATGATGGACAGCTCGTTCATCAGGGCGATATTCAGATCGCGCTGGGTGTTTTCGATGACCTTGGCAGCCTCGGCCACCTTGATGCTCGATGCGCGATGAACCCCGGCCGTAATCACCGACGAATAGAGGGCCGCAATCTTTTCGAGAGTCTCCTGGCCGTCGCCTGCCACCACCTTGACGATGTTCGTCAGCGTATGTTCCCGGTCTCCGGGGTTCACCCGTTCCGGGGAATAGCCCACATGGAAGTCACGTTTCCATGTGAGCCCGGAATGCTTTTCCAGCACGGGAATACAGACCTCCTCCGTTGCTCCCGGATAGACCGTCGATTCGTAGATGACCGTCACGCCATCGTCCATGTGCTGGCCCACGGCTCGCGATGCCGCGATGAGCGGTTCCAGATCGGGCTGGTGGGCGCTGTCCACCGGGGTGGGTACGGCAACGATGATATATTCGGCCCTGCCCAGCATTTCGGGATCGTTGGTGAACGTGAGGCGTTCAGCAGCACTGAAGAGATGCGACGGCACTTCGCCGGTTGCATCGATGCCCTTCCGGTAACTCTCGATTTTCTCGATCGACAGGTCAAAACCGATAGTCTGATGCCTGGCTCCGAACGCCACCGCCAGTGGAAGACCGACATACCCCAGACCGACAACCGCAACAATGCTCATGGTGATTCCCGTTGAAATGTGGGCTAGTTTCCATCCGGAAACTCCGGATGAGAAACTATTGGTTCCCGGATCGGAAAGGAGGGATTTTCCGTCCTGGCAAGGAAATCAAAGGATTGCGCGTACATCGGTACGCCGCACAAGCAATCCCGCGGATTGACACCGCCAGGGCGGAAAAGAACCCTTTCCGGACGGGAACTGGGCTAAACCGCAGATTCGTACTGTATCAGGCCAATGTTACAACCGGTGAACAGGCGGATGAATAATGGGAAAACTTTCCGGGGTGTTATCTGAAGAACAGGGACGGGTCACGAACCCGTCCCGGAAGGATCTGCCTCAATTGCCGGAGGTTTCGTCGGCTTTCTTCACCAGAAGTGGCGTTACATCGACTGCCTTGCTAAGATAGCGGACACCGGCAGCCTGGTCCAATATCACGGCATACCCTCCTTCGTCCCCGATCTTACCGAGCAACAACCCGAGTCGCTTGACGATCAGATTGACCCGGTCGGTCTCCAACAGCTTGAGCTCTTCCTGGGCATCCCGCTGGCGTTTCTGGAAATCCCGCCCTTTCTGCTGCAACTGCTGTTCTTTTTCTCCCCGCAGTTCCGCGCTGAGAGTGGCGCCGTTCTTTTTCAGATCGGATTTCAGACCTTCAATCTGCTCCAGGAGCGTTTTCAGTTCGGCACTGTACTGTTCTTTCTTCCTGAGAACCTCGGCACGGGCCGCCTTACCTTCCCTCGATTCGCTCACGGCTCGCTGCATATCCACCACACCCACCCGTTCAGGGGCAGCCTGCGCAGGCACCACTCCTGCGACCGCGAAAAGTGCGAAAGCCACAATCAATCGTTTCATGCAAAATTGCTCCTTTCCCATTTTTGGATAACTGCTGTTTCACCCTCAACACCCTGTGATCATTCGTGGAATTCAGATGTTCCCTTGATCAAAGATTCATAAATTGCCTCGATCCGCCTGATAGAGACATCGATTGTATGCCGCTCCTCAATGGCACTGCGCCCTTTCAGGCCTAGTTTTCTCCTGAGAGCATAATCCTGCGCCAAAATGGAGAGCTTGTTGTGGAGCTGCTCCAAATTCCCGGGCTCGATCAAGAAACCCGTCTCTCCATCAATGACGATATCAGGTACGCCACCGACCCTAGTTGAAACAACCGGGATGCCGAAGGACATTGCCTCTAGAATGGTCATCGGCATTCCTTCAATATAGGAAGGAAGTACAAGGATATCTACTGTGCTCAAAAGGTTATCGCGGTCCTCAGGCTCAAGCCACCCCTGATATTCAACATGGTCGGAAATGCCATGATGCCCTATCTCCTGGCACATGCGTTCAACTTCACCTACTCCCCCGACAATCAGACGAATATTCCCAATCTCTTCGCAAATTTTGCTGATAACGGGTATCAAGTCAAAAATGCCTTTTTTTTCGTTTATCAAGCCAAGATAAAGAATGCGTATTTCATCCTGTTGTTCGTGCAATCCCATTCGTTGAGGTAATACCACGGAGTTCATCTGCACGATAACAGTTGCGTTGGGAGCTATTGCAAGGATCTCCTTACGGAAAAACTCCGAAAGGCAAATGACAACATCAGATTGCTCGAACATCTTGGTAATCAGTGATTGAAATAGTGGGGAAAGATTCTTGTACTGCTGGGGGAAAGCTCCGCCATGCAGATGGAAGATGACTTTACAATCAAATAGTTTTACCAACCGGAAGTAGATATATTTTCTCAGAGCACTGACGCATCCTCCTCCATGAAAATGCACAATGTCAATGTTTCTAAACCCGAGATTGATCCCTATGAGCACCAATCCCTTGATTGCCTGTATAGATTTGGCCAACTTGCTGCCGCTTACATGTGAATATACCGTTATGAGTCTATATTTTTCCGCCAGATCGGACTTCAGGTAGCTCATGACAAGTGAAGAGATACCTCCCTTCACCGTGAGGCTCGGAGAAATGTACAAGACGTTGGGCTTGGGCATCGTCATTCAACCCATACCTGTTTTACAAACAAGTTGTGCCAACGTTTACAGGTGATTCCATACCATCCCAGAACCATCATTTGCGCTCCGAACGTTCCCCGACAGAAAGGACGTCGATCTGGAGGAGATGACGTCGAACAGTCTTCGAAAAGGGAAGTTCAACAACAATTCTGGCATTCTTCAGCGCAGCTCGGCCATCCTTGCGATACGGGTCGTAAGGATAGACCGGCCACCGGACCGTCGCATCCGAGGGGACGGTATAACGAACGCCATTGTGCTCGAACTGGTCGCCAAAGCTCCCCGCACTCCAGACGAAAGGCTCGGAGCCAAGGATGGTCTTACGTCCCTTGCCAGGTGTAATCGACGTGCCAGTGTAGGGAATGATCGTCATGTGCGCCGTCATGGGAGTCGCGTTTTCCGTCACCCTGGTGTATTCAACAGCCAATGACCTATCATTCCTGATCCATGTTCTGACTATCGCCTCTTCGAGGCCGTACTTCAGGCGGACTCCGAAATCGTCCGACGAAAGGACTTCGGCTGAATCGGGGGTATAGACCAACCCAGTTGGAGCGATGAAGTCAGGGGTCTCCCCTCCCCTTCCCTCCATGAGATTCGTCGCGCCCACCGCAAAAGTGCTCCAGCGAGGTTGAAGCTTCGTGTTGCCGCCGCCGACGATCAAACCCACATCCTTGTGGAAAATGCTCAGAAAATTCTGGCGGTCCTGGATCCACCGCGAAGGACTCTGCTTGGCGACATGGGCACTGACAACACGTTGCCAGCTGCCGTCATGACGGACCGCAATCCTTCTCTTGTCGGAAATGAAACTGACAGGTTGGCGATTGAGCTTTTCACTAAGAATTCGTTTTTCTATACGGTCTTGATAGTTCAGAAGATCGGCACTGAAGTAATACCAGAGGTACTTCGTCGTGGCGTACTGCTCATTGATAAACCTGACACCGTCATCGGAAAACGCAAAACCGATGTTTCCCTCGCGGGGTTCACTTTTGTAGTAGTTCCGCTCATCCACCGTCTCGATGGAAGAGCCATCCAGGTATCTCATCTGGTATTGAAACGAGACGCCTTTCTCCAGTGCATGCCTCGTCGCTTCGTCGGCCGTTTCTGTGTAGTGGATGCCAAGGGCATAGAGATAGACGAAATTGTAGTCGACCACCGGCCCCTGGTGCTCGGACCAATATCCCTCCTGGCTCTGCTCCGCGATCACGCTACGGATGAACGTTCGAGCAACATTCTGCCAACTGGGTCTGTCGAAGACAGAAGATGCAATGTTCAGTGCAACTGCCTGAACGAGCGGGAGATTATGGGGACGGGCGTGGAGCAGCTCCTGTCCTGCAATGCGTCCGAATCCTTCGACGAGGACATGGCGCCAACGCTTTTCCAAATCGGGGTTCAGTTCTCCCTTCACGATGAAATATGTCCTGATCATATGCAGATATAGCCACGGGTCGCGATGACGCTTCCACACAGCTCCGTCTGTACCTACAAGCTCGACCGTCCCGTCTTGGCTGATGCCGTCTAGAAGGGCCTTGACAGTCTGCTCGATCCCTCGAAGAAGATGATTACGATCAACGGTTTCATCAGCAACGAGCCAGGCAACAGCCAGAGGATACATGAGTCCCTGATTTGCAAGCCCGCCGGACTCCCCGTCGGGGTAAAACCGCCCTGATTGGGGGTCCTGCCATGACAATATTTTTGTCACATGGCTGAAATGAATATTCCTCACGTGCTCGATTCCAAAATCCCCTCCAGGACTCTCGGCGCCGTACAGACGGCCGCTACTTGTCAAGTTCGCAAACAGGAAGAGTGCTGCGAGTATCGTACGGTAACGCAGCATCATGGCATGCCGTCAAACAGCAGTTGGTATTTCAAAACCATGGCCTGCATCGAGAACGTAGACTCCGCGATCTTTCGTGAGGCAGCGCCGAATCGCTGACCGATCCCGGAACCAAACAACAGTGCAATCCGGTCCGCAAGGGCGCTGGTGTCGCCAGCCTCGTAAAGGAATCCATTTTCCCCTTCCCGAATCTGTTCCCGTGTTCCGCCAACGTCGGTGCAGACCATTGCCTTTCCCATGGACATCGCTTCGAGAATCGCCAGAGAAAAGGCTTCTGTCCGGGAGCAGTTGACCACAACATCCGCAATCTCCAGATATGGACGGACATCGCTTTGATAACCCGTAAGATGAACGAAATCTCTCACCCCTATACTTTTTATATGCTGCTCTATGCGTGAACGCTCTACACCATCCCCCACCAGGATGACCCGGATATCCGCGCCACGGTCCCTGAGAACTTTCGCAGCAGAGACGAGATCGACTTGCTGCTTCTCCGGCCTGAAAGCGGCACAGAGACAGACTACAAATGTTTCGCTTCCGAAACCGAG
>Ga0208371_1000081_pt1 | contig 42187 bp, 41 predicted proteins | sample SubbioCR12Aug_1A_FD_184827 | JGI IMG/M metagenome (GOLD analysis project Ga0208371, IMG submission 184827) | Serpentinite rock and fluid subsurface biosphere microbial communities from McLaughlin Reserve, California, USA - CR12Aug_1A (SPAdes) | ecosystem: Environmental > Terrestrial > Deep... | reverse complement strand
TCGTCACCCAGAGCCAGCGAAGAACAAGATAGAGGAAATTGTTATGCAACCCCGCTACCACGAAGGGCATCTGGACGTGCCTTACTACTCCGTTATAATCCAGGGTCAGGAGTGCTCCATACAATATGGCACCAAAGGCTCCGACAAACCAGACATCTTCCTTCCGTTCGAGAAGAAAGGCAGCCTCGATGGTCACGACCAGATAGACGGCCCAGAACCAGCTGGAAACACCGCCGCTGACGTGAACAATGGCCGTCACAAAGAGGATATCGAGAAGTATTTGAATATGGTTGGCATAACGGAAGGAGCGGAGTTTTTCGTAGAAGAACTGGTAAAGGGCATTATAGAAGATGACTGACAGGACACTGAGAAGGAGAACTGCTTTCTGTTCCGTCGTCAGGAAGAATCCGTACCGGCTGAACAGGAACACACTCCCTGCGGAGAGAATATATCCGCCTATGAAGAGCAGCAGTATCCACCGCACTCTTGCAACCAGGGAGTTCCGGACCGCATCTTCGGTAAGGGCAACAGCGGATCGCCCGTTGCGCTGGCCGCTGAAACGCCGGGTCAAGGCATCATGCCATGTTATGCGTTCTCTCTGACCACTGCTCATCATGCGACAGTCGATCCTCTCAGGGGTTGGAAACCGAAAAGAATGAGAGTTCCGGTGCTTCAGCTATGATACCGAGTTCAGCGGCATGGCGATAGAACAATGAAAGCCCTGCAAGCTGTTGCTCATCCAGGTCATACGAGATGATGTGCCAGTACGCTGCCCGCTGCTCTGCACTCATCCAACCGAGTCCCGCAGCTTCTGCGGCATAGCGTTCAATGTTCAGCTTCGACAGTTCTTTTGCCTTCAGGAGGGCTTGCAGAAGATGCGCCACCTCTGCGTGCTTGCCGGCAACCGCGGTCCGGTTGACGATCCAGAGAGCAAAGACAAAGGGAAAACCGGTCTGCTGCTGCCAGAGAGCCCCAAGATCGTAGACATGGCACTGCGCTCCGGAAAGGCTTTCCTTCAGCGCCATATCGCCGATCAGAAGCAGCGCATCGAAGAAGGAAAAGGCCTCGGTCAGCGGCAAACCGGTACGCTGGTATTCATTAACAAAACCATGAAACCGGTTGAGGATGATCTTGAGAAGGGCCACGGAGGTATCAGACTCGTTGGTAAGCCCGATGCATGCACCGTTCAGTTCCTGTATCGGTTTTCTCGAAAACAGGAGTACACTCTGCACTTCCCCTACGGCGCTGATGGAAAGATCGGGAAGCAGCCAGTAACGCTTGGGGTCGCTTCCATAGACAATGGAGGATGAAGGGCAGAGATCTATCTCGCCACGTGCAAGAAGGCCGTTCAGGACAGCCGGAACGCCGCTGATATAGCTGTATTGAGCATCCGGACACAATTCCCGGAAGGCCATGAACAACGGAACGCAGTTGGCATACTCGATCTGTCCGATTCTGACGGTCATCGGTACCCTGCCTTGCTGGTTCTGACTGAAGTAACGGCATGACAGAAAACATGGCCTTGAAAAAAAACAAGGCGAGGGTCGCTCGCCTTGTTCATTGGCCATGATTCTGCCGTGTCATTCACTTTCGGCAACGTAATCCTGATAGTCCTCGACATTCATCAACAGGTTCAGTTCGTCTTTGTCGTTGAGTTCCACCTCTACCAGCCAACCGCCGTCGTAGGGGTCGTCATTGACAAGCTCCGGAGCATCCTGTACCTCCTCGTTCGAGGCCAGGACCAGACCGCTGACCGGGGCATACAGATCGGCAACGGTCTTGCGGGCTTCGATCGAGCCGAAGGAATCATCCTGTTCGAGCTCGTAGCCGGCATCAGGGAGTTCGACCGCGGTGATCCCCCCCAGTTCGTGCTGTGCATAATCCGTAATACCGATGACAGCCTTGTTGCCTTCTATACGGACCCAGAGATGTTCCTTGCTGTATTTCAGTTCTTCGGGGAAATCCATTACATTACTCCAAAACAATGCGTTCAAGGAAACTGGTATCGATGTTTCCTTCGATGAAATCCTTGTTTGCCATTATCCTCTTGTGAAAAGGTATGGTCGTTTTTATACCATCGATGATGTATTCGTCAAGAGCTCTGGCCATTCTGCGGATGGCATCCTGCCGATTTTCGGCATGGACGATCAGTTTTGCAATCAGTGAATCGTAATGCGGTACCACCGTATAGTTGTCATAGACAAAGGAATCGACCCGAACACCCAGCCCTCCGGGAGGATGATAACCGGTAATCCTGCCGGGGCATGGGGTAAACTTGACCGGGTCCTCGGCATTGATGCGGCATTCAATGGAATGGCCGTTGATCTTGATGTCGCTCTGTTTGTAGCGCAGCTTGAGCCCGGCTGCCGATCTGATCTGCTCGCGAACGATATCGACACCGGTAACCATTTCGGTGACCGGATGCTCGACCTGGACACGGGTGTTCATCTCCATGAAATAAAAATTGTTCGACTGGTCCACCAGGAACTCCATGGTGCCGGCACTGCTGTATCCCACGGCCTTGGCAGCGCGAACCGCAGCCTCCCCCATTGTTTTGCGGAGTTCGGGGGTACTGATGGCGGAGGGGGCCTCTTCGATCAGTTTCTGGTGGCGGCGCTGGATGGAACAGTCACGTTCGCCAAGATGGATGACGTTGCCATGCTTGTCGCCAAGGATCTGGATCTCAACGTGACGGGGACGTTCGCAGTATTTCTCGATATAGACTTCGGGATTTCCGAACCCGGCCTGGGCCTCTGCGCGGGCAGTGGCAAAGGCATTGGGAAGGGTTGCCGGGGAATGGACGATCTTCATTCCTCTGCCGCCGCCCCCTGCAGTCGCCTTGATGATTACCGGGAATCCGATCTCCTTGGCAATCCTGACCGCCTCATTGACATCGTGAACCCCTTCCTTGGTCCCGGGAAGGATGGGAACTCCCTCCTTGATCACTGCCTGGCGGGCACTGATCTTGTCCCCCATGATGCGCATGCTTTCTGCTGTCGGGCCGATGAAGGTGATGCCGCAATTCTCGCAGATCTCGGCAAAAGCGGCATTTTCAGAAAGGAAGCCGTAGCCGGGATGGATCGCCTCGGCGTCGGTCAGTTCTGCGGCACTAATGATGGCGTTGATGTTGAGATAGCTCTGCAGGCTCGGAGGGGGGCCGATGCAGACACTCTCATCGGCAAGCCTGACATGGAGAGATTCGCGGTCTGCAGTGGAATAGACCGCAACGGTCTTGATGCCGAGTTCACGACAGGCACGGATGACTCGCAAAGCGATCTCGCCACGGTTGGCAATGAGTACTTTATGGAACATAGGTCTTCTCCTGGAAACAGAGCGCAAAAAACGCAGGGAACCGATGGAAGAAGCAGAATCTTTCTTCTCTATCCATCCGTTCTCCTGCGCTCTATGGCTGTATTAGGCCCGCTCAACGAGAAAGAGGTTGTCACCGAACTCGACGGGTTGAGCGTTTTCCTTGCAAATTTTGACGATCTTGCAACGATATTCCGCTTCTATCTCGTTCATCAGTTTCATGGCCTCGACGATGCAGAGGATCTGTCCCTTCTCCACAACCTGTCCGACTTCCACATAGGGAGGTGCATCGGGAGCAGGTGCCCGGTAGAAGGTTCCGACGATGGGGGAGGTGATCGGATCCCCCTTTTCAACGGGTGCGGCAGCAGCGGCTGGCGCTGCTTGCGGAGCAGCAGCCACAGGAGCTGCCTGGGGAGCTGCCATGACTTGGGGAGCCTGCACATGCACGACTTCCGTGTCGCTTCCACGCTTGATCCTGATCCGCTCCTCGGGGTTTTCCATCTCGAACTCGGTGATATCCGTTTCGGTTACCATCTTTATCAGAGTCTTAATATCCTTGATATCCATCTTTCTCTCCTTTTCAGACGTCAGGGAAGATCCCCCTGGCATATACACGAAAATCCACGGGTTACAACACCCGCAGTTCCTTGGAAACCTTGGTCAGCAATCGGCAGCCCGATGATTCCACCACCACGGTGTCTTCCAGCCTTACGCCACCCAATCCGGGGATGTATATTCCCGGTTCAATGGTAAAGACCATCCCTTCTTCCGCTACGGCATCGCTTCTGAACGACACAACCGGCTTTTCATGGACCTCCAGGCCAACCCCATGCCCGAGTCCATGCCCGAAGTAACTTCCGTAACCCTGTTCGTCAATGAACGACCGTGCTATCGTGTCCAGCTCCTTGAGGGCAACTCCCGGCTTCACGGCTGCGATGGCCCGGTCCTGAGCCTCTTTGACGACTCCGTAGATGGTACGCATCCGTGGGTCGGGCTCCCCCACTGCCACGGTAACCGTCTCGTCGGAATGATAGCCGTTGAGACGTGCGCCAAAATCGAAGGTAACCAGCTCACCAGCCTGGATAACCCGGTCGCTTGCCCTGCCATGGGGGAGTGCACCCCGTTCGCCGGACGCCACAATGAAGTCGAAGGCCTTGTCGTCCGCTCCCCGTCGCTTCATGGCGATCTCCAGCTCAAGCGACAAGTCCCGTTCCATGGCACCCGGCCTTACGAGCTCGAGGACATCGCACAGCGCCTGTGAGGCGATGCCGGCACAGGTATCCAGAAGCGCTATCTCTGCAGCATCCTTGATCGTGCGGAAATTGTCCACATCGTCCTTGAGCGGAAGCAGCTCCAGACCGGGCATTTTCCCGGCAAGCTCATCACGAAGTGCAACACTCACATGCGTTGACTCGAAACCGACAGTTCGACAGCCAGCGGCGCTCACCAAATCGGCAATACAGTCCAGCTTGTTGCGGTACTCAACTACGTCATAGCCTTTGACTTCGCTCTGAGCCTGGGTTGTATACCGGGAATCAGTCAGGAACCAACCGCCACGTGGCGTGACCAGAAGCACTCCGTCACTGCCGGAGAATCCCGCGAGATAACGGATGTTGGGGAGACTTGTCACCAGCAGCACATCAAGAGCATGACGCTGCAGACATTCCCTGGCGAAAAAGTTTCTGTCTTGTAGCATAATCATCAGTCGATTACAATCCCTTTTTAATATGGCTAAAAATGGCGCGAAGGCCCAGCAGGTAACTGTTTACACCAAACCCGGAGATTTGGCCGACAGCAATCGGAGCCACATAGCTGTGTCGGCGGAATTCTTCCCGGGCATGGATGTTGGAGAGATGCACTTCAACAACCGGCAGTTGCACGGCTGACATCGCGTCACGAATGGCAATGCTGGTATGCGTGTAGGCAGCAGGGTTGATGAGGATGCCGTCAAAAACGCCCCTCGCCTCTTGAATGGCATCAACCAGGGAGCCCTCGGCATTTGCCTGGAAAGTCGTCAGTTCCACACCCAGGTCAGCGGCAAGAACCTGCAAGGCAGCATTCACATCCGCCAGGGTCTCCCGTCCATATTGTTCGGGTTCCCGGGTCCCCAGCAGGTTGAGGTTCGGACCATGTAGAACAAGTATCTTCATCTAGAGCCTCACTGGTGCAACTCGTCGCGCAATCGTGGTGCATGGAGCCTGAGCAGGTAGCGCCCCATGCCAAAGTTACCGTCTGCCTGCAGCAGCAGAACAATGAAAAATTCCTCGCTGATGGCGCGAATGGCGATACGGACCTCTCCGGTACTGATGGAAACTTCCTCCATGGCACCCGTTTGCAGGACGTCGACAGTTCGCTTTATCTCCTTGAGAAGCGTGGCATACTCAACGGCCAGGAGTTGGACATCCAGCGCCTCATCGTCGCGGATATACTCGTCGATGGCTATTCCGTCGTAGCCCATGATCACGGCTCCGATTGCGCCGTCTATCTGAGTCACCAAACTCTCTAAGCTCTCTCTGAACGACATTGCCGAACCCTCCTGATTGTTTCGAGCCATTCCTCCAGTCCTGCAATGGCAGCATCATCTTCCAGAGCAGCACCTATCTCTCCCGAAGCTGCACTTGCCGAATCCCATGCAACGATATCATCTGTAGCTGCCTGTGCTGTCACGCTTTCACAGGAATCGTCCATGTCGTCGATGACTTGTGACGGCAATTCCTCGGCTTCTGGCACCAATGTGGCTTGCAGGTTGGAAAGCCGAGCCGCATAACCGGCATTCATTGGTTCCTCACCGGCTAATTCAGAATAGATATTTATCGCCTGTTGCAGATGCCCCTGGGAAATGTACAATTCGGCCATGGTAGCCGTTTTGAATGGTACCTCGGGCACTGCCTCCTCTTTCGGAGTCGTGAAGAACGGTTCTTCCAGAAAATCGGCCTGATCGGCAGCAGGGTCATCGACAGTCGTCGCGTAAATTCCCGTCAACTCGTCATCGAGAACTTCTTCATACAACTCTTCGATCAATTCCAGTTCGGCGTCATCGTCCTCTTCAACAGCCGATTCCACCTCGATTTGGTAGTCTGCACTCTCAGATTGCCATTCGTCAGGAGCATTCTCCAGCTTTTCAACAGAATTTGGCGCAGAAGCAGACGAGCCCTGCAACGATTCGAGGGTAATCCTGCTCTCCGAATCCGCCGGGTTTGCCTCCAACAAGAGCTCAAGAGCCCTCTGGGCCAGGGTTGTCTCATCCAACTCGATATAGATCTGACTCAACAGTTTCTGCGCAAGAAGGTTGTCAGGTGTAAATCGGGTTACGTACTCGAGTTCGGAACGTGCTTCAGCAATCATCGCTTTTTCAAAATATGCCCTGCCCAAAGCAAGATGTCCACCCACATAATCGGGGTGCAGTTCTGCCCCTTTTTGTGCAACGGCTATGGCATCGTCAACAAGTCCGATGCGACGGTAGAGTTCGGCGAGTGGAGCGAAACAGTAAGATGCGGGGTCTTTGGCCAGTGAGTCTTCATACTTCTTGATTTCGGTCCAGAAAGATGTCGTATCCTTTTCCATCTTCATTCTCCGATGCCACACGAGGTCAGGAGTGGGTGCAGATCAACTACTTTTTTAAAGCTGAAATCACCTATACCACGATTACAGACGAAAGTAATCCCACCGTCGCGAACCTTTTTATCCCGGAGCAGGGCAGCCGTGTATTCTTCTGGAGGGAAGACTGGCAGAACCGATGGCAATTTGAGACGCTGGATAAGATTCCTGATTCTGACAGTGTCATCCTGCGATGCAAATCCGCACAGCTCCGAAAATGATGCGGCAGCGACCATGCCAATCGCCACTGCTTCACCATGGGTATATTGCTGGTAACCGGTCAGGGTTTCTACTGCATGCCCAAGTGTATGTCCATAATTTAGCACGGCACGGAGATCTGACTCACGTTCGTCTCGTGCCACCACATCGGCCTTGATGCTGCAGCAGCGACTGATCAGTTTCATCAGTATTGACGGATCACGTCGCAGGATCAGCTCCACATGCTCTTCAAGAAACTGGAAAAGCTTCCTGTCCAAAACTACGCCATATTTGACAACTTCTGCCAACCCTCCCAGAAATTCGCGCTCCGCAAGGGTTGTCAAGGTAGCGACATCGATCATTACCAGAGCTGGCTGGTAAAATGCGCCGACAAGATTTTTTCCCTGAGCCAGATTGATGCCGGTCTTTCCTCCCACACTACTGTCTACCTGGGCCAGCAAGGTAGTAGGTACCTGGATGAAAGGGATTCCCCGAAGGAATGATGCAGCTGCAAAACCTGCCATATCACCTATAACGCCACCGCCGAGAGCCACAATACACCCTCCACGGTCCATACCAGCAGAAACAAGCCCGTCGTATATACTGGCTAGTGTTTCAATATTCTTATATTTTTCCCCGTCAGGCACCTCTATGCTGTAAACATCAAAACCAGCAGTCCGCAGAGATGAAGAAACCTCATTGAGATAAAACCCGCCGACGGTGGGGTTGGTTATAATGGCCATCTTTCTGCCCAACCCCAGCACGGTGCAGGCCGCTCCCAAATCCTTAAGGGTTCCGATTCCAATATCTATCCTGTAGCTTCTATCCTGCAATGCAACAATCAAGGAATCAGTTTCAACACATCCTGGATTTACCATAACAACTATTCACCTCTGTTTTTTAGCCACAATAAAATAACCGATACAATTTCCAGGGGAGACTTCCCGGAAGTTTCTATCTTGAAATCACATTCATCATAGAGATGCTGCCGCTGCATAAAGAGCGTTATCAGGCGCTGATGCCGACTATCTCCCTGCAGCAGAGGACGGCTTGTGTCTCCGGTGAGCCGTGCGTCAATGGACTCAAGAGAAGCCGCAAGATTAATGACATACCCCGTATCGCGCATAAAGCGACGGTTCGTCTCTCGGAGTATGATCCCTCCGCCTGTAGCTATAACCAATGCCGCAGCTTGATCAAGCGCATGCAGCATGGCAGACTCCATGTCACGAAATCGCTCTTCGCCAAGAGTGGCAAAGATATCGGAGATGCTTTTCCCGGCATCTTCAACGATGAGCGCATCCAGATCGACAAACCGGCAACCCAGGCCTTCAGCAAGCAGCTCGCCCACGGTGGTTTTGCCGGTTCCCATGAATCCTGTCAAATATATTCTGATCATCAGAACGAACGGAGATACTCAATGTAACCGTTGAAGTGACGTTGAATCTCTTCAAGGGAGTCCCCACCGAATTTTTCCAGAAACGAGTTGGCAATCTCAGCAGCAACCACGGCTTCAGCAACCACGGCAGCCGCAGGAACGGCACAGGTATCGGATCGCTCCACCGTTGCCTCAAACGGCTCTTTTGAGAGGATATCCACCGATCTCAGCGGCTTGTACAGCGTGGGAATCGGTTTCATGGCCGCTCGTACAATAATCTCCTCTCCATTGCTGATCCCTCCCTCGATGCCACCGGCATTGTTTGTATGTCGGTAGAAACCGCTTGATGCACCATCGGCAATGCGAGCGGATTCATAGAAAATCTCATCGTGAACCAGTGAGCCTGGCTTACGGGCTGCATCAAAACCGGATCCGATTTCGACCCCCTTGATCGCCTGAATGCTCATCAGCGCCATCGCAAGACGTGCGTCAAGCTTGCGATCCCACTGCACATGACTGCCAAGCCCCGGCGGGGCACCGGACACTACGACCTCAACGATTCCTCCAACCGTATCTCCGGTCTCCTTGGCATGATCGATGACATCTTTCATCCTCTGCTCTGCTTCTAGATCATAGGTGAACAACTCTGAATGGGATGCATTCCCCAGCATGGCTGCCAGCGACAGGCCATGCCGTTCTGCGCAGACTCCCCCCAACTCGGTAACAAACCCACAGACCCGTATATCGAAAAAACCCAGCAGAGCCTTTGCCACAGCCCCTACTGCAACCCGCATCGCTGTCTCGCGCGCACTCGAACGCTCAAGAATGTTGCGAACATCATGATGATTATATTTCATGGCACCGGCAAGATCAGCATGACCTGGCCGAGACCTGGTCACCATTATGGTCTCATCCAGATAGCGCTCATGGGGGGACATCTTCTCCTGCCAGTTTTCCCAATCGCGATTCTTCACACTGAGAGTAATTGGTGAGCCGATTGTCTTTCCCCATCGAACGCCGGAAAGGATCTCGACCCGATCCTTTTCGATCATCATTCTACCGCCACGGCCATACCCACACTGTCGTCGTGCCAGATCTACATTGATATCATCTTCGTGCAAGAGAAGGCCCGCTGGAATTCCTTCAATAATTGCAGTCAGTTGAGGTCCGTGTGATTCTCCAGCGGTTAAGTAGCGTATCATTACTCAGCTCCTCGGCAATCTAAATAGACAAATGCCAGGGAAACCCTGGCATTTGCTACAAGCACAGACATTACTGATGAAAAAGCAATCTGTCAACTTACGATACGGGGGGTAATGAATATCAGCAATTCCGTTTTAGTTTTTTGCTTTGAGTTTGATTTGAACATCCAGCCGAGCAACGGGATATCCATCAGGAAAGGTACGCCTGAATCGGATTCGGTATCGCTATCGACGTAAATGCCTCCAATTACAGTAGTTTCACCATTTCTCACCAGCAGTTCGGTAGTAGCTTCCTTCTTGTTGACCGCAGCTGTAGCCCCAGCAGGTGCAGTGCCAGGAGAATCATTTTTAGCGGTAATGGTCATAACAATACTGCCATCTGGAGTAATGTGCGGTTTTACTTCCAGGGAAAGGGTTGCATCCACTTTTTCCTGCTTGGTTCCCTCTGAAGATGTTGATGGCAGATAAATTGCCTGTCCTTGTGAAATCTTGGCCTGTTTATTATTTAGGGTCACAACTTTAGGACAGGAGATGATTTTAACTTGTCCTGCAGTTGCGGCAGCAGACAGTCTCATGTCCAATTGAACCCCAGCACCAATTTTGCCAAAGGAAAGTCCCACGCCCGCACCATATTTATCGGCAGCATTGAACCCGGAAGTTGGCGGAGCCAAGCTAATGACCCCTCCCCATCCTGCGTCCGCCTCGGTAACATTAAGGACATTTGCCGAAGAATCTGTAGCATGCAAAGCCCATTGAACACCGAGGTCCCGGCTAAATGTTGTAGTTGCCTCTACAATACGTGCCTCTATGAGCACCTGCTTTTCAGGCATATCGATGTTTTTCAACAAAAAGCGCATCTCGTCTATGGCTGACGTAACATCCTTTACGATGACTCGATTCGTTCGTTCATCGCGAGTAATTGTTCCTCTCTCACTCTTCATGGAGGAAAACTGCTTCTCGACATCTACAACATTTGCAAAATTGACTTCAAACACCTCAGTCGTAAGAGGTAACAATCTTTCACGGATCTTTTTAGCTTCAATCTCTTCTTGCTCTATCGACTTAAATTTCCCTTTCGGTTTGATCTGTATGATGTTCCCCTCACGTTTCATCTCAAGACCTTTTGACTCGAGAATCACGTCAAGTGCCTGATCCCAAGGGACATTAACGAGCTTGATACTGATCGTGCCAGTCACATCATCAGCGATGAGGAAGTTCAGGTTACTCACTTCAGCAATCAACTGGAAAATTTTTCGCACATCAGCGTCGGAGAATTCAAGTGAAACCTTTTTCCCCGTATAACGCTTCTTTTCAGTATATTGTGCGGTAAATTGTTTTTCCTTGCTCGGTTGCTTGATATCCAGACCCGTTTCGCTTGCAAGTTCAGCTTGCACCATGTCTTCTCTACTAGTTCGCGAAACACCCGAAAGTTCCGGAAGGGGCTTGACATCTTTTGCAGCAGGGACTTTAGTATTGCGAATCTCCCAAATTACACGTTCGCCATCCTGCGTAACCGAAAAAGGTGCATCCGCACGAAGTCGAACCAACAGGCGTGCATCACTTCCAGCCTTTCCTTTGATCTGATAAGGTGTAATTCCCTGGACCACTGAGGCAAAGGAACCCGTATCAATGGCCCGTTGCAATTGTCGTGGAAGCTGGCAATTCTTGAACGTGAGGGTATAACCTTTTGCTGTTTTAACCGGTTTCCCTGGGGTACAACTGCCTCGCAGAGTAACAATGATTAATGAGACATCGTCCTTTACCTCAAAATCGATTGCCTCTATTGCAGCAGCACCTTTGAGTACTGTTTTTTTAGGTGTCGGTGTCGTGTCCGCTGATGCTTTTGAAGTAACAGGCCCTGTTGAGTCTTCTGATTTCTGAGTAAATAAAACTCGCAGACCGTTTTCAGTCTTGATAATCTTATAATCTGGTAACGATCCCTTAGCATCGAAAACTATCCTTGCCTTCTCGGGAGTCGTACCGATCCTCGCCTTGGCAATACCCATGGAATTGACATCTATCGATTGACTCTTCAGCGCTGAACGGGCACCCAAGATATCAACTACCAAACGATCCGGCTTTGATATCGTGAAACTCTTATACGTATCGACACCACCGGCAATCTTGATTTCAATCCCATCTTTTTGTATTTCAAACGCTGTAAGTATTCTTTGCTCTGAAGATTGTTCAGTTACAGCCTTCGGCGCATCAGTGGTTGCTGCGGCAGGTTGTTGATCAAGTGCTGTAGGGGCTTCTTGCTTAGCTGACTCCTGTATTTCGGCTACCGGAACTGACGTCGGCTGCTCCTTGCGAGCTACATCGACTACAGGTGAATCGACAGCAGCCGGCTGTTCAGAAATAACAGCATTCCTCTGCTCCTCTGACACCTGAGCGGACTGCACATCAACGTTTACCTTTTCTTGTATTTTAGGAGAACCAAACGTCACCTGCAGTTTGTTGGCATTTGAGGGATTCGGATTTACAGAAAACTCATCATCAGCACTGAGGAAAATTTCAACGCGCGTGAGAAATCCACCTCCAAAACTATGCTTTGCGATAGTAATGCGTTTAATTATTCCAGCATTAACATCCTCAGACGACACATTACCCGGCTCAGTTTGAGCAAGATCAATGACAGCGCGAGCGGGGTTGGCAGTCTTATAAAAGGTATAAGTCAGTGCCTTGTCCGCAGAAATCTCTACCTGATTAGCATCCGGAGAAACGGCTATGGACTGCAGTGTTGCAGTAGCTGTGCTTCCAGCCCCATTTTCCCCAACAGCTGCATAGGCATAGTTGCCACAAAGCGTTACGAACAAAACCGCAATCAGCGCTTTGATGGGCAGTAAACTGAACGGACGCATTTTCATCTGACACTCTCCTTACCTTTTTGCGACAAAGTAAGCCGCACAGTGCGTTTCCTGATTTTACCATTGTCATCGCTAAACTGCTCAAGGACTTCAACAGCAGACGCGGTAATGCGAACAATCTTTCCTTGATTACTGCCAACTGACATGCCAACTTTGACTACGTACCCTTTGCCGAGAGGGTCAATGATCAATGCACGGTTTTCCTTCAACCCAGCAATTATGCCAACAAGACGAAACTTATTGACATCATATCTCTGTATGGGAAGCATATCGCCTGCAGGTTTTCGTCCAACATGCTTGACTGGGGTTGGTAGCGTGATGAAGGGTTTGAATGGATCTTTCTTCCTCGAAAAATCCAAAATCGTTTCAGGAGGAAGAACATGTCGCAGTGATGATGATTGCTTCTGCACAGCCAAAGCGGCTCCATTTCTGGATGATGAAAGCCCCATCTGAACAGGCGCAGAAGCAGACGTTGCCGATTTTGCTGGTTTCGAAACTGCTGGCGGAGGATTTGTCTTTTCTTCCTTCGCACACCCAGCAACAATGAGGCTAACGACTAGGATGAGAATATTGGGGATGCAATTACTTTTTCTTCTTGTCATCCTTAATCTCTTTCTTGTCTAGGAATCTGAAAGTTGTAGCCAGACAGTTAACTCGCATTAATGAACGTCCAGCATCCTTGTCGGGCTTTAGTTCGCTGAAGGTTACATTGCTAATATTTACGATTCGCGGGAGATTGCCAACCGCAACAAAAAAATTGGCAATGCCATAAAATGTCCCCGAAACCGAAATATCAACCGGCACAGCTGCATAAAAGTCCTTTGGAATCTCAGGCTTAGGCTTAAACAGTAAAAAATCGAGCCCTGCAGCTTTTCCAACAGTTGTTATACTGGTCAATAGTGTAGGAATTTCTTTCTGGTTGGGAAGCTCTGTAAGAACGCTTTCGAGCTCGCGCTGTAATTGAGCATATTCAGTACGATATTTGGGGAGTTGGTCAGCAATACGTTTACTTTCCTGAACTTGGACTCGAAGCTTTTCAAGATTTTGCTGCTGCACCTTCAGATCTTTTAATATAGGCTGTTCAAGTCCGAAAAAGAATCCCACCCCGATCAAAATCACTATAAGCATCATGATGGCGGTCTTCTGTTTCGTCGGGAGCTTAAGAATCTTTTCAATACTCGGGTCCATGAAATATCCTCGATGCTCTTTCGTTCCTCACAATCTAAGGGAGGCATCTACAATTGCTATCTAATTAATTTTGAGCATACAGACCAAATCGAATTTCTTTGCTTTTACTCCAGCTACTTCAATTTGTTCAGACACTTGTAATTCAACATTGGAAAAATCATTCGTCGCCATCAAGTTACGCATAAATTCTGCAATCAATTCCTCATTATAGGCAATCCCGCTCAGTGAAACAGATACATCTTTTTCACTGTATTTAGTTAGCCAAAGTTTTTCTGGGACAGCATCACTCAACCTCGCTAATCTGCTAGCTGGACCGGTTTTTTCTTTTCTAAGCTGATTAAGCACATCAAGCTTTTTCTTTACTTCCGCTTGAAGTTTCTTAATATTATTAATTTCACCAATTTTTGCCTTAAGAGTCTTCATTTCTATTTCAGATTTACGGATTTCTTCTTTTGTAGTACTGAGTTTTGCAAGTGTAACAGAATACACTGCACCACAGCAAACAATGACCCCTACTAAAGAGAGAAAAAATATGGTGATCTGTTGCTGTGCAGTCTCTTTCTTTTTTAATGCTCTAACCGGCAGTAAATTTATTCTTACCATTTGTCACCGTGCCTTCTTGTTGCCAGCCCCAGTGCAACAGTCATAAGAGGCCCAATTTCCTGAAGGTATTCAGGGTCAAAATCTTTATCATTGTATTTAATTTTTTGGAAAGGATTCAATAATTCAACAGGAAGACCTAGCCGATCTGCAACAGTAGATGCCAGCATGGCCATCTTTGCACATCCACCACTCAAAAAGACTTTGGAAATTCGCCCCACTTCTCCGGCATTTGAATTGTAAAAATCTAAGGACCTTCGAATTTCAATCGCTAAAGAATCATTGATTCTACCAGTAACGTCCGCAAGGGGTCCTTCCCCAGGAGACTCTCCTGTTAGCTTGACCCTTTCAGCCTCATCAGTACCTAGACCATAATATTTTTGTATCTCTTCAGTATACAGGTTCCCCCCCATCTGAACATCGCGGGTAAACAACGAAACCCCTCCCTTGACAATATTAAAATTCATCATACTCGCGCCAATATTTATCAGAGCGTAAACATCGTCAGGCTCGAAATCATAATTGAATTCAAATGCATTCTGAACCGCAAAGGAATCAACATCCATCACTACCAATTTAAGCCCAGACTCGTTGAAAACCGTCAGATAATCATCAATGATATCTTTCTTGCTGGCGACCAACAAAACATTCATCTTTGCCGCATCAAGATCATCTTGTGGTAAAAGTTGGAAATCTATATTCACATCGTTAATGTCAAAGGGGATATATTGCTCTGCCTCCCAATGTATCTGTTCATCCAACTCCTCTGGCGGCATAACCGGAAGAGAAATTTTGCGTATAATTACCGAATTCCCTGATATTGAGCTGGCAACTTCCTTCTCTTTCAAATTAAGACTTTTTATAAGTTTTTTTATAGTCTCAACAATGGATGAACTATCCATCAGTGCATTATCAACAATAGCCTCTGAAGGCAAAGGAACTACACCAATGTTTTGTAGTAAATAGGTGCCTTTCTGCTGCTTGAGTTGAACCAGTTTGATTGCACTGGAGCCAATGTCTATTCCGAGGACATCTCTTTTCTTTTGGAATAACATGTGAGTTCCTATTCCCCTGTTTTAATCCTCGAAGACCTTTTCCTTGTCAGCAAGAGAAAATCCCAAAGCAAGAATAATCTTCCGCTTGGTTTCCACTCGGCAATCCATGCCCCGCTCAATCCGGTCTATGGTTACCGGTGAGACCCCTGCCTGCCTCGCAAGTTCGGCCTTGCTAATTAACTTAGATTCACGGATTCTTTTCAGATTGTTTTTCAATTTCATGACATATTCCGCTGTCCATCAGTATTATCAATATGCCAGAAATCTATCTAAATTAAACAAATTGTCAAGATATTAAATGCAATTATATGCCACCTAAGCACATAATAATGATTAATTCCGATGTGATTAGTCTACACCAACCAATTTGACAGCAATTTTTCATGACATCACGGAAAGGGCAGGTCGTCGTCAGAAAAGGATTTATGGGGGGAGATATGTTTTTTATCGGATCGCGAACAGCATTCTTTAATGCTAATTTTTCACAATGAAATATCGTATGATATTAGTACATTAATACGCATATAATGCTGATATATTTGCTTGCTCCGGAGAAGTTGCCGAACGTTCCCCCTGAACTTCGATGCGATAAATATACGGAAAATGCTGCGGGGTTAACACTGGTGTACTTTCAGCGACACCTGCACCCTCAAGCTGTAAACCACTTATGTCAGTATTGCCCTTCACCGTATCTATGATTTTAGTATATATCCGGTACGAATCACCACTGCTTGCCTGCAGGTTAAACGTCAAATCAGGACTTTGCTTTGGATTACTTGCCTGGCTACAGTCAGAAGGCCATTGGCTGGCAGGCTTCGTTAACTTAGCTTGCAGACATTTTTGAGAAGTTGTCATATCAAGGCCCACACCGGAAAAGTCGTTTTCCACCTGTGTCTCCAAGGTACTGCTGGAGTAGTTCCTCATGATTGTCGGGATGACATCCTTCAAGACAATTTCAGCCCCCCCATGGGAAGCTTCCAGGGATGTTCTGTATCTTTTCTGAGCTCCTGATAAGGAAACTCCTGCGGTTATCATGTAAAGCAGAGCCAGTATCATTGTCAAGGAGATCAGCGTTAGCATCAATGCTGTCACCAAAGCAATGCCTTTCTCTTCTTTAATCTTTTGGAAGTTCATGTTTTACCTGTCACTGGTTGCTGGTCAAATTCTTTGGCCTGACAATGATCCGTTGAACTCGCCAACGGTAATTCAGCATATCACTCGCAAGTGTATAATCCCTGCTGAGACTCAACTCTCCGACGTCCCCCAGTGCGATGGGGCTCGGGCTCGTATAATTCAGGTCCTTGCGTCCATTTTGGACAAGCAGATACACTTTGACCACCTTCAGATTCGTTCGAATACTTGCTGCGTCACCAAGAGCTGTTGTAACTTCGGAACTCGTTGCCTCGCCCAAAACACCTGAACCATCTGCGTTCGAATAAGTGTCGATCAAACCGTCCGTACCTGCAACTCCACCATTTTTCAGGTCCCAGCCATAAATCACCTGCATGTCGGCCACACAATCCACTAAAGGGATATAAGAGAGCTTTCCATCTGCATGGTTTACTGTTGTCTTGTACAGGATGCCGGTATTGGGTGCACAGGCACTGGGCATACTGCCGATTTTTGATGGCTTGCTGACAAAATAGTCGGTACGGTTGAAGGGCATCCTTACATCGGCACCATCAGCTATACCATAAACAAAGTGGACCTCATTCGGACTTTTGGGTGCAAAATTGTTCGACCCCAGGAAATTAGGGTTGTATGTTGTTGTAAAGTACAACTTATCTTTAACATCAGAAATGCCACTATCGACGACCAACCGGTTGGTGTAAGTCCCATTGGAAAAAACTCGGTTCAAGACAATACTCCAGGCACCGTTAGTGATGTTATCCGCAGCAGAAGGCCACACATGCGGTTTGGGTGAATCAGAGGAATAGTTGATATATGTCCATCGCGTATTGCCTCTTCCTACTGACGATCCCCGTATAACAAGATAGTCAGTTCCGTCGATGACATTATAGGTATTGCCTGTCTCACTGCCAGAATCAGATTCCCCTTCGAGTTTATTCCCCGAAGAAAACGATCGAGGTATCCCGCTCGGAGCATCATTATACGTGCTGGCAGGAGTGTTCACTGCTTCAGCATATTCCGGAGCAAGCGTAGGAAACTCATAGGGAAGGCCGAACCCTGCTTGCTGGAGGTCATACCGTAACCGTTCAAGACCAACCATCCCTTCGATATTGCTTTCCTCGCTGTGCATCAATCGTGATGTCTGCTTGAGAATAAGATTGAAGGAATCAGAGGAAATCATAACCACGACGATAAACACCGCCATGGTCACAATTAGCTCAACGAGTGAAAATCCGTGCTGATCTTTTAGCATACAATGCCCATTACTGTTGGGATCTGGTGACGACTGACGAACCACCGTAAGTGTGTCGATTGCCTTTGTATCTCCAGACGACCTGGACATCCACCTGCTTTGAGTTAGCTGACACCGAACTGCCGATCTTTGTTACCGAAAAATTACGAAATCCAGTCAGCACTTTCCGTTGTACAGGGTAACTCTTCGTAGTTGTGGAGATTGCATCAAACCCAATCTGAGAGCTCCCCTTGGCAAGGTCCTTGGTTATTTCTTCGTCGGCAATGACCGATGCTTCCCGTCTGAGCTCAGATGTCAGATTGTTTTGTATGGAGACATTTACAGACTGCAGCAGCCCGAGAAGTCCGACTGTCAGGATGACAATGGCTACCAGAAATTCGACGAGGGTAAAGCCTTTTTGATCAATATTCACAGGTTCCGCCATTCATTTTCCCCATATTTGTTCTCCCAGTGGAGAGCACTATACAATCGTAACTAGCTCCGGAACCGATCGGGTTGACGACAATCGTCGCTCCGATGTCCACAAATCCCCGTATATCAAATAGAAAGTAAGTCCCGGAAAAATCGGCAGCCGGCCTGGAAAGACGATACTTTACCGGTTTAGTTGCAAGCACTCGTCCTGCAAACTTATTCTCGTTCTCGGTGCTGTAATTCTTCAACACATACTGGTTCGGTTCCAACATGATACTTTGCTGTTTTTTTGTATGGATCGCGTCAAGCCGCAGCCGGTTAATATCGGTATAGAGTTCCCTCGTTTCACGCTCGATCTGTGACTTTACATTCCATGCATGAAAATTCATTGTGCCAATTGTCAGAAGAATCCCGATGATGGCTACCACGACAATGAGCTCGGTGAGCGCAAACCCCCGTATTGATCCATATACATACGCCAATTTTGCACGGCAATTTGAGTTCAGCATAAACTTTCACCAATACACTTCCCAAGCATTCGGATCATCGCTCCTGCATGTGCAATAGTCGTTTCACAGGTCTGGGGTTAGTAAGAAGTGACAATCCTTGAGCAGTTGGCGGGACACCTGAAATTGCCGCTGCAAGTCGCCTGCCGTCATACCCTTTATTTGTCGGATTATTAAAGGCATCCTTAAGCGATATTTCTGCAAAAGCCCCTGTTGAAACCTGCATAAGAGCCCTGCCCTGCATGGCAGCAGAAGGGGGAACCCCGCCAGTATCATAACGTAACGCCCATACGAGCGAATCACCACCAAACTTGCAGATGTCGGCACTCGGCTTAAACGTTGTGAAAAATACCGCTCCACTACTGGAAGCGATTGGATCGGTAATAACCCTCTCTGTCAGTGAGACACTGTCCTTCGGATCTAAGGTAACGAACCATCCGGCGGAACTGCCGGCAATGGTAGCAGAAGGACTTGTAGTTGCGTCTCCGGTCTGGTCTGTCAGTGTCCCTGTTGCTGCATCGGTACAGTTTTTGTCTAGATCATTATACGTGCCCCCACCTACAGCGGTTTGCATAGTCCGGTTCGCAGTCGAGTAACAGGGTTCCTTAACCCCGTAGAGTTGCTGACGAGTTGTTGAAAAATCATCCTGCTTATAGAAAAAGCGACCCGTCCCAAAATAGACCCAAAGATTGTAGTTTCTTCGATCCTGCAACTTCGTCACAGCTGTCGTGACAGGACCGACATCGTTAATCAAGGTACTGACAACCCAGTCATTCGGATTTCTGCTTTCTTTAGTCTGCAGACGCAATACCCCGCCTTTCGTCCACGTATTTGTCGTCGTATCCTTCTGCACATACCCAATATATACTGCATCGTCACTGTAATAACCTAATGAAGAAGCATTATTTCGGTCAGCATCGATCACGCTCGTTGCGAGAGATCCGGCAAAGGCATTGCTCGGGAGAGCGTTCCCTGCAAAATCAGTGGTGATAGTCCTGAGAAGTACTCCCGTAGCAAGATCGACCACAAAAATTCTGAGTTGTTGATCCGATTCCCCCTTGAATTGATGCAACGATGTATCAATTGGCCCTGTTGGCCCAGATGCAAATACTGCAAACCATTTGCCGTTCTTGGAATGATCTGGATTTGCGGTATCATTGCCTCCTACATCCTTTACCTTTGCACTTATGCGCACAATTGCCGGACCTGTTGTGGAAAAACCAAGCGTACCCGGCGACCCGGTGTCCCCATAAAAATCCCACATATACAGAGGATTAGCCGGATCTGTCACATCAAGCGCAAAATAGGAGGAATACCCACTGCCGGTAATTGGCGTTTTCACACAGTCAGCTGGAGCAGTACAAGTACTGGTAGTTGGTTTTGCAGCCCCACCAAAACCCATACCGCCTACGAGAACGGTCCTCCACGTTGATGCCGATTTCGCACAATCCGAATAATCCAAAGCAGAATCACATCCAGTAGGCTTACTTATACTGGCATCGATAATGGTAGAGGTGCGGTCTACATAAAAGAGATGAGAATACTCGGGATCAGCCAGATATTTCAGATAGGGAAGAGCTTGTTTGGGGATAAATGCCCATTCTTCTTGACCCAGATTCGAGCTTGAAGTGGCCGTACTGCCGTCAGTATTTACTATCTTCGCCTTGGCATATGGATCCGAAATCTCCTTTAGTATGCCAAGCTTGAAGGCATGAAGCAAACCATCGTTGCCTCCGACCAACACCATTCCGCGGTTCTGGTAGGTTGTCGACTTGGTGAACGAATCATACGTTGTATCGTTATAGCCGGTAGGAGGAGTAAGATTGTAGTTGTTTAATTTGACGTTTGAAACCAGTTTCGGTGTTGATGACACAATATCACCCAGTTTCCATTCCCTTAGGCAGGTACTCAACCCACAGCCTAGAATAGACACTTTACGGTTGCGGTACCCGCTCTGATCAATACCATGAATATAATTGATTATCTTCGTGGCTTCCGCTTCACGCTCAGCATCTGTCCCCGCAGGGATCTGTAGGATATTCCACACATTGGGCCAGGTATTGAAGTATCCATCAACAGAAAGATTGCTGAATTTCTGCATGCTGCTACCCGAGGTTGAATTGTAGCTTGTGTATATGGTTCGAGGCGAAGTGGTCAGATCGCGCTCCCATAAAATCGTTCCCGCCTGCCAGAGACTATTCACATCGTCCGGCGTCACGGTGTCCAAAGGTGACGCGGCATTATCCGCAGCTCCATCACCGTCTGCATCAAGAAAGCGCTTAACCAGGGTCTGATTTTGCGAAGAATCGAAGTAATACTGAACTACATGGTCGTCTTTAAGATGCATGGTATTGCTATGATCCGTATCTTCGCGGATTGACGTCTTTTGCAGGTTGGGGTCGAGGAAATACCAGAGATTCTGCATTTCGCCGATCCAGCTGACCTCGGTATTGTCGTCGAACTGTTTCTTGGGGTAGAAAACCGCCTGCACCAAGTTGGCTCCGCTCCCTTCGCTGTTGTTAAGGATAGACGCCGCTGTTCCGGAAGCGACTCTGGCGAGTATCGCCTCCAGTGCCTTTCTTAATTGAGTTTCCAGCATAAGTGGGTTAACCACCAGGAAGTAATTGTCAGGTTCACTATCACCGTCCTTGTCCCATTCCGCAGCAGTGTCCGGCTTATCATTGCCATTGATGTCCTGGAACCCCCCCCATTTGGCCGCATACCAAAGTGGACTTTTCAGGAAATTTGGTGCGGATGCAATCGAACTCACAGTGAATGTCTTGTGCCACTCAAGAAGCATGCCCGCAACAGTCGACGGGGTGTCTCCGTCAGTAACAGCATCCGCATCCCGGACTGCGAGATAGGCATCATCTTCTGTGGTCCCACTGATGACGAAACCCATAACCTGGTCAATAGATCCGGCTGCATACTCTGATTTGAGGCGGACCTCAACCTTGTCAGTATCAACTGGCGTGATCTCGTAAAGAACTATGGCATCCATATCGTGATCTGCGCCCTGTTCCACGTCCTCAAAATTGATTCTGAATCGCGCATGTGTGACACTGTTACTTGAGTCATAGGTAACTTCGTCCACATAAAAATCAACGATCTGGTTGGAAGGGCAAAAGGCATCTGCAGCGCAATTAGTTATATGCGCTCCATCAGCATCTATAGTAACCGTGCATTTGTCATAGCATGATGCCTTGACACTTGAACTCCCGCTTACCGATTTGCCAATGGGAACCAGGGTAACATATTTCCCTCCCACCTTGACCTTGATGTCGGCAACTGGCGAAGAAAGTGCGACCACAAAAGTGTTAATGTTGGGTTTCGCTGCTTTTGAAAAGAGATAGGAATGGGCATAATAAGCGACTGCAGCTGAATAATATGATCCCTTTTTAGTTGGTTCTTCAGGGCAGATGCCACTGGCAAGGCTGAAATCGCTGACTTGCTTTGAAGAACACATGAAATTCTTATCTGCCGCGACCCCGTTATCGCCGATGAACCAGTTATGCCCCGTAATACCTTCGTCCGTTCCGATGGTATCCATAAGTGAATTGAGGAAAGATCTGCCATCTGATACGTCACCGATACCCAGATGAGGGGTCCGTGTATCTTCGCTCACCGAAGCGAAACTTGTTCCGGGGAGTTGATCACCGTCATAACTGGTATTTATATCGGAAAGAAGCAAAATAAACGGCTTCGCACACGAAGGAAAGATTTCATAAGGTTGATACGTAGTGCTTCCGGTCTTATACCCCCAGTCTGGTTTCGTCAGAGAAATCCCCGCATCGGCAGTTGCCGTAACGGTAAATGCCGCTGTCGGCTCTCCCTTCCCCGCAATATAACGAACTCCCTCATAGAGAAGCTCAGCAATAGGATTCCCCCAGTTACGGCATTCACCCTCCTGGAGAGAGCGTGTGGTTATCCAATCACAATTCCCACCGTCGGAGGTGTTCGGGTACGAATTGCTGCTGTAATCGTAACCAACTGTATGTAAGCGGTCAAAAGTGAGGACGAGGTTGCCGCGAGTGCTTTCAGAGGACTGGAAATAGCCATTGATTTGTGTCTCATCCTCGATGCCGCTGAAATTTTTCCGGAGCATGCCTCCGCTCATATTTTTGGTGTAGGTGTCGGTCATCAGGCCAAAGAACATGGTAGCCCGGTCGATGCAAATTCCTTCGGTTGCCAGGTCACACTGCGAGTCGGAATTACATGTTTTGGCCAGAGCCCGCGAACAAACCTTCCCACCGAGTCGCTCACCAAACTTCTGTAGCAATCCAGAAGGCTTCCATTCCGGCGAAGCGGCCGTGCCATAATTACGGCAGTAATTATTGAAATAGTTCGTCCGAGGATCGGAATCATTACAGACTTGGACCCGAACCTCAAAATCTTCAGGTGAAACAGTTGTGCCATCAGCCATGGATGTATCACAGACCGGACGCTCTTTAGATGCCCAGTCCCAGACCCGTTCCGAGCGGTTCAGCAGTCTGCGCAACAGGGGCGCCGTGTTGAGATTCAGCGACGTGCTGCAGAAAAGGTGCTGTTTGGCGGTTCCTATAACAAAAGTTCCCACCGATGGCGTTCCGGAGGTAATGAAATCAGTCGTTTTAATACTCGGAAGGTTCCCGGTTGTGACAGTAGGTGCCCGTAATGTGAGAGTTGACCCCACGATTGTCCATTCAGTTGCCGTAGTGGAATCCGGGAGTTTGTACCAGACCCGCACTCCTTCTTGTCCGGTTACATCTGAATGTCGTGCGATCAGCCTATGATATCCGGCACCAAGCGTAATCGTGGCACGCTGGGTTGCAGAACAAATACCCGTGTTATCCGCCTTCGGTTTTTTGTTGTACGCATAACAGCTGCCATGAGCACCATAATAACTTGCCACGACAGCCCCATCGATCTCCAATTCGACACCATCGTCGCCATCCACTACAAACTCCCAATTGCCGGTAGACCCGGTTGCATCAAATTCCGTAACGGCAAAAATGTTGAGATAATTCCCATTGTCATCCTTGCCATTGGTTTCGGTGGAATCGAAATTGGTAATGGTTTTAGGATATCCGGACTGCAGGCTTCCCGGTTGATATGAATTGAGCAGATCGGCATGGTCAGTTCCAGCGGAACTATTGGTGTGGTTGTAGCGGGCAACTAGAATCTTTCCCACCTGATCCCAGGGAGCAGTGGTGGTGGTGCTTATTATCGGCGCATCCGAGGGCCCGATACCGATGAGGTTCACCGACTTGTCCGTGCAGGTATAACCTGATTCGCAATCGATGCTGGTCATGCACATATTGGTGTAGGGTAATGTTGCAGTGGCATTGTAGCAGAGCCTCCCGGTTACCTCCTTGCCCCAGCTGTGGGCGTCATGGGGGATGTTAACCCGCTCAAGAACATTTGTTGTACTGTCTGTACTGCGATGGCCTCCATAAAGTACCTTGCGGAGCACATCCATACGCGACATGGTCAGCCAGTTGAGAATATTGCCACTCCATTGGGATGCTGCACAGAATTTACTCGTTGCGGCACCAGCGGGCTCGAAATTAGCAGTGCCTGTATTATCATAGGTATAGCAGACATCGGGGTCGAAATATCCGTAATAGGTAACGGAGTGTTTATAGGTAGTTTCCAGTCTGCCGTCTTCGTCAAGATCGGCTGCATCATTATATGCCTCATAATAGAGTTTGTGCTCACGACCAGTGGAAAACATCACCAGTGGAGGTACGCTCTGAGCAATGAACGGAGGTTGGATGCAGTAATCATTCATAACCGCAGCATCAACATTGGGAGACATGATCAAATTCCCACATAAGATCAGAAACAGGCAAAAAACTATAACTTTCAATGATTTCATTTTTTCCACTCCTCTATCACGATCTGGTTGACCGATGCGCCCTCGACACGCACGGTCACAGAGAGACCACGATACACATCACTCAACTGCGCTTTGTGTTCTGTAAAGGCACCTCTGTTCTGAGTTTGTGACAGCACTTTGATCTTGTATGCCAGAGGGAATTCTCTTCCGCCAACATTGATGTTATTTCCAGATATGTTTTGTACTATCCCATTGAAAAAATAATGTTTAGAACGTGCCTGTGCAGGCAGGCTGAAAATCAATACCAACAATACCGTCATAACGACTTTCATGACTCTCTCCTCGCTCTTACTCCGATTCTCCCTGAATCAACTTGAGCAGCTTGTCGGCTTCGCGGAAACCGGTAACCATTTTCCCGTCGGGAAGTATCAATGTAGGTGTCACTCGTATGCCCAGCTTTTCGGCGAGTTTGACAGAGTCGTCTACCGCCTCTTTCGTATCCTTATCTCCAGGCGGTGGCAGCTGTTCACCTGCAAATGCCTTGTCAAGAAGATAGGAAGTACCGGCTCCAAGTATGACCCGAGCCTTGTCGTAGGCAGTTGGGTGCATTTTGAGTGGAAGCATTTTTACGAAAATTGCCAGGTCTGGTTCCATGTAGATCAGTTTCACCAGTTCCCAATGGAGTTTCTTGCAGAACGGGCAATCCGGATCAGTGAAAACGAACAGTTTCTTATTCCCGGCAGGATTGCCAATCAGAATGGAATTTGTAAGGGGAATTGAGTTAACGTCAACCTTATTGCCATTTGGAGTGGTTTTCGGTGCCACAGATGAAAGACCGACGATCTTTTTGGTTTCAAGAGAAAATATGGGGCCCGGCAGCAGGTGTTTTTTGGCATAATCAACATACGCTACTGCATGCTTGCCCTTATTCTCCACGGTAACCTCAAAAAGTCCCCGAACTACCGCATGGTTAATGCTCTTCACTTCGCCAACCCCAGTAAGGAGCTTATTTGCTTCATCCATTGTCAAAGTATGGCAGCGGGTACAATCATCTCCTGATTTGTCTCCACTTTCCGTATACCTTTCGTGAGGCATCGCAAAAGCGGATCCCGACAATATAGGAAAAAGCAATATGAGAACGAGAGCCAATCCAGTCCAAGCCATACTATTCCTTTCGTCACATTCAGGAAGGATATTGAGTAGTTAATTTTATCCAACCGAGTCAAATGCTTAGCAACCACGGTGCCAGACACAAAAACCTCACTAACAGCTGTAATTACGTAACATTTTACGCCCCACAAACTGCGAGACAATCCAACACCGCATTTTTTTCATAGCCGAGACCAGATTGCCTCGCAAATATTACGCAAGACATTCTATTCCATGCCGTACTCCTTGATCTTGTACAGCAGTGCACGGTGGCTGATCTCCAGTATCCGTGCCGCATGGGTCCTGTTCCCTCCGGTTTTTTCCAGAGCACGGCTGATGAAATCCCGTTCCAGCAACTCTCCGGCCCGTTTGAGAGAGAGGCAATCAGCGGGAATTATATCAGCAAACCTGCCCCGCCCCCCACCGCGAACCTTTTCCGGAAGCGCGTCAGGCGTAAGGAGTGCCCCTTCGCAAAGGATAAGCCCACGCTCGATCACGTTTTCCAGTTCACGGACATTCCCCGGCCAGGCATAGTCCATGAGCAGCTGCAATGCCGCTTGACTGCATCGCACTCCGACCTTGCCGAATCTTTCTCCATAGCGGGCAAGGAAATGATCGACCAGGAACGGAATATCTTCAGGCCGCTCACGCAGGGGAGGAAGGGTCAAGGCAAAAACATTGAGCCGAAAAAAGAGGTCTTCACGAAACCGGCCTTTCAGGACATCCTGCTCCAGGTCCCGGGACGTGGCTGAGATAACCCGGACATCAATCTTGCGCGCATTGGCAGCACCAACCCGTCGGATCTCTTCTTCCTGCAGGACCCGAAGCAGTTTTACCTGCAGAGCCAGCGGCATTTCACCGATTTCATCCAGGAAAAGCGTCCCCTCATCAGCCTGTTCGAACAAGCCGGCCTTGTCCGATGACGCATCCGTAAATGCCCCCTTTACGTGACCAAACAGCTCACTTTCCAGCAGGTTCTCCGGGATGGCACCACAGTTGACACCGACGAATGGCCCCTTTCGCCGGATACTGTTGTAATGGAGAGCCTTGGCGATCAGCTCTTTCCCAGTTCCGGACTCGCCGAGAATCAATACCGTAGTCTTGAAATCACAAACCTTTTTCACCAAAGCAAAGACGTTCAGCATGACGGGGTTCTTGCTGACTATTCCCGAGATGCCGAACTCCCTGTTCACCGCTGCTTGAAGGTGCCGGTTTTCCTCTTTGAGGTGCTCGCGTTCCTCGGCTTTTTTCAGCACCAGACCAATTTCATCACTCTTGAACGGCTTTGAAATGTAATCGTACGCCCCCAGCTTCATGCACTCTATGGCCGTATCCACCGTGCCATAGGCCGACATCATGATGATGGTAGCGGATAATCCGGACTGTGTTGCCAGCTGCAGGAACTCTACACCATCAACGAGCGGCATCTTGATATCGCAGAGTATAAAGTCATACGAATTCTTGGCTGCGTATTGCAGCGCCTCTTCTCCATTGGATGCGAGCTCGACGACGTAGCCCAGCTTTTGCAACATGACCTTGAGCATATGACGCAGGTTCTCTTCGTCATCCACAACCAGTATCCGCTTGCGTTCCCGCTCTTTCACCCGTCCCCCCTCAATGCCGCTCCTGGTCGTAAGCCTCCACCGGTAGCCAGACAGAAAAACAACTCCCCTCTCCGACAGTGCTACTCACGGTGATCCGTCCGCCAAAGGAATCGATGATCCGTGCGGCAATGGATAAACCGAGCCCTGTTCCCTTACCCGGCTCCTTGGTCGTGAAAAACGGATCGAAGATCCGATCGAGATTTTCCGATGATATTCCCTCCCCGGCATCGCGGATATCGATCCTGATGCAGGGAAGCGGAACGTCGTCACCAGGAAGCGACCTACTGAAGACCCCACTGAAGTCGTCGCGTCGCCGCCCCCTGATGACCCCAGAATACGCTTCAGACATGCGCTGCATGCTCATTTCCGCACAGCTGGCCCGTACCTCAATGTGACCGCCATGGGGCATGGCATCACGGGCGTTGATGAGCAGATTGATCAGCACCTGCTGCAACTGGAAACGATCGAGATAGGGTTCCGGCAGGTCTTCCGATGTCATGACAGTCGTAGTGATCTTTTTGAAAGCCCCCTGGCCTGTCAGGAGCGCCACTGTTTCATCCAGCAGCCCGGAGATCTGGACATGCAGGCGTTCGCCATGCGTCGGCCTGGCATAGTGCAGAAGATCACGAACGATCCGGTCGATCCGGCCCGCGTCCTGCTCGATCCGCACGGCATAATCCACCCTTTCCCGATCGTCAGCGAGTTCTTCCCGAAGGATCCCTGCATAGCCGATGATCCCAGCCAGAGGAGTGCCGATCTCGTGGGCGGTCCCGGCTGCGAGAAGCCCCACGGACGCCAGGCGTTCAGAACGAAGGGTCTCTTCACGCGCCGCCTGAAGTTGACGGTTCACCTCTTCCAGGGAACTGACGTGCCGGTCCACTTCGTCCCGTTTGGTCCGCAGCGACTCCAGCATCGCATTGAACGAATCGGCAAGCTCTGCGATCTCCGTACTGCCGGGGACATGTACCTGGGAGCCGTAATCGCCTGCGGATATCCTCTGCGTAGCGGACAGAAGCCGCTTCATGGGAGCTACAACGAGCCTCCGTAGCGAGAGATAACCAAGACCGAGCAGCAGGAGAAAATCGATGGCGAAATAGGCATGGAACAACCTTCGCGATCTGGCAAGACGTTCGTGTTCGCGGGAAAGCGTAAGGGCAATCCGTGCGGCCCCTACCCGTTTCCCCTGAAAATCCAACGGCGCATAGCAGAGGATCTCGATCCCGCCGTTGACGACAACCGTTGCATCAACCCCATCACGCAAAGTTTGCAGAAGCCGCGAGTCTGTCCCCCTTTGGTCGGCAAAGGAATAGACAGGTCGGCCACTCCGGTCCACCAGCACAAATCCGTTGAAGCCTTCCACATCTGCCAGCGACCCGACCGCATAGGGGATCATGGGTTGGTTTCGACCGGAAGCGACCAGAGGAACAGGAATCGCGCGGAGAACCATGGCCAGCAATGCCTTACCGGTCTCCCCTTTCATGGTGTAAAGGTCCTTCTCCGCCGTTGTGAAGGCAATGATGCTCAGGAGGAGCCACGTGAGGATCAACAGGGATGCAAGGGATGCCAGGATGGTAACGGTGAGGCTCAAGCGAAAGATTTTCATGGAATCGCTATCCCCCGGGCAATGCTCCCAGGCTGAGATACCAGGTTATGATCCGGTTTCCATAAAATATATACAGGATAGCGCCGAACGCAAGAAACGGCCCAAAGGGGATGGCCAGCTTGGCATCCCTGCCGCGGGCAACCATGAGCGAGATGCCGATAACCGAGCCGAGCAGTGAAGCACTGAAGATGATGAACGGGATGGAATGCCAACCGAGAAATGCCCCCATCATGGCAAGGAGCTTGATGTCGCCTCCTCCCATACCTTCCTTGCCGGTAAGCCACTGATAGCCGTACGCCACGAGAAGCAGGCTCCCTCCCCCGGCAATGATGCCAATCAGGGAGTTCAGCCACGAATGCCCGGGGATGACGAAGGAGCAGAGAAAACCGACCACGATGCCTGGTATGCTGATCACGTCGGGGATAATCTGATGCTCCAGGTCGATGAACGTTATGACCACCAGGGCGCAGCAGAAAACGAAAAGGACGAGAAAAGCGGGAGTAGGCCCAAACGTGCGAAAGAGAGACAGGGTCAACAGGCCGTTGACCAGTTCAACCAGGGGATACTGGAATGAGATCTTCCCCCTGCAGGAACGGCACCGTCCCCTGAGCAGGATGTAACTCAGGATCGGGATGTTATCGTACCAGGCGATGGCACCTCCGCACTGAGGACAGTGGGATGCGGGGAATACCACCGACTCCCGCCGCGGAAGACGGCTGATGCAGACGTTCAGAAATGACCCGACTATGGCACCGAAAAGAAAAACGACGATCAGGATACTCAGGAGAGATGTCACGCTGCCCTCTGGATGGATGATGATTACCGAAGCACCGCTCAGTATACCGGAACATCCGGCAATTTCCAGAGCATCACGCCGGACCGGAGCGGCACTCGGCTTACCCGGCAGGATCAGCGCAAATATATATTCATTTTTTGGAATATATGTTACAGTGCTGACCAAGGGGGGAAACAGATGAAAGAAATATTGCTACTGCTGGGTTTTCTGGCCTTTTGGATCGTGTTGCAAAAATATATTCTGCCACGCCTTGGCGTACAGACCTGAATGTCCGATTCCTGCGACCTCGGGGACCGAGGTAAAAAAAAGAAGGATCAGTAACGAGAAAGGGCCGTATCCACTTGGAACGGCCCTTTCTCGTTACACATATCACGCATGAATCAGCGGGTCGACTCCTCCAGGACCACCATGTAGCCGTCTGGATCGAAACACCAGAGGTCCTTCACCCCATAGGGTTGTTCCTCAAGTGGGTAGAGGATCTCCATCTCCTCCTCCAACAAGGCCTGATAGATGTCGTCCAGCCCGGAAACCCTGAAATGCAGCGTTGCCCCCACCCCCTTGGGAAACATGGCAAATCGCTCTTCCAGGACCGGATGGACCTTCAGCACTGTCGCTTCCTCGACGAATATCAACTCCCATCCGTCAATCTTCATCTCCAGATGCTCTGGCGCACCCAGCACCGTCATGGCCCGACGCACGGGGAGTTCAAGGATGCCGACATAGAATGCTTCCGTGGTGGAAAGATTGGCAACCGTCAACTGGATGGAAACCTTCGGCACATGGCGGTTCACCCGGCTTAACCTCCGAATATCTTTAAGGAAAAACGCCCCAAAATCGTCAGATAGTTGGTAAAGATCATCACACCAACAATGACGAGGAAGACACCGGTCACTATCTCGAAGATCCTGATATGTTTTTTGAACCGGTTGAAAAGGACGAGGAATTTATGCATGGCCAGCGCGGAAAGGAAGAACGGGATCGCCAGACCCATGGAATAGGCCAGCAACAGGGCAATGCCGTGGTAAACCGTGTCTTCTGTGGCGGCAACCATGAGAATGGAGGCAAGGATAGGCCCGATGCAGGGGGTCCAGCCGGCGGCAAAGGCAAGTCCCACCAACAGACTCCCCAGATAACCGGCGGGCTTGCGGTGGATACTGACCCGTTTTTCCCCCAGAAGTGCATGAATCGGCACCAGACCGGTTACATGGATACCGAAAATAATGATGAGCACCCCTCCGATCTTCCTGATCAAAGCCATGTGCTCTTGCAGAAAACCGCCGATGAAGGTGGCGGACGCACCGAGAAGTACAAAGACTATCGTAAATCCCGCAATGAACAGCAGCGAATGAATGACTGTCTGCTGCCTGACCTTGTGGGCGGGATGCTCCTCCTGGAGATCGGCAAAGGAAAGACCGGTAATGTAGGTGATATATGACGGTATCAGGGGAAGGACGCAGGGGGAGAGAAACGAAAGAAGCCCCGCGAAGAACGCCCCGATAAAGCTGATATTGCCGGATTCCATGTACGCTCCGATTCGGTCCTCTGCTACTGGGCGGCCAGTTCGTTGAAGTACTTGATTACCTCGGGAGCACTCCAATCCAGCCCGCCAATGAATTTTTTGAGTATAACACCCTTCTTATCGATGACAAAGGTTTCCGGAACCCCGGTAACGCCGTAGAGCTTGCCGATGCTCTGGCCCGGATCGTTCAATGCCGGGAGTGAAAACCCGCTTTGTTTGAAAAAGGCTTCTACGGCAGGCTTGCCGCCATCGTCAATGGAAACCGCCAGCATCTGAAAAGGCTTGCCGGACATGGCCTGATTGAGCCGCATCATGGAGGGGATTTCTTCCTTGCAGGGGGGGCACCAGGTGGCCCAGAAATTGAGCATGACCACCTTCCCACGCAACGAAGCAAGGCTGACATCCTTTCCCGAAAGGTCTTTGAGGGTGAACTCAGGGGCGGAAGCACCCACCTTTGCCTCCATGTCCGGCCCCTTGCTCTCCTTGGAACAGCCTGCCATGGCAGCACAGGCTGCCAGCACGATCATCAGCACGATTTTTTTCATCAGCATGCTCCTGTCTCATGTTCTTTTTTCTGCGTCCGCGTGTGTAACCGCATGCGCCGGCAAATGGGCGTGCAGACACCCTTTTCCAGGTTCGCAGGGCGCAGATTCTCAACACCTTATTATGTCAGATGATAGGGGAATGCAAGGATATTTTGGAAACAATACAGGAGGGTTGCCGCACCCGATGCGGGCAGAGCAGGAGTTCGCACGAACTTGTGCAGCCTTCAGGGATACGCTTCTTCCTTGATCTGCTGGCGAATCTTGCGGGTCGAGATGGCTAACGGGAGAACCTGCTCGTGCACATGGAGGACATCTTCGAGTGTCACGCCATCGTTGATGATGATATCCTCTCCCCCCAGATGGGTCTTCGCAAAATGCCGGCCATCATCCCGGCAAAAGACCAGGACCTGGAAGCTCTCTCCATCTACCTTGACGTGCGTTTCATGAACCAGTTTTCCACTTCGCATGACATTTCACCTACAATCTGAATGAAATTCAGATACAACGTACTTGTGGGTGCATGCAATATACCAACCAACAAATAAATGCTTGTTTTCCGACAGTTATTCAAAAACGTCGTTTGAAAAAATGGTTATATGGCACAAAAGGGTGGGGATTTCGCGAAAATCAGCGCTGGCGGGTGACCACGTAATCTGCTAGCTCAACAAGCGCGGCTTTTACCGGGGAGGATGGGAACGGATCAAGGGCCGATGTGGCCCGGTTGGTATACTCTCTGGCCCTGTTCACGGTGAATTCGATGCCGCCATAACGGTGAACCGCGTCGAAAACGAACTGGAAATCATCGTCGGACAGCTCCTGGGCAGTGACGATCTCGCCAATCCGCTCCCGTTCGTTGGCAGTGCAGAGTTGCAGGGTATGAATGAGCGGAAGGGTAATCTTCCCCTCTTCCAGATCGTGACCGATGCACTTGCCGAATTCCGCCTGGTTGGCTGCATAGTCCAGGACATCGTCCATCAGTTGGAATGCTATGCCGAGTTCCATGCCGAACTCGCTCAGGGCCTGCTCCAGTCCGGGAGAAACCTTCCCGAGTATGGCCCCGGCCTGGCAGGCCGCAGAGATGAGGACGGCTGTCTTGCACTTGACGACTTCGATGTAGCGTTCCTCGGTCAGGGAAAGGTCGCTGGTACAGACGAGCTGGAGCACCTCCCCTTCCGCGATCATGGTGGTGGCCCCGGAGAGAACCCGCAGAACGTTGAGGTCGCCATCGGCGACCATGAGGGAAAATGACTTGGAAAAGAGGAAATCCCCGACCAGCACCGACGCCTCGTTCCCCCAGAGGGTATTGGCGGATGCGATGCCGCGGCGGATGTTGGCGTTGTCGACAACGTCGTCGTGGAGCAGGGTTGCCGTGTGGATGAATTCGATGACACTCGCCAGCGGGACGTGACGGTCGCCGTGATACTCGCACAGCTTTGCCGACAGTAGCAGAAGCGCAGGGCGGATGCGTTTGCCGCCGCTGGAAAGAACATACTCCCCGACCTTGCGGATCAGCGGCACATCCGACGCCAGATCTTTCTTGAACTGCTGCTCAACCTGTCTCAGCTCATCTCCGATGAGTTCCAGCGCTGTTTCCATGACGTGTCCTCGGCTCAATGCTCCGGCAATACTATAGGAAGGGCGCAAGATTTGTCAAAGCATTTCTGGTCGCGAGTTCCCCACTGCCATGCCCGGGAAATTCGCGCAAAGAGAGGGCTCATCACCATCGACACAGGATGGAATTCCTTGAGGGACATCACTAGAACATTCAAATGTATACACTATTCACCCTCCTTGAAAAATGCCGGCAGACTCTGTAAGATTAAAAACCGGTCGATCCCAACACACTCGCGAGGTAGCTTTGATGACCCGATTCAAGCAGATCATTCTCTCCGTGACGCTCACTCTACTCCTTTGCGGAACCGCATTTGGCGCTGGCCTCGCAGAGCGGGTCCAGGAACACATGCTTACAAACGGGATGAAGCTGCTGATGGTCGAGCGGCACACCTCGCCGACGGTCTCGGCATGGATTCGCTTCAAAGTCGGCAGTGTGGACGAACGGAGCGATGAGCGCGGCATTGCCCACCTCCTGGAACACATGCTCTTCAAGGGGACCAAAACGCTCGGGACCAAGGATTATGCAGCGGAAAAACCCCTGCTCGACCGGATCGAAACCACTGCCGAGGCGCTGATGGCGGAAAAGCTCCTGCGCGAAAAGGCAGACCAGCAGAAGCTGGCGGTACTGAAGCAACAGCTGGCGGATCTGGAAGCAGAAGCGGGCAAATACGTCATCAAGGAAGAGTTTGCCGAGATCTATGCGAAGAATGGCGGCGTCAGCTACAACGCCTTTACCAGCAAAGACGGTACGACCTACCTGATCTCCCTGCCGTCGAACAAGCTGGAACTCTGGGCCGCCATCGAGTCGGACCGGATGAAAAATGCCGTGCTGCGGGAATTCTATACCGAACGGGACGTGGTCATGGAGGAACGCCGGCGCTCCTATGACGCCGAACCTTCGGGCCGGCTCTGGGAGACCTTCCTGGCGACAGCATTCGTTGCCCACCCCAATGGCCAGCCGATCATCGGCTGGATGTCCGATATCGAGAATCTGACTCGAACCAAGGCCGAGAAGTTTCTCCATGCCTACTACGCCCCCAATAACGCCATCATCGCCATTGTTGGCGACATCGATCCGGCCAGGACCATTGCCCTGGTGGAACGTTACTTTGCCGACATCCCGCCCGGCAGGACCGTGCCGCCGGTGGCAGTCGAGGAGCCGAAACAGGCCGGTGAAAAGCGGGTGGAAGTAGAAGGAGACGCCGAGCCGCAGGTACTCATAGGCTTTCACAAGCCGACGCTCCCCAGCCCGGACGACTACGTCTTCGACGTCATCGACATGCTGATGGCAGACGGCCGGACGTCGCGCCTCTACCAGAAACTGGTCGTTGAAAAACAGCTGGCCACGGATGTCGGCGCATTCTCCGCCCCTGGCAGCCGGTATCCCAACCTGTATGTCATTTCCGCCACGCCGCGCGCGCCGCACACGGTACAGGAGGTCGAGGAAGCCGTCTACGAAGAGATCGAGCGCTTCAAGACCGAGCAGGTCAGCGAACACGACCTGCAGAAGATTCTCAACCGGCTCGAATACGAAGAATTCCGGCAGATGAGTTCCAATGGCGGGCTGGCCAGGAACCTCACCGAATATGAAGCAATAGCCGGCACCTGGCGTTATCTCATCGAACATCGCCAGAAGGTCGCCAGTGTCACCCCCATGGATGTGGTGCGGGTCGCCCGCACCTATCTCGTGCGTGAGAACAGGACCGTCGGCTTCATCACTACGAAGAAAGAGGTCTCCCAATGAGCAGAACTGTCTCCTCCCTAACGGCACTTTTCCTGTCAGCTCTCCTGCTCACGGCGTGCGCTGCACAACAGGTCAAAGCGAATCCCCGCTCCATGACCTTCCCACCTCTTACGTTCGAGATCCCGAAGAGCCAGCGGATCCAGCTCTCCAACGGCTTGACCCTTTTCGTCATGGAAGACCATGAACTCCCCATCGTCAGCCTGACCGCCTATGTCAACACCGGCAGCATCTACGAACCCGCCGAGAAATGCGGCCTGGCCGGCCTCACCGGCGCAGTCATGCGTAGCGGCGGCACCACCGACTACCCGCCGGAGAAGCTCGACGCCGACCTGGAATTCATGGCATCCGCCATCGAAGCCAGCATCGGCAGCGACGTCGGCAACGTCTCCCTCACCACCCTCACCAAGAACCTGGACAAGACTCTGCAGATGTTCAGCCAGGTCATGTTGCACCCCGCATTCCGGGAAGACCGCGTTACCCTTGCCAAAAACCGCACCATCGAAGGTCTGCGGCGCCAGAACGACAATCCCAAGGCCGTGGCCGATCGGGAGCTCATCAAGACACTCTACGCCGGGCACCCGCTCGGACGTTATCCGACAATCGAAACCGTCCGGAACATCCAGCGGGAGGATCTGGTGGCATTCCACCAACGCTACTTCCACCCCGACCGCACCATCCTCGCGGTGGCCGGCGACGTGAAGACCGACGACCTCGTCAAAAAACTTGAGGCGCTCTTTGCCGGCTGGAAAAAGTCGGATGAGCCCCTGCCGACGGTAGCGGCTCCGGCAGCGGAGGTGCCGCCGCAGGTCCTTTTCGCCCGCAAGGAAATCAACCAGTCGGCCATCCGTTTGGGACATCTCGGGATCATCAAGGACAATCCGGACATTTACGCCATCCGGGTGATGGATTACATCCTGGGTGGCGGGTTCACCTCCCGGCTCACCACCGAGATCCGCTCCAACCAGGGACTCGCCTATAGCGTGTACAGCCGTTTCGACGTGGGACGCCGCTTCATCGGCACCTTCATCGCCGAAACCGAGACCAAGTCCGAGTCCACCGCCAAGGCCATCACCCTCATGCGCGACATCATCGCCGGCATGACCAGAGCACCGGTCAGCGACCAGGAGCTGGAACTGGCCAAGGACTCCATCGTCAACGCCTTCATCTTCGGCTTCGTCAAGCCCGACGCAGTGGTCAACCAGCAGGCCCGCCTCGAATACTACGGCTATCCCCCCGGCTTTCTGGAAAACTATCGCAGTAACATAGCCAAGGTAACAAAAGAGGACGTGCTCAGGGTGGCCAGGAAATACCTGCATCCCGACGCCATGGTCCTGAGCGTGGTCGGCCGGGACACGGCATTCGACAAACCGCTCTCCACCTTCGGCCGGGTCACCGAGATCAAGCTCGACACTGCAGGAAACGGAGCCCTGCCGAAATGACCAGATTCCTCGTTTCCCTCCTGCTTCTCCTCATGCTCGTCGCCCCGGTTGCAGCCCAGCCACCCGTCCAGCAGCCGGGCGTACCGATCCTCCTCTACCACCGCTTCGGTCCGACCGTTGCCGACGGCATGACCATCACCACGCCGGTATTTGAGTCGCACCTCAAATACCTGAAGGAAAATGGCTATACCGTCATTCCCCTCCGCCGCCTCATCGACTGGTACCAGAAAAAGGCCCCGGCACCGCCGGCAAAATCGGTGGTCATCGTCGAAGATGACGCCCACAAGACCGTCTACAGCGACATGTACCCCCTGGTGAAGAAATACCGGGTGCCGGTGACGGTCTTCGTCTATCCCTCTGCCATCTCCAACGCCAACTACGCCATGACCTGGGACCAGATGCGCGAGCTGAAGAAATCGGGGCTGTTCGACTTCCAGTCCCACACCTACTGGCACCCCAATTTCAAGCGGGAAAAGCGCAAACTGCCGCCGGCCGAGTATGCGAAACTGGTGGATACGCAGTTGAAAAAATCGAAGGAAAAGTTGGAAAAGGAGTTGGGAGGGAAGGTTGACATGCTGGCCTGGCCTTTTGGCCTCTACGACGACTACCTGCTGGGGAGGGCCACGGCAGCGGGCTTCATTGCCAGCTTCACCATTGAACGGCGCCACGCCGGGGCAGGCGATCCGGTCATGAAACTGCCCCGCTACCTGATGATCAATGCCGATCAGGGTAATACTTTTGCACGGGTCCTGGCCGGTACGGCCCCTAAACGGGACATCGCCTACTGACGGTTACGGCTTCTCCCCGGCGGCCTCAGGGCGGTTGAGCGACTCGTACAGCTCGATCTGCTCCTGCAGGGAGAGCTTCTTCCGGGCAGGGCACCCCTGCCCGAGACAGAGCCGGCACCGGTCGTCGCTGCACCACTGGCAGAAGTGGCAATCCGGGCAGGGATGCTTCTTGGCCGCTGCTTCATCGCCCATGACCCACCGCCCGGATCTTCACGCCTTTTTGCCCAACTCCACCGAGCGGGCCGTGGCAGCATCCACGGCCTGCATCACCGTCCCGCGGAAGCTGCCGATCTCCAGGGCCTTGAGCCCGGCAATGGTGGTTCCTCCGGGTGAGGTCACCTTCTCGCGCAGCACGGCAGGATGATCTCCGGTTTCCGCCAGAAGCGATGCCGTACCGAGTACCGTCTGCAGGGCCAGGCCAAAGGCGGTCTCCCGCGGAAGCCCGTTCTTCACCCCCGCATCGGACAGGGCCTCGATAAAGGTCAGCACATAGGCAGGCCCGCTCCCCGACAGACCGGTAACCGCATCGATCAGCCGCTCGTCGACCACCCAGCACTTTCCCACCATGCCGAAGATTGCCTGGGTTACGGCCAGGTCCTGCTCAAGCGCATGGGTCCCCGGCGCTATCCCGGTGGCTCCCTGCAGCACCAGCGACGGCGTGTTGGGCATGACCCGCACCACCCTGACCGGCAGATCGAATGCCGCTTCAAGGGCTGCCGCAGGCACGCCGGCCATCAGGGAGATGAGAAGCTTCCCGGTCGTCATCCGGGCACTGAGCCCGGCCAGGACTGCCGGGGCCACCTGCGGCTTCACCGCCATGAGCAGCACGTCGCATCGTTCGACGACCGCCCCATTGTCCTCGCTGACCTCCACCTGATAGCGGTCGGCCAGATACTCCCTGCGCCTTTGCAACGGCTCGGCAACCCGCAGAGAGCCGGCAGCCACCCCTCCCTGCACCAAACCGCGGATCAAAGCCTCTGCCATGTTGCCGCCACCGATGAATCCGATCTGCTTTCCGTCCAGCATGCCGCGTCACCTCCCCAATGGACCTGGTTCCCTTTCTGCCCAAGGGTATAGAACATTTTCGACAAGTCAACAGCTTTTGCACTGCTAAGCGTTACCACGTATTTTCAGGCAGCAGTAAGGTGCTAAACTTTTAACTTGACAGAATTATCGGTAAGGAATATTGGGAAAGGTCCAGCACAAATACCGGAGGTTGGCATATGAGCAAAGTCCTTATCATCGGCGCCGGCGGCGTCGGTCAGGTTGTTGCCCACAAATGCGCCCAGCGCAGGGATATCTTTAGCGAAATCACCCTGGCGTCCCGCACCAAGAGCAAGTGCGACGCCATAGCCGGCCAGCTCGGCAACAGCATCAACACCGCCCAAGTGGATGCGGACAATGTCCCCGAGCTGGTGGCCCTCATCAAAGAGGTGCAGCCGAAACTGGTGATCAACGTGGCGCTGCCGTATCAGGACCTGCACATCATGGATGCCTGCCTGGAGACCGGTGTCGATTACCTGGACACCGCCAACTACGAACCGCTTGACACCGCCAGGTTCGAGTATTCCTGGCAATGGGCCTACCAGGAGCGCTTCAGGGAGAAGGGGCTCATGGCGCTCCTGGGCTCCGGCTTCGATCCGGGCGTCACCAACGTCTACACGGCGCTTGCCGCCAAGAAGTACCTGGACGTGGTGGAGGAGCTCGACATCATCGATGCCAATGCCGGCTCCCACGGCCAGCCCTTTGCCACCAACTTCAACCCCGAGATCAACATCCGCGAGGTGACCGCCACCTGCCGCCACTGGGAAAACGGTGCATTCCAGGAGTCCACGCCCCTTGCCACCAAGCGGGTCTTCGACTTCCCCGAAGGGATCGGGCCGATGAACATCTACCGTCTCTACCACGAAGAGATGGAGTCCATCGTCAGGCATATCCCGACCATCAAAAAGGCCCAGTTCTGGATGACCTTCTCCGACAACTACCTCAAGCACCTGGAGGTGCTGCAGAACGTCGGCATGACCCGCATCGACGAGGTGGAGTACCAGGGGCAGAAGATCGTCCCCATCCAGTTCCTGAAGGCGCTCCTGCCCGATCCGGGCAGCCTCGGGCCGCTGACCAAGGGGAAGACCTGTATCGGCGTCATCGCCCGCGGTATCAAAGACGGGAAGCGGAAGCAGGTCTACATTTACAACATCTGCGACCACGAGGCCTGCTACCGGGAGGTCCAGTCACAGGCCATCAGCTATACCACCGGCGTGCCGGCCGTGGTCGGCGCCATCATGATGCTGACCGGGAAATGGCACGCAGCAGGCGTCTGGAACATGGAACAGTTCGATCCGGAGATTTTCCTGGCCGAACTCGGCCCCATGGGGCTGCCGACCGTGGTGGTGGATGGCGGAGACTGGCCGGTTTTGTAGGGGCGAACCTTGTGTTCGCCCGAACCTTGTGTTCGCATGAAGGGCGAACACGAGGTTCGCCCCTACAGCATCAGGTAGACCGTTGTCCGGTATTGACATCCCGAAAATCATGCGGGGTTAAGCGCCAATGATCAAGAACAGAAAACTGCCGGATGACATTCTGAAGCGTGTAAGCCTGCTGGGATCTTTTTTCGAGCGGGACGAGCGGGTCATCTTTGCGTATCTTTTCGGCGGGCTGGCAAAAGGCAGGCAAAAGCCCCTTTCCGATCTGGATCTTGCCGTATATCTGGAAACCGGGAGCGACAGGCGCACGGCGAAGCTGGAGCTGTCCGGTTGTTTGTCGGACCTGCTCGGTACGGATGAATTCGATCTGGTTGTGCTCAATGATGCGCCCTTAAGCCTCGTCGGCAGGATAATCGGAGCCCGCCAGGTGATAACGGACAAGCAGCCATTCCTTCGTCATTCCTTTGAGTCCCGCATCATGCGGGAGTTCTTCGATTTCAGACGCAAGGAACAGGATATCCTTTGCAGGAGGTTCGCCTGATGGTGGATGTGCCCCTTGTCCTGCGCAAACTGGCGTCGCTGGATGATTACCGCAAGCAGATCGCCGAGTTTTCCTCTATCACAGTGGACGAATACCGGGGCGACTGGAAGGTGCAGCGCATTGTAGAGCGGACCCTGCAGATGATGATCGAACTCTGCGCCGACATCGCGGGGCATCTCATTTCGGACCAGGCCCTGAGAACGCCGGAGACCTATGCCGATACCTTTCGGGTCCTGGGGGAAAGCGGCATCCTGACTGCTGAACAGACGGCAATCATGGAAAAGATGGCCAAGTTCAGGAATATCGTCGTGCATCAGTACGAGACTGTTGACGCGGAGATTGTGGTGCTGATCCTGAGGAAGCATCTCGATGACTTTCAGCTCTTCAGCGATGCAATCGCCCGGCGACTCGGCGTGAAGCGCTGACTCTCGTTCGCTCCGCTCACAGGTCAAGGTTAAGGGAAGTCTTTCCTCAACCTCAACCTCAACCTTAACCTGATTTTTATGACCGGTATCGACATCCCGAAAATCCTCGCTCTCGCCCCCTCCCCCGCCTACGTGGTGGACCTGGGACGGCTGCGCCATAACCTGGCGATCCTGGATGAGGTGCAGAAAAGGAGCGGCGCGAAGATCCTGATGGCGCTGAAGGCGTTCGCCATGTGGAGCGTCTTTCCGATCATCCGCGAGACCCTGCAGGGGGTCTGCGCCTCCTCTCCCTGGGAGGCGCGGCTGGGGCGGGAGGAGTTCGGCCGCGAGGTGCACTCCTTTGCCGCAGCCTTCAGCGAGCGGGACGTGGTCGAGCTGCTGGAGATATCGAACCACCTGGTCTTCAACTCCTTTGGCCAGCTGGAGCGCTTCCGGCCCCTCTGGGAGAAGAGCGGCGTTTCCGTGGGCCTGCGGGTGAACCCGGAGCACTCCGAGGGACACACCGCCATCTATGACCCGTGCGCGCCAAACTCGCGGCTCGGCATCCCCCGGCGGCAGTTCGACGGCAGATCGCTGGCAGGGGTGGAGGGGCTCCATTTCCACACCCTCTGCGAACAGCTCTTCGAGCCGCTGGAGCGGACCGCCAGGGCATTCGAGGAAAGGTTCGGCCAGTTTCTCCCCGCTATGAAATGGCTCAACCTGGGTGGCGGGCACCACATCACCCGCGAAGGGTACGACATCGACGGGCTGGTGGAACTGGTGCGCTATTTCCGGAAGAAGTACGGCCTGGAGGTCTACCTGGAGCCGGGGGAGGCCATTGCCATCGGCACCGGCGTCCTGGTCTCCGAGGTTTTGGACGTGGTGGACAACGGCATGGAGATCGCCATCCTGGACGTTTCGGCCACCTGCCACATGCCGGATATCCTGGAGATGCCCTATCGGCCCGGCATCACGGGGGGATTTGATGCGGGGGAGAAGTCATACACCTACCGCTTGGGGGGGCCGTCCTGCCTGGCCGGCGACGTGATCGGCGACTGGTCGTTCGAGCAACCGCTGAAACCGGGCGATCGGCTCTGCTTCGAGGACATGGCCCATTACACCATGGTCAAGACCACCACTTTCAACGGTATCCGGCATCCGGCCATCTGCACGTATGAGCCGGAAACCGGCGAGTTGAAGGTGGTGCGGACGTTCGGCTATGAGGATTTCAGGAGCAGGTTGTCTTAAGGGGGCGATATCTTCCGACCATCTCGACGCCGTGTCCTCGAAACCCCGCCTCAACGTAGCGCTGCTACGCTTCGGCACGGTTTCTGCGGGCCGGCGCCGATCTGGCCGAAATCTCTCACCCCGATGGAAACGGCTGTAACAACAAAATCTTAAATTGCTACAGCGGTGACAGATTCGCGATGATTCCGTCGCCGGCGACGAAGGCAAGCCCGCAGGCGTAGCAGCGCTACGTCGAGGAGATTGCCGAGGAGCCGACGGCGG
>Ga0208371_1000080_pt1 | contig 42707 bp, 32 predicted proteins | sample SubbioCR12Aug_1A_FD_184827 | JGI IMG/M metagenome (GOLD analysis project Ga0208371, IMG submission 184827) | Serpentinite rock and fluid subsurface biosphere microbial communities from McLaughlin Reserve, California, USA - CR12Aug_1A (SPAdes) | ecosystem: Environmental > Terrestrial > Deep... | reverse complement strand
GGGCGTCTTGTCGGAAAAGCCGAAGGGGCCGGTTTGCTGGCTGCCGGCCGGGGAGCTGTTCTTGGCAAAGGCAGCCAGGGCTGCTTCGGCCTTCTGCTTCGCCAGTTCCTGCGCCTTGTCCGAGGCTGCGCTCTTTTCTACCTGGGCCTTGATCTGGGCAAGCGGGGGTACTGCAGCCGGTTTTCTCTCCTTCAGCTTGAGAAGGTAGATCCCCTTTGCCGTTTCAACCGGTCCGCCCAGTTCGTCCTGCTTCAGGGTGAAGGCGCGTTTGAGCACTGCTGCTTCGCCGGTCAGCGTGGCAGGGGGAGCTGCTGCCGTGAATAGCGGCGTTTCGGCGACGGTGGTCCCGAGCGTCTTGGCTGCTGCTGCGAGGTCGGCACCCTTGATGTTTTTGTTGAGGGCGTCGGCAGCCATTTCATAGGCCTGTTTTGCTGCCTTGGCCTTGAGGGCGTCGGCCTTGGCCTGTTCCTTCACCTCGGCGTACGGGAGAATCCCCCCCTTGCCCTGATAGCGGTCGATGTTCCGCTGGTAAAATGCCTGTGACTCTTCTTCGCTGACCGTGATCTTCCCCGATACCTTTGCCGGATCGAGGATGAGGTAGGAGATGCTGATCTGCTCGGGGGTCTTGAACTGCTCCTGGTGTCCCTGCAGGTAGGTGTTGAGTTCCTGCTCGGTCAGTTTCACTTCGTTCCGGACTTCTGCCGGCGAAAAGGAGACGAACTGCAGGTCTACCTTGTCGTTCTGTTTCTTGAAGGCGGCCAGGGCATCGTCATCGGAGACCTGTGCCTTGTCCATGATCTGCTGACGGGCCTTTTTGCTCATCAGCTCTTCTCTCTGGCCTTCCTCGAAATCCTTCGGGGTCAGCCGGTTGGCCTTGAGAATCTGCTGGTAGAGGGCAAAGTCAAAGGCACCGTTGTTCTGGAACGATGGCGTGGCAGCGATCGCTGCGGCGATTTCGTCCTTGCTCACCTTGATCCCCATCTTTTTCGCCTCCTGGCGTACCAGGGCGGCATCGATGAGGTTGTCCAGGGCCACCTTCTTCAGCCCCATCTGCTTTTCCAGTTCGGGTGAGAGCGACTGGCCGTAGATCTGCTCGTAAACGTTACGCAGGTTGTAATAACTGCGCTGGTACTGCTCAAGGGTGATCTTTTTGCCATTCACCCGTGCGGCAAAGCCCGAGGGCCCCGCATCGTCGTCACCTCTGCCCCAGACGAGAAATATGGTACCGATGAAGGAAACCACGATAATCCCGAAGACTATCTTGATGATGATTGATTCCTTGTATTTTCGCATGATGCCGAGCATGGCGGGGTGACTCCTTCGTTGGTTTATATGGGAAATGGCGCGCAACAACAGCAGCGAATACTAATATAATTGGATGTCAAAAGCAACCTCAACTTGAGGAGTCATCGGGCTCAGGAAGAGCTGCGGCAACAAAAAAGGGCCGTCCGGAGACGGCCCTCATGAAATGCGGCAGAAGTGCGAGTTACCACTCTTCCTTCTGTTTTTCCACCAGTTTTTTCAGGTAGATTTCCGGCGAGGTCAGTTTGCTGACTTCCTTGTCGGTGTAGCCGAGTTCCCTGAAGTTGAGGACGCCGTTGGGGACGTGGCAGTTCGTGCAGGAAAGGGCCTTGGTCTTGGTGACCAGGTGGTTGCTGCCGAAGTAGATGGTCTGCCAGCCGGGAACCGGCTCGTAATCCTTGATTCCCATGGTCTTGGCGGCAGAAGCCACGCCGGCAAGGGTGTCGCCGGTAGCCATGGGGGGGGCGAAGTCCATGGAGAGGAGGCTGCCGGTCTTCTTGTCGAAGAATGCCTTGCCCTGGAATACCTTGAAGGCGTAGATCTTGCTCTCGGGCTCTCCGCGCAGCCCTTTGGGGCCGATGAAGTCGGGGAGGTTGCGAACGGTCTTGTTGTACCATGCGTAGACCGGGGCATTCTCATTGGCTTCACGCTTCAGGGTTGTCGGCTCGTAGAATTTGTCGGGTCCCTGCTCCCAGACGGTGAAGTCCTTTGCCAATGCGCCGCCGGTGCGGGGGATATGGCAGGTCTGACAGGCGATGCGCGCGGTGTGGCGGTTCAGGTCGGCATCCTTGTGCGGTTTGCTGCCATGGCAGGACGCATCGTCGCAGGAGACGCGGACACCGTCATTGGCCCAGTTGTTGGGGTCGTAGCCGGTGGGGATGCGGTGGTCGGTGGCCTTGTGGCAGTCGACGCAGACCATACCCTTGGCGGCATGGACATCGTTTTCCTTGGTAAAGGCGAAGCCGCGCTTGACGTAGACGCCGCCCCCTGCCGCTTCATGGCAGACCATGCAGTTTTTCACGGTCGGCTTGCCGATTCCCAGCGCAGCCTTCTTGCTTCTGTCCTGGCCGAGGACGACATCACCCTTTTCGTTCTTGAACGGCTTGCGTGCCCTGAAATCGTAGCTGGTGGAGTGGCAGACCAGGCAGTCGATCGCCTGTTCGGCTTCCGGCCCGGTGCTCCCGACATCGTGGAGGTGGTTGCCGGGGTGGCAGGTATTGCAGCCGGAAAACTTGGTCTTGCCGGTTTCCGGGCTCTTGGGGATCTCTTTCAGGTTGTTGACGATATCATTGCCGTTGCACATGGTGTAGACCCGGTTCTTCATGCCGTATTCCTTGGCCGGGTCGAGGTTCTCCACGTTGTCCACCTTGGAGGCATGTTTCCAGTGCACGGTTTCAAGAAATTTGACAGCGGTGCCCGGATGGCAGACCTCGCAGGTTTTCGGCCCATCATAGCCGTTCTTCTCGATGTATTCATTCCCTTCCTTGTGCTCGGCGGCAAATGCCCCGCATGCCAGGAAAGTGCCCATAACCAGTCCGGTGGCAATAATGCGACGTGTCTTCATCAGTTACCTCGTAGGATTGAATGTATTGAATATAGCAATAAACAAAATATATAAATAAACAGATATATTTAGCGGGAAAAAATGCAGCCCGGGACGTCAACAGGCTGCACGGTCATGTTTGTGGTCAATGTGCGTCGTCAGCAGCCGGCGGTTTTTCTGAAGTACTTGCTGACGTTCTTTCCGTCCTGGCTTTCGTATTTGAGACGAATCTCGTCTCCTTCGACGATCCGGTGATCCTTGAACTTGTCGAGGGTCTCGGAATCGCTTACGGTAACAACTACTTCGGCTTCGGTTTTCGAGTCTTTGAGGGTTACGGTTGCGGCAGTGGCATCCTTGCCTGCCAATTCGATCTTAGTGATGACACCGACCATTTTCACATCTTCGGCGGAGGCTACCTGGCTGAAGGAAAAAACCCCCAGGGCAACCACTGCCACCAGAACCAACACCGAAACTACTCTTTTCATCGTTGTACTCCTTTGCTTGGGTTGTTAATGCTGATTAATGCTACCAGGTTTCCAGCGGGTTGCAAGTAGCGATTCCGCTGATCCGCACGAACCGAGAGGGGCGTTGCGCCCCTCTCATAGTATGCATAATAATATAGTCTGCAATATATATCAATACTAAAATTTAACCTCGAAGGTGCCGTAGATATTCTGGGCGCTCTTGAGCGGGGTCATGAGCAGCATGTCGCTGGGCTGGATATCGTCGATCTTGACCGGTGCGCCGACCCAGTTGTTGCTGCCGGTGTACTCGAAGTTGTAGTACTGGTAGCCGATCTTGAAAAAGACCTTGGAGAGGTAGGAGGAGATCGGCTTCAGGTTCAGTTCCTGGATCAGGTAGGTCTCGTACACGTCGCCGCGGGTACCGACTTTCGAGGTCCACATGTCGTCTGCGGCCGGGGCAAAGGTGATCCAGTCCTTGGAGCCGTGGTTGTATTCGAAGCCGAGCTTGGTCTTGGTCGGTTCGTAATCGTAACGGGCGCCCACATAGGCGGCCCAGCCGGTCTTGGAGGTCGGTGCCTCGGGTTGCATGAATGCACCGGTCATGAGACCTTCAAATCCGGCATTGGCGGAGACGTTCTGGTTCGGGTGGGTCACGCTCAGGCCGAACTCGCCGAACAGGTTCAGGTTGCCCGGGCCGACCTTCTTCAGGTTGCTCAGGATGCCGGTGCCGTACCAGTCGATGTCCCCCAGGTCGATGGAGGGCGAGGTGTTGCCGAAATAGGTGTTGTCCATGGTCGGGAAGTCGAAGATGTTGAAGCCGCGGTTCCACTGGAAGTGGACGCGGAGCGGGTCGGTATCGACCGGGATGACGGCGATGCCGAGCATGTCGGTGTCTTTGAGGCTGTTGCCGTTATCGACGCCGCTCTCGAAGCCGCGGCCGTAGCAAATCTTGGCATAAGAGCCCGGCAGCATCTCGATGTCCGGTGCATAGCCGATGGTCATGCCGTCGAAGGCGTAATCGACCAGGAGGGCAGGGGTGCCGCCGTTGCCCGGACGCTCGTTATTGAGGCGCAGATGCTCGGGGATGCCGTTGGTGGAGGGACGGCGGCCGACGGAGAACCAGATCGGCTGGTCGGCGATGTTGGACCAGGTGACGTAGCCGCGGTCGAGGTTGAGGTAGTCGCTGGAGGGGATATGGCCGAGGGTGCCGTCGAAGGCGCCGACCCGGTCGGCGAAGTAGGGGGTGCCGCCGCTGCCGGTGACCGCCGTGTCGTCGTTGGAACCGAAGGTCTTATAGGCGAGCATCCGGACGTTGACGGTCACGTTCTGGGTTGCTTTTGCGTGCAGGTCGAGACCGAAACGGTTGGTGTAGAGGGTGTCATTACTCGGTTTTCCTGCAGGAATGGCGAAATTTGGAGTGGTGGCAGCACCAGCAGGTGGTAATTGAGCAGCAATTTGACCAGCAAGAGTATTCAGCATTCCGGAGAATTGAGGAGCAGCAAATTTGGCTTGCTCATATGTTTTCACATTTTTCATCTGGCTGCTGGCCATGGTCAATATTGTTCCTACCGGGAATGTAGATCCAGCAGGAAATCCGTAAGGTGTCCCATCAACAGTCAGTAGAGCATTTTCCCCCATCCACTTGAACATGCCCTGTGCGCTGGTGAAAGCCTTGGTCTCGCCCCGGAGCGAATCGATCCGGAACCGGTAGTCGCCGCCGATGGTGAGCCACTTTTCCATGGACTTGTCCTCGTTCTTCTTCACCTGCAGTTTGAGGGAGTCCATCTCCTTCTGCAGTGCATCGAGCTTCTGCTGCACGTCGTCCGCGGCAAGCGCGGATGCCGGCAGTGCAAGCCCTGTCAGCAGAGCTGCCGATACGAATTTCTTTCCGATTGCGTTCATTGTTCCCCCTTTGTGTGTGGATGCGGTGCTGGTTGTTCAGCCGTCAGTTTGCGTTCCTCGGAAGTTTCAGTGGACGGTTAGTGCAAATTTATTAAAATATACAATTGTGAGCTGTCGTGTCAAGCCAAAGATGCGAATATAGAAATATCTGTATAAATGCAAGTTATAAGCCAACAGGTTAAAATCATTAATTGTAAGGATATCCTTTCCGAGACTTTTGGGGGATATCCGTGCAATGACCGAAATGGTCGGCAAATGGCGGAACCCCCATTATCATGGGATCATCGGGCATTGTCCCGAACATCTGGCAATTCATGTTGACGTCTTACCGGCAAATTTCGTAGTATTCACGTTTATTCTTAAACGCGCAAACCGGATGGGTGATGGTAAATACCTATATACATATACATCGTTAGGTCTATCGTCATGAAACGGGCGAACTTGAGGGAAATGATACCTGTCAAATATTTGTACCTGCAGACCATGGGCTGTCAGATGAATGTGAGCGATTCGGAAAAGATCGCCGCGCTTCTGCAGCGGATCGGCTATGAGCTGACCGACGACCAGCGTCGCGCAGACCTGATCTTACTGAACACCTGCAGTGTCAGGGCACGGGCAGAGGAAAAGGTCTATGCCCATCTCGCCAATTACGTGGGGATGAAGAGGAAAAAACCGGGACTGCTGCTCGGTGTGGGGGGGTGCGTCGCCCAGCAGGAGGGGGAGAGGCTCTTGGACCGGGTGCCGCATCTCGACCTGGTGTTCGGCACGCACAACCTGCATCGGCTGCCGCAGATCGTGCTGGCGGCAGAAGAGGGGCGCCGGCTCGCCGAGGTAGATTTCATCGACAACGATACCCGGGTCAACCTCTTTCCGGTCGACGACCGGCCCGGTGGCGTGACCCGTTTCGTCACGGTCATGCAGGGGTGCGACAATTACTGCTCGTACTGCATTGTTCCCTACGTCCGCGGGCGCGAGGTGAGCCGCAGGGCCGGGGAGATCGTCGCCGAGATCCGGCAGATGGCCGAGCATGGCGTCAGGGAGATCACCCTGCTCGGGCAGAATGTCAATTCCTACGGGGCCAAGAGCCCGGACGAGCCCGATTTTGCCGGGCTGCTCCGCATGGTCTCCCAGATCCCCGGCATCGAACGGTTCCGTTTTACCACATCGCATCCCAAGGACTTCAACCGGGCGCTCATCCAATGCTTTGCCGAGCTGCCCAAGCTCTGTTCCCACATGCACCTGCCGGCCCAGTCGGGAAGCGATGCGGTTCTTGCCGGAATGAACCGGGGTTACACCCGCGAGCATTACCTGTCGATGGTGACGGAGCTCAAGCAGGCCCGCCCGGATATCGCCATTACCGGGGACATGATTGTCGGCTTTCCCGGCGAGACGGCGGAGGATTTCGCCCAGACCCTTTCGCTCATGGATGAGGTTGGCTATGCGGACCTTTTCTCGTTCATGTATTCCCCGCGTCCGGGTACCCTGGCCGCCGGGCTGAGCGAGGAGCTGTCCTACGAAGAAAAGCGCGAACGGCTTGAACTGTTGCAGGATATCCAGCGCAAGGGCACGCGCAGGCAGAACGAGGCGTTGGTCGGCACGATAGATGAGGTGCTGGTTGAAGGGGTGAGCAAGCGTGGGGACCAGTTGTACGGCAGGACATCGGGAAATCGCGTGGTGAATTTCGCCGGCGACCCGGCCCTCATCGGCACCATGGTTGACGTTTGCATGACAAAGGGATATCAGAATTCGCTCCTGGGGACCCTGGCGGTCGACAGCGAAGCGGCGTGAAGCATGACAACGAGGTTTGCATGTACCAAGAAATGACCGTGTACGGATTCACCATCGATACCGTTTCCCGCAGGCCTGTGGTGCTCCTCAAGAGTGCGGACGGGGGGACCACGGTACCTCTCTGGATCAGTGTCGTCGAAGGGGTTTCCATTGCCGCAGACCTGATCAGTCACGACCTGGCCAGCAAGGGAGAGAGGAACGACTTCCTGACCGCCCTGCTCAAGCGGGTCGGTCTGCAGCCCGACCGGATAACCGTTGAACGGGACGTGAGAGGTACCGTCACGGCAGCGGTCTGGCTGAAAAACGGCAGCCAGAAACTGCGGGTCGATGTGAATCTCGTCGAGGCCCTGAATCTGACCCTGACCTACAAGATTCCGCTCATGGTTTCCTCCGGCCTGATGGATTGGGCAACCAAGTTTTCCCTGCAGGAAGAGGCGGTGATCCGCGAAAGCGACGAGCAAAGATACGCCGACTATCTGGAAGGGCTCGACCCGTCCCAGATGGGTAAATATCCCATGTAGCGCGGGGAGGGCGGAGCACGGGGTGACTGACCGTCCGCTTATCCGCTCTGCTGTCCAGCCCGGGAGCCGTAGCCCGGCACAAGAGGAGTCTCGCCGATGCGCACAGAGTCGTTTGCTTTTCTATCCAGCCTGGTGGCGGCACCCAGTCCGTCGGGATACGAGCAGCCTGCCCAGCGGGTTTTTCGCGCGTATATCGAGCCGTTTGCCGCGGTTACCAGTGATGTGCTGGGGAATGTCTACGGCTGCATCGAGGGGAAAGGGGCGGGACGCCCAAGGGTGATGCTGGTCGGGCACTCCGACGAGATCGGCCTGCAGATCCGTTACATCGATGACAACGGCTTTCTCTGCTTCGGCGCCATCGGCGGTGTGGATGCCCATCTGACGCCGGGTCAGCGGGTGACCGTGCAGAGCGGGACCGGTGCTGTTGCCGGTGTCATCGGGCGCAAACCGATCCATCTCATGGAGGCCAAGGACCGGGATTCGGTGACCAAGCTGGAGAACCAGTACATCGATATCGGCGCTGCCGACAGGAAGGAAGCGGAAAAGCTCGTCCGGATCGGTGACCCGGTCACCTTTGCCGGGACCCTGGAACGCCTGCACGGCAACCGCGTGACGTCGCGCGGTTTCGACGACAAGGCCGGGAGCTTTGTGGTGGCAGAGGTGCTCCGTCAGGTTGCCGCAGCCCGGAAGCGGCTGCCGGTGGATCTCTATGGCGTTTCGTCGGTACAGGAGGAGATCGGTCTGCGTGGTGGCACCACCAGCAGCTACACGGTCAATCCGGATGTCGGCATCTGCGTTGAGGTCGATTTTGCCACTGACCAGCCTGACGTGGAAAAGAAGCACAATGGCGACGTGAAGCTCGGCAAGGGCCCGGTGCTGCCACGGGGGGCCAATATCAACCCCGCGCTGTTCGAGCTGCTTGCCGCAACTGCGGCCGAGTTGAAGATACCGGTGCAGTTCTCCGGCATCCCCCGGGCAACCGGTACGGACGCCAATGTCATGCAGATCTCCCGCAACGGCGTGGCCACCGCACTGGTGAAGATTCCGCTCCGTTACATGCACACCCCGGTAGAGGTCCTCGATCTGGGCGACCTCGATCATGCCGTCAAGCTCATAACCGCAACCCTGTACCGTATTACCGACAAACGGCTCTTCATCCCTGTCTGACGCTGTGGTGCGTGAGATTCGCCAGGGCGGCCTGTCCTTTCTTTCAGTGTAAACATGGTTGTGAACCCCTTTTGGCTTGACTTGCCATACTACCTGTACTAACTTCATCGGTTAAATATTTTCAGCCAAGGAGCGAGTGATGCTTGACGAGCGTATCCTGGAAGGTCTGACTTTTGACGATGTGCTGCTCATCCCTGCCCAGTCTGCTGTTCTTCCTCGCGATGTAGACCTCACGACCCGCCTTTCCCGCAACGTCATCCTGAATATCCCTCTGGTCAGCGCTGCCATGGACACCGTGACCGAGGCGCGGGCAGCCATCTGCATGGCCCGCGAAGGGGGGCTCGGCTTCATCCACAAGAACCTCTCCATCGAAGAGCAGGCCCTGGAGGTGGACAAGGTCAAAAAGAGCGAATCCGGGATGATCGTTGATCCCATTACCATGCGTCCGAACCAGAAGATCCGCGAGGCGCTGGAGATCATGGCGAAGTACCGGATCTCCGGGGTTCCGATCACCAAGCCCAATGGCAAGCTGGTCGGGATCCTTACCAACCGCGATCTTCGCTTCGAGACCAACCTCGATCTGCTCATCTCCGAACGGATGACCAAGCGCAATCTGGTTACCGTGGCCGTGGGGACCACCCTGGAAGAGGCCAAGGAGCACCTGAAACACACCAGGGTGGAAAAGCTCCTGGTGGTGGACGATGAGAAGAACCTCAAGGGGTTGATCACCATCAAGGATATCGAAAAGGTCAGGAAATACCCCAATGCCTGCAAGGACAGCCTGGGCCGTCTGCGTGTCGGTGCGGCTGTCGGTCCGACAGCCGACATGATCGATAGGGTCGATGCCCTGCTGAAGGCCGGTGTCGACGTGATCGTCATCGATACGGCGCATGGCCATTCCCAGGGGGTTATCGACGCCGTGCGGCAACTGAAGCAGACCTATCCCGGCATGGATCTGGTTGCCGGCAACATTGCCACTGCCGATGCTGCCGAGGCGCTTATCAAGGCCGGCGCAGATGCGCTCAAGATCGGTATCGGGCCGGGCTCCATCTGCACGACCCGCGTTGTGGCCGGTGTAGGGGTCCCGCAGATCACCGCGATCAGCGAATGCTCCAGGGTTGCGAAGAAATACGGCGTCCCCATCATTGCCGATGGCGGCGTCAAGTATTCGGGCGATCTCACCAAGGCGGTCGCTGCCGGTGCCGATGTGGTGATGATCGGTTCGCTCTTTGCCGGCACCGAGGAATCCCCCGGCGATACGATCCTCTACCAGGGGCGCGCCTACAAGAGCTATCGCGGGATGGGGTCCATTGCGGCCATGAAGGAAGGGAGCAAGGATCGTTACTTCCAGGCGGACGTGGAGAGCGAGATCAAGCTGGTTCCCGAGGGAATCGAAGGTATGGTGCCGCTGCGCGGCCCCCTGTCGGCCAACATCCACCAGTTGACCGGCGGCCTGCGTGCCGGCATGGGATACACCGGCTGCGCATCGGTCGGGGAGCTCCAACAGAGGGCCAGGTTCGTCAGGATCACCGGAGCCGGGCTCAAGGAATCCCATGTCCACGATGTCACCATCACCAAGGAAGCGCCAAACTACCGAGTTTCCGGAAATTGACCATGTCCACCGATATTCACGGCGAAAAGATCCTCATCCTCGATTTCGGGTCCCAGTATACCCAGCTCATTGCCCGGCGGGTGCGCGAGGCCCATGTCTATTGCGAGCTTCATCCCTTTGACATGGACCTGGCAGCAATCCGTGCCTTTGCTCCTGCAGGCATCATCCTTTCCGGGGGGCCCAAATCGGTCTATGAAGAGGGTGCACCTGCGATTACGGAAGAACTGTTCGAGCTGGGGGTGCCGGTTCTGGGGATTTGTTACGGCATGCAGCTGATGAGCCGTCACTATGGAGGCACAGTGGTCCCTGCCGGGAAACGGGAGTTCGGACATGCCGATCTCCACGCCTGCGGGGTGCCGGGGCCGCTCTTCGACAGCTTCTTTGTCGAGGGGAAGAGCCCGGTCTGGATGAGCCATGGCGATCATGTGGCACAGGTCCCTGCAGGGTTCGAGGTGGTGGCGCAGACGTCCAATGCGCCGGTCTGCGCCATCCAGGACGTTGCAAGGCGCCTGTACGGAGTGCAGTTCCATCCCGAGGTCAATCATACCCCCCGTGGCGAGATCCTCATCGACACCTTTGTCCGGAAGGTCTGCGGCTGCTCCGGCCAATGGACTCCGGGCCACATCATCGAAGATGCCATCAACCGCATCAGGACCCAGGTCGGGACGGACCGGGTCATCCTCGGGCTTTCCGGCGGCGTTGATTCCTCGGTTGCTGCTGCCCTCATCCACCGTGCCATCGGCGATCAGCTTACCTGCGTCTTTGTCGACAACGGCCTGCTGCGCCTGGGGGAAGGGGACCAGGTCATGGCCACCTTTGCCGACAACCTGGGTGTCAAGGTGGTGCGTGTCGATGCCGAGTCCCGTTTTCTTTCCGCACTGGCGGGCATTACCGACCCCGAGCGGAAGCGCAAGGTCATCGGCACCCTCTTCGTGGAGATCTTCGAGGAAGAGGCCGGAGGTATTGTCGATGCCCGCTGGCTCGCCCAGGGGACCATCTATCCCGACGTCATCGAGTCGGCAGGTGCCAAGACCGGCAAGGCACACAACATCAAGAGTCACCACAACGTGGGGGGGCTTCCCGAGCACATGAAGCTGAAGCTGCTCGAACCTCTGCGTGAGCTGTTCAAGGACGAGGTACGGGCTATCGGCGAGGAACTCGGGTTGCCGCACCAGATGGTCTGGCGCCACCCCTTCCCGGGACCGGGGCTCGGCGTCAGGATTCTCGGCGAGGTGGTGAAGGAATATGCGGATATCCTCCGTCGCGCCGATGCCATTTACATCGAAGAGCTGTACGCTTCGGGCCACTATGATAAGATCAGCCAGGCCTTTGCGGTATTTCTTCCTGTCAGGAGCGTCGGTGTCATGGGGGACGGGCGCACCTACGAGTTCGTCATTGCCCTGCGCGCGGTTGAAACCAGGGACTTCATGACTGCCGGCTGGTATCCGCTTCCCTATGAAGACATGGCCCGCATCAGTAACCGGATCATCAACGAGGTCAAAGGGGTCAACCGGGTGGTCTACGACATTTCGAGCAAGCCTCCCGCCACCATAGAGTGGGAGTAGGATTTCTGCAGAGAGGGAAGATCAAAAGGGGCGTTCGCAAGGATAGCCCCTTTGTTTCTGATAGACAGCTATGCCAAAAAATACACTGATCATATTCGACCTTGACGGCACCCTCATCGATTCCCTCGACGACCTGACCGAAGCGGTCAATCACATGCTGTCGGCATTCGACCGGCCGCATCTGGTCAGGAAGCAGGTTCAGAAGCTGGTCGGGCAAGGGGCGAGGCGACTGGTGGAACAGGCTTTGCCGGGAGCCGGAGAGCGCGATATCCGGAAAGGGCTGGACCTGTTTCTCGCCTACAATGCTGCCCATATAGCCGACCAGACTTTTCTGTATCCCGGTGTTGCCGAAACCCTCTCGCTCCTGAAGGAGCGAGGAGTGATCATGACGCTCGTATCCAACAAGGATGCATCATTCTGCAGGACTCTGCTGGAAGTGCTGGGGGTAGCAGGTCATTTCGAGGCGGTGTACGGTGCCGATTCATTCCCGGCCCGGAAACCGTCTCCGGAGCCGCTGCTCCACGTAATGCGGCAATTCAAGCGTGATGCGGCGGAAACGGTCATGGTGGGTGACAGCATCAACGACATTGCGGCCGGCAAGGCAGCAGGGATTAGGACCATTGCCTGCACCTACGGATATGGCGAACAAGAGGCGTTGCAGGATGCGAATTGGCAGATCGACAGCTTCCGCGAACTACTGACTCTGCCAATCCGGTGGTAAGGCAGATTTTCTGCTAAAGTTTTTAACTGCCCGTCCGATATAATATCATAATAAATAAGTATGCGGAGGTGATATGGAATGAGGATTGAAGAAAGTAATCAACAAGTTGCAGTTAATTATATTCGTGAAGAAACGGTCAATCAGGTTGCCCAGCAGAATGCCCGCCAGGCTGAAGAGAACAAGAAGCAAGCCGAAACCGACAAGCTCTCCATATCTCAGACAGCTGACAATATCAGCAAAACGGCTTCTTCGGCTACCGGCAGCGAGCAGTTCCGGGCTGACAAGGTAGCATCGCTCAAGGCACAGGTCGAGTCGGGTGCCTACAACGTATCGAGCCAGTCTGTCGCGGAAAGGATGATTGCCCGTATCGGCAGCTTCGTCAAAGGGGCTTCAGCCTGAACGGTCACACCAGGAGTTGGAGGAAAGAGCCCGCGTTTGCGGGCTCTTTCATTTCCGACATGCACGAATTGAAAAGCTATTGACAAGGTGAGTCGGTATAAGTTAAAAGAAAGGGCTCAAGCGGGAATAACTCAGTGGTAGAGTGTCAGCTTCCCAAGCTGAAGGTCGCGGGTTCGAATCCCGTTTCCCGCTCCAAAAAAATCAAGGGGTTAGGTCAGATGACCTAGCCCCTTTCTTCTTTCGTGTAACCTCTCGTGTAACCTCTGTCGTCCATTGCTAAAGTTTTTCACAAAAAACGCTGACAAATGCACCATTGCAGCCTTGAAGCTCTCCGTACCTGAATTTACAGCCGTTTATTCAGATTGCTGTGCTTGTGCGGCGGCAAGTATGGTCCCCGGCGTCTAACTGCAGAGCCACAGACTCGAGAGGGTCTTGACGTATTGTAGTTGTGATCCTGTCCTGACGATCATGCTACCCAGCGGTTTTCTGAAAAATGTTCCATCTTGTCAGCTGCTTGACAATTATCAATCCTTCATGTATTAGTATGTCCGTACATCAAACAAGTTTATTGGCACCCAAAAAAATAATACTATTATTTTTATTGACAGGACAATCCTTGTCGTGTAGATTAAACTCAACGATCAAGGAGGTGGTTATGAACTCAACGGTTCACGCTCAAGAACGGATGTCGCAACGAGGGATCAGTCGAGCCATGGTTGAATATGTCATGGAGCACGGAACGCCAGAGCGCGATCGGATCATCATGGGACGCAAGGATGCCCTCCAGCTTCTCGACTCTCTCCAGGAGCAGCAGCGTATTCTGATGAAGATCCTGGACAAGGGCGGAGTCGTGGTAGTGGCCGATGGCGACAGTGTAATTACGACATACAACAGTCAGCGAAGGGCTCACTGACCAATACGGGAGATGGTTATGAAAGACTCAACAAGTGAAAAGATTCTCCAGCAGGTAATAGATCTCTTTCGAGGGCCAATGACACCTCATGAAGCCTTGGTGATCTCACTTCAGCTGTTGTGTTGGGCAAAATTGTCCAAGGACGAGCAGATGCCTGAAGGATTGAAGATTCAGGCGAAATCCTTTGCCGATCCCCATTGGGTCCGTGACGTTTGGGAAGAGCTCGGCGGACGCCCAGGAATCATAGGCGCTGCCTATACAGGTGGAAAATTTCCGACCCGATTGGAGCCCTCCAGATTGGGAGCGGCCATAGAGCTTTGCATGCATCTTGCGGAGACGGGAGTGCTCGACAGTTTCAATCCTTCGGACAGCTTCCCCCAGATCCTTGGCAGGGGTGCCATGGAGTTCTGTCTCCCCGGTGAGTTGGCAGACGCCATGATTGCACTGGGAAGCGTAAATCCCGAGACCAGTGTGTATGTACCATGGGACAACAGTGCCCAATTGGCAACAAGGGCGGTGAAGCTCGGAGCCTCTGCATATATTGAAACAATGCAGGATTCCATGCTTCCTGCATTGGTCAGCATGTTTGCCCCTGAGGGGATCACTATCTTTCATTGCGACCCGATCCGTGAACCATCGGCAGTCGAGGGAGGGAAACTGCTCAGGTTTGGCGCTTGCGTGGCTTTCCCCCCGCTTGGCCTTCGTTATACAGCCGACGTGATCGGCAGAGACTGGTACAACAGGTTCCGCGACCGCAGCGGGTCAGGAGCTGTCCTGGCGGTTCGGCACATAGTGGCACAAACAAACGGCAGAGCGGTAATTGCAGTCCCTTACAGCTTGCTGTTCAGCCCTGGTGGGGAGCTGGCCCTTCGTGAAGATCTAGTGAAGATGGGGGCAATTGAGGCGGTTATTTCCATGCCGTCGGGGTTGCTGGCCAACCCGACAATCTCCTTTGCGCTCCTCGTGCTGAACACAAAAGATCCGCGCACATCAATCCGGTTCGTCAATGCCGAATCGGATCGATTTCGAGAGCCGATCCCACGGGCACGGGCACGGGCACGGCTCGTGGGTATCGATGAGATAGTCGCGCGAGTTTCCGGCGAGATCACGGATGATCTTGTGGCAGAAGTAAGCAACGAAGAAGTTGTCAAAAACGGCTGCATTCTCCAGGTCAACCGTTATGTCCTCCCGGAATGGCAACGCAAGATACAATCCTTGCTTGAGAAGGATCACACGCGATTGCTCGAAGATGTCGTAACTATTATTCGCCCTATGCCCCCGACTGCAAGCAACGAGACGATAAATGCTTTGGAGGTGATGACCTCTGACCTCCCGGAGATGGGGTACATCCCAATACCGACGAAGGAAGTGCAGATCGACAAGAGCAATGCCGTCAGGAGAAAGCTGTTCCTTCGTCCTTACGATGTGCTGTTGGTCTTCAAGGGGAGCATCGGAAAAGTGGGAATCGTTCCTGAAACCGCTCCTGAGTCAGGAGAAGGCGGGTGGATTGCAGGACAGTCCTCAGTCGTCCTACGGGTAAATAACTCGAAGGAAGTTGACCCAAAGGCGCTGGCTGTTTTTCTACGGTCAGAACTTGGCCAGAAGCTGCTCGAATCGATATCCGTGCAAGGAGCCACCATACCGATGATTCAGCTGCGAGAACTCCAGAAACTGCCGGTCATCGTGCCGTCGATGCAGGAAGCAAAAAGGATTGGCGGCATCCTGGACGAGCAGGCCAAGATACAGAGCGAAATATATGAGCTGAGATCACGCCAAGCTGAGTTGTCGAAAACAGTCTGGACATTGGAATAACACCTATCGATTCATTCAAACAGATAAAGGAAACCATATGCCACCAAGAAAGAAGAAAACCGAAGTAAACACCAACGGGAACGGCAACGGCATCGTAGACTTGACCAAGGAGCTATGGCAGGCGGCGGTCACGCTCCGGGGCTCCATCGAACCAGCCGATTACAAGCGCTATGTTCTGCCGATCATATTTCTCCGTTTCCTGTCGCTCCGTTACGAGAAGCGCCGGGCCGAACTGGAGTTCATGATAGCCGACCCCCAGAGCGAATACCACGGCGATAAGGGTGCCATCACCGATCCGGATGAGTTCCGGGCAGCCGGAGCATTCATCATTCCTGAAGATGCCCGCTGGGAAAACATACTCAAGTTGGCCCAGGCTGATGACATCAAGGTGCGTCTGGACAATATCCTGGAGCTTCTGGAGAAGACTTACCCGGATAAGCTGCGCGGTCTACTCCCCCGTATCTATGCCGGGTCCAACCTGGAGCGGGAGAGCGTCACTGGATTGATAAACCTCTTCTCCAAGGATGTATTTCGCTTGGATCATGACGGCGAAGACCTAATCGGTAGAGTCTATGAGTATTTCATCGGTGAATTCGCCTCCTCCGAGGGGAAACGCGGCGGAGAGTACTTCACTCCAGGGAGCATCGTTCGGACACTGGTCGCCATGCTGGAGCCGGATCGTGGCGTAGTATACGACCCTTGCTGCGGGTCGGGCGGCATGTTTGTCCAGTCTGACCTGTTCACCAAGCATAATCGACAGCTCTCTTTTGTCGGCCAGGAGAGCAAGGACTTCACCTATCGTCTCTGCCGGATGAACCTTTTCATCCACGGTATAGACGGCAATATTCAGTTGGGCAACTCCTACACCGACGATAAGCATGCCACCATCAAGGCCGACTATATTATCGCAAACCCTCCATTTAACGACGGTTCCAAGGGAGAAGATGGATGGGGAGCTGACAAGATACCCGACAAAGATCCCCGTCTAGTGGTGAGTGGCCAGAAGATGCCTCTGTCAACCCGCAACGCCAACAGCATGTGGATCATGCACTTCCTCTACCACCTGTCTGAAACCGGTACTGCTGGTTTCGTCATGGCAACAGGAGAACTTTCCAACGGTGAGACCGCCCGGTTGGAGGTACGCAAGGCACTGGTAGAAAACAACCATGTGGACTGCATCGTTCAGCTCTCTGGCCAGCTTTTCGCAAATACCCAGATCCCCTGCGCTCTCTGGTTCATCTCCAAGAACCGCAATGGCCAAGGTGGACTCCGCAAGCGAACCGGCGAGATTCTCTTCATTGATGGCCGTAAGCTCGGCTCCCTGATCCCCGGCTCCCGTAAGCAGAAGCAGCTTTCCTCTGAAGAGGTGGAACAGATCGCTGCCATCTACCGTGAGTATCGGCGTACTGGCGTACCGGCAGAGGTGCCGGGATTCTGCAAGGTAGCTTCATTGGACGAGGTCCGTGAGCATAAATACGCTCTGACGCCAGGGCGCTATGTAGGGGCAGAGGAAGCCGAAGAAGACGACGAGGGCTTCGAGGAAAAGATGAAACGGCTGGTGGGACAACTCGGCAAAGAAATGGTCGAATCAGCCCGCTTGGACAAGGAGATACAGCGAAACATTGCCGAAATTGGATTTGCGGAACAGCTGACAGCAGCAATGCAGGAGGTGTGAGATGCCAGAAGAACAGAACGCGCTCATACCTGTTTCAACAAATGTCGAGACAGCCATGGATGTTGCGGCAGTCATCGCAAGTATCATCCCCTGGATAGGTGGTCCAGTCGGGCAGGTACTTTCCGGCGCATCATTCGGGCGGAAACTTGGAAGAATCCGCGAAGTATTGGAAGGGGTTGCCCACGGTCTTGAGGCTTTGAGCTCGCAAGTTTCCGAGGAGTATGTGAAGACAGAGGACTTCGAGGAGCTGCTGGGAAAAACCCTCAAGCAGGTGGCCGAGGAGCGAACGGAAGAGAAGCGACAGGTATACCGTCGATTTCTTACCGAAGCAATAGCCTCTCCGGGCGAACCATATGACGAACAGGTCAGGTTTCTCCGGATAATGGAGGAGATACAAGCCGATCACGTCAAGATTCTCTGGGCTCTCTCACAACCCCCTAACTCGAATCCTGGCATGATGGGGTCTCCAGGTCAGACGCTTGCAGAACGGCTTCCAGATATTACCCGCGATCGAATCAATGAACTGGTGATGCAGATGAATGACATCAGGATCACCAACATGACCTCAATGAGCGTGATGATGACGGGGCACGGCGCACAGGACTTGAGGAGCTCGATAACACCCGTGGGCCAACGGTTCATGATGTATCTGAAGCAGGCATAGGAGCCAACTACATGGAAACATGGCGAGAATATAAAGTAATGCAATTACAGAAGGAAGGTATTCTTCTTGTGGAAGATGGCAATCATGGAGAGTCTCGGCCACGTACAGAGGAGTTTGGGAAAGGAGATGTTGCATTTATCCGGGCAACCGATATGGATGCAGGTCGAGTCCTATTTGAATCCGCAGCAAGGATCAACACCATTGCGCGAGAGCGAATACGCAAGGGGATTGGTTCAGGCGGGGATGTTCTCCTCTCGCATAAGGGAACAGTGGGGAAGCTCGCCTTCGTACCGATGAACGCTCCACAGTTCGTGTGCTCTCCGCAGACGACCTTCTGGAGATCGCTCGATCAAGAGCGGCTAGATCGTCGTTATCTATATTACTACCTCTGTTCCGAAGAGTTCACCCAACAGTTGGCATCAAGAAAAGGTGAAACGGACATGGCAGACTATGTGAGCCTAACAGCTCAGCGCGATCTGACCGTTCTCATACCCCCAATCATGACTCAAAGAGCAATAGCCGGAATTCTAGGTACTTTGGATGACAAGATCGTGCTGAATCGTAAGATGAACCGAACATTGGAGAGCATGGCCCGAGCTATTTTTCGGTCGTGGTTTGTGGACTTCGAGCCGGTCAGTGCCAAGCGCGATAATCGCAACCCAGTCGGCATGGATGACGCCATTGCTGCTCTATTCCCGTCACATTTCCGTGAGACCGCCATGGGGCCGATTCCGACGGGATGGGAACCAGGTAATACAGCAGACATCGCACGGTACATGAATGGCAAGAACTTTACGAAGAACGCCACTGGCACCGGCCGAATGGTTGTCAGGATTGCTGAGTTAAATTCTGGTCTGTCAGGATCTACCATCTATAACGAGATAGAGGCTGACCCCCAGAATACGGCTTTTCCAGGAGACCTCCTCTTTTCATGGTCCGGTTCACTTGACGTTTATCGCTGGCACCGTAACGAAGCCTTGGTAAATCAGCATATCTTCAAGGTGTTGTGCGATGAATATCCACAATGGTTCGTACACTTTCATCTGCAAGAAGCAATGCCATTTTTCCAAGGTGTTGCTGCAGACAAGGCAACAACCATGGGGCACATCAAACGTGAACACCTGTCTCAGCCCGATGTCGCATTGCCGCCAGCCGAACTCATTGCCGCAGCAAACCGGATTATACAGCCGATGTATGACCGGATGCACAGAAGTGAACGTCAGATACTTTCTCTGGTTGCCCAACGTGACACCCTGCTGTCCCAACTGCTTTCCGGGGAACTGCAAGTTGGGCAGACCGAGAAAATAATTGGAGAGGCATGATGCCTGAACAACGGAAGCGCAAGCTGTTCTCAGTGAGAGAAGAACTCATTCGGAAGTCCCGCGAGGCAGCATTGGCCGCCGTGCAGGTGTTCAACAACCCCAACATTACCTTCAAGTCCGAGATATTCATCGTGATGATGGTCATCGCCTGGACGTACTTGTTGCACGCCTATTATCGTGGTCAAGGCATCGAATACCGCTACTATCGGCAAGAGGGGAATAAACGGAAGTTCACCCGAACATCCAAGAATGGTCCTTACAAACATTGGGAGCTTGCAACGTGTATTGATGATGCAGCGTGTCCCTTGGCCCAGGAGGTGAAGCTGAATCTCAAGTTCCTCATAGGACTGAGGAATGAGATAGAGCACCAGATGACGACGAGGATCGACGACCTTCTGAGCGCCCGCTTCCAGGCCTGCTGCCTCAATTACAATGATGCTATTCGGAGCCTCTTCGGGGAGAAATACGGAATCGATCAGCACTTGGCTTTCAGCCTCCAGTTCTCTGCACTCCAGGACGAACAGATCGATTTGCTTAGCGGGCGCAAGGATTTACCAAAAAACATCGCCACCTATATTGAGGGATTCGATGGAATGCTGAGTGAGGATGAATACAACGACAGCAAGTATTCGTACCGGGTCATCTTTGTACCGAAGCTGGTCAACAAGAAAGGTCAGGCCGATAAGGTTATCGAATACATAAGCCCCGATAGTGCGGAAGCCCAAGAATTGAATATCACATATGCGGCCATCAAAGAGACCGAAAAGGAAAAGTTCAAGCCAGGCACCATAGTAAAGATGATGAAAGACAGAGGTTATCCAAAATTCGGAATGACGCAGCACACAAATCTCTGGCAGGAGCACGATGCTAGAAAACCTGGCAAAGGCTATGGTGTGTGGGTAGAGAAGCAGTGGTTCTGGTACAAGCGATGGATTGATGTCGTCGAGCAGCACTGCAGAGACAATGCCGGGAGGTATAGCTGATGGCCGGTCACCGGGGTACTGAGACAACATTTGAGCTGACAACTATTGAGCGCCTGGAGCAGCAGGGGTACAAGTACCTGCTCGGCCTGGAACTGGAACGACAGCATGACGAGGTGGTGCTGAAAGACCTGCTGCGGGCCAATCTGGCTGAGCGCTACCCCACACTGCCATCATCTGCACTGGCCGAGACGGTCAGCCGCATCTGTCGCCCGGACGGCGTGGATACCATCCGTCGCAACAAGGCTTTCCAACAGCTCCTCACACGTGGTTTCGAGCAGAAGGTAGAGCATCCCGATGGCCGGGTGGAGCATGTTCACATCCATCCCGTAGCTTGGGGCGATGCGAGCAGCAACGACTTCCGGGTGGTCAACCAGCTGCCGATCAAGGGCAAGAACGACCGCCGCCCGGATATCATCATTTATGTCAACGGCTTGCCGCTGGTAGTGTTCGAGCTGAAGAATCCCTACGCCATCAAGCCGACCGTGGACGACGCTCTGAACCAGATTCAGCACTACGTCCATGACATCAGCCAGCTCTTCGACTACAACGCTTTCGTCGTGGTTTCCGACGGCGTCAACACTCAGCACGGCATGTGGAGTGCCGACGCGGAGTGGTATGCTCCTTGGAAGTCGATCAACGGTTTCGATGTCGAGCCCAACACTGTTGGCAGCATGAAGGTTCTGGTGGAAGGGCTCTTTCCGAAAGACCGCCTGCTCCAATACGTCCGTGACTTCATCCTTTTTGAGGAAGCCAACGACAAGATCACCAAGAAGGGGGCCAAGTATCACCAATTCTTTGCCGTTCGTCTGGCTACAGACAAAACAGTCGCGACAATACTGGCTGGAGATGAGAAGCGGATCGGTGTCATCTGGCACACCACCGGTTCGGGCAAGTCCCTGTCGATGGCGTTTCTGGTAGGCATTCTCCGCCGCATACCTGAGTTGGAGAACCCCTCATTCGTCATCCAGGTGGACCGTACCGACCTGGACGACCAACTGCACGGCCAGTTTGTCGTTGCCCGATCACTGGTAGGCGACGTTCAACAAGCCGAGAGCGTGGACGATCTGCGCAACCTCCTGAAAACTGAAGGGGGCGAGGTGATCTTCACCACTATCGAGAAATTCCGGCTCAAGAAGGACAAAAATAACAGAGATGCCGGTGAGTGGGAGCATCCAGTCCTTTCTCTACGGTCAAATGTCATCATCATCGCCGACGAGGCCCATCGCTCTCAGTACGGTTTCGACGACGGCTTCGCCCGCAACCTGGCAGAGGCACTGCCTAATGCCCGGAGAATCGGCTTCACCGGAACACCGGTCAGTTTCTCTGGCGCTGACACAGTTAGTGTGTTCGGCGACCTGATCCATACCTATGACATTCGCCAGTCCCAGGAAGACCGTGCCACGGTGCCGATCTACTATGCTCCGCGTCAGGTAAAGTTGCACCTCTCCCAAGCCGACATCGATGCCGCCCTGCTGGAGATAGCCGAAAGCGCAGACCCGACCGAACTGGAACGCCGCAAGAGCCGCTGGGCCGCGCTGGCCGCAGCCGCCGGAGCCAAGGGAAGGATGGAGGAGCTGGCAAAGGATCTACTGGAACACTTCCTGGACAGAACGGCCACTCTTGCCGGCAAGGCGATGGCGGTCTGCATGACGCGGGAAAATTGCGTTCGACTGTATGATGAACTTACAGCACTTCCTGGCTGCCCGGAAGTTAAGATCGTCATGACTGGCAATCTCTCGGATGATCCTCCCGAGTGGAACCTGGCCGGACATCTGACCACCAAGGGGAAACGGGACACAATCAAGAAGCGGATGGTAGACCCGGACGATCCGCTGAAAATTGTCATCGTCTGCGATATGTGGCTGACCGGCACCGACATCCCCTGTCTGCATACCCTGTACGTGGACAAGCCGATGCAGGGGCATACCATGATCCAGGCTATTTCCCGCGTGAACCGGGTGTTCAGCGACAAACCCCACGGTTTGATCGTTGACTACATCGGCATAGGCGATGAGCTGCGGGCGGCAACTGCCAAGTATAGTCAAGGCGGCGGCAGGGGAGAACCTGCCCCCGGCATAGAAGAGGCTGCAAAGCCGCTTTTTTTCGAGTGTCTTGCCGATATCAGGGGGATACTTCCCGAAGATCAGAATTACGGTGGCTGGCGGCGTATGTCCCATATCGAAATGGAGGATATGTATTCGCTGGTATACGGAGCACTGACCGACGATGATGAGCGCTGCGAGCAGTTCCTTCAGGCCGAGCTGCGCCTAACCACAGCCTTCCTGCTGGTCAAGCAGCTTGACGATTGCCGCCCCTTTGCCGATGAGGTTATCTTCTGCCAGCGCGTTCGGAAACAGATCAAAAAACTGACGCCGGGCGGAAAGAAGAAGGGGCACGACTTGGACAAGGCCGTGCGGGATTTGGTGGACGACAGCGTGGAATCGGAAGGGGTAGTGGACATTTTCGCGGCTGCTGGGCTCGAAAAGGCCGACATCTCCATTATCGACGATAGATTCCTCATGACCTTCAAGGATCGTCCCCATGAAGACTTGCGGCTGAAACTCCTGAATAAGCTGCTTGATGACGCCATCCGTCAGCATCAGCGCCGGAACATCGCCAAGGCCAAGTCATTCCGGAAGATGTTGGAAGAGACCCTGCAGCGGTACCACAATCGGCTGATTGATGCGGCTGCAGTGGTCAAGGCCATGCTGGAGATCAAGAAGGAGATGGATGCTGACCAGGAGCGGGCCAAAGAGATGCACCTGGAGGATGACGAGCTGGCTTTCTACGATGCCGTGGCCGAAAACTACGCCACTATCTATGACAAACAGTTTCTGTGCGACCTAATCCATGATGTGGTGATAACCATCAAGAAGAACCTCAAGGTAGACTGGACTGAACCGCACCGTGAAGATGTGAAAGCCGCAGTGCGGGCGGCGGTAAAAAGGGTGCTGCGGCGAAGAGGTGTGAAGGAAGAGGACTTCGAGCCGTTCATGATCCGGATCATGCAGCAGGCAGAAGCACTTTATGCGGATAACTACTTGCTGATGACGGCTGTGGAGTCAATGTAGTGTGGTTTAGCAACGTTAGCAGCAAATTCGTGAAGAAAAGTTGGGGCTGGTACAGTTGAAATTGGCAAGGAGTTCCAGATGTCTCTGGCGGCGGCAGTAAAAAATATCTTACGAAATGCTTCGAGACCATTATCACCCCAGGAATTACGTGATGCTGTCAAGAACCAATTCCCAGAGTGTTATGGCACTGAATCGCATCAAAGGAACGTCAGAAACTGGAACTATCAGAACCTGGATCACGCCCTGCTTGCTCAAATATACACATTAAGCAGGACAGCATCCTGGATAGTTCGCGACACTAGCGTTTCTCCGATGCTGCTGTCATATTCAATCAACCCTCCCCCTCAAGTTTCTCAGAGACCGACAACTACAACAGCCAATGCTCACGGTGTGCGACGTAGAGATGAAGATTTCTCCGGCAAAGTGGAGGATATTCTCCGGTATGCCGTGGAGTATCACGATGCTTTTTATGCAGCTGACACCTTTAAAGGGCCAAGCCTGTATTTCCATCGGCGGGCTCTTGAGGCGGCATCCGGTGAATCGTTCACCAAGTATCTGGAATACATCTATGCCGTATTGACATCCTGGGGGATGCACCGAATGGGCTCAGGTGGATCGAAAATGCAGGATTTCGAAACATTCCGTCTCAGCGTCGAGCCCCTACGGACGAGTATTCGTGCAGCCACAGACTTCAAGCCAGAGGAAATGACGGAAAGGGAATGGGGGTGTCTCAAGGAGATTTTCATCAGCATCAATGTGATGGCCAGTGGAACGACCATTGTTGGGAATTCAAAGGTCATGCACCACCTGTTGCCCAATATCGTTCCGCCAATAGATCGTGAATACACGCTTTGGTTCCTCAAAGGGAATGGCACCATCAGGAATGATCTTGAGTCGGAGTGGGCAATGATGCGGGAAATAATCTCCGGTTTCTTTATGCCGATATCTCAGGCAGAACCGTTCAATGCCCTTGCTAATGAGTGGATGTCACATAAGGAGCTTTACCCTTGGGACACTTCAATAATGAAGATAATCGACAGCCTCATCATCGGAGCAAAGGCCTTGTCAAAAACAGGGGTAGCGGATGACATCTGAATTTATTGACAGCATGAAACTTTCAGAAGTGTTTTCTGCTCTTAAGCCTACTCACGTCTTGGGCACGACATACACGCTGAGTCTGACATTTTTCGAATCTGTCGTATGGCCATATATCGACAAGAGCAAGTTAAAGCGCTGCCTCATCCTTTGTGACCAGTTTGGTTATCGTCAAGCAATGTTTGAGGCTGCCAGTCTACGCCATGCAAGTACGAGTTACATGGCTATGCCGGTGAACTGCAAAGGCAGCTTTCATCCCAAGGTCTGGCTACTAACAGATGGCAACAAAACCGTGCTGTTGGTGGGAAGCGGTAATCTGACCCAAACGGGATTCATCGAAAACACCGAGTTGTTCAGCGTAATTATGCTCGACTCTGAGAACATGACTGAATTACTTTCCAATGATATCCGATCATTTCTGCAAGGGATCACAGAACTGATGGACGGTTCGTCGGAATCAGGACAATTCGCTATATCGGTGTTGAACGAATTAACAAGGATACTTCCTGCAGGCAGACCAGAACTGACAGGACCACGATTTTATAGCAGCTTTCAGGGGGATCTTGTGCCCCAGCTTGCCAGACACGGTGCCGGTGGAGAACTTTATGTCGCATCACCCTATTTCGGTGGGGAAGTGGTGGGGCTCAGTCTGTTACTCAGTGGGCTTGAGCCACAAAAAACGACCTTGTTTCCTGCCGTAATTGACAGTGACCAGCTCGATATCGATCTTAATGCTGTAAAGGGCCTTGGGGTAGACGACATCGGCCTGCTTGCGCTTGGAGAAATCAAGAATGGGTTCCCGCACCTAAAGTTATATGGGCACACATCGGAACTTGGTGAGTCGTGGATGTACTGTGGCAGTGCAAACTGCACGAAAGCAGCGCTGGCTGGTGACAATATCGAGGCGGGATTGGTTATTGATGTCGATGCTGAAATTGTCGAGCGATACTTTACTTCGTCTGAAAATACGCTGGTAGCACAAAATCGCTTTACTCGTGTCGGAGAGGCCAGTGTCGCCTCTGACGCATTGACAGTCACCGCAACCTTTCTCGGCGACAATATTGTCATCAGGCTGTCGGGGCATTCATCGAAAATATCACCTCTTGTTGACGTTACTATAACACTTCGTTCCGGAGGCAGACGATTCTGCACTAATAGTTCTGAGCTTTTTGCCTCGGACAATAAGGAAAGAATATCGCTACAGGATTTTGCTGGGTTCAAGTTCACGCCATTCTGCTCATATCATTTGGAAGTCAGAGCCAGTACTCTAACCGGGAAACAAATTGAGGCTTCCTGCCTTGTCGATGATATCGCGGCGCTAACAGCCTCGGCGCAAGAGAGAGGGGCTTGCCGAGCACTAAGTCAGGTTATACGTGGTGAGATGCCCGAGCTTGCAGATATGCTCCAGTATTTCAATCTCATAGATGCTGCGCTCGAAAACGGGATCGATGTTAATTCGATGGATACTGGCCAAGCCCAGCAACAGTCGCATGCCGGAGAGAATAAGACAAAAATTCCCCTTTGGCCTCCCCGGCCGGTCATCCATGCTGCTACCTCAGGCCATGGTGCTACGCATGGCACTTCGGTGTATTTCTGGCTCGACAAGATTGTAAGCATCTTCGTGGATAAGCATCCAAAGCACCATGTCCGGCACATAATTGACACGGAAGCAGGGGGAAATGGGGATTCTGACCAGAAAGATGCTAATTTAAAATCGGCGAATGATCTAACGGGACGATGGAAAAAGTCCGAAGAATATACGGAACGATTGAAGGTAAAGCTTTCTTCCACCGATATTGATGCGAAGAAGGCACAGGCTGCATATCCTGCAATCTGTAGCCTTCACGTAATGCGCCTTTCTCTACGAGGCCAGGCAGAGGATGTATTTCAGAGCACGGCAAATGCAGACAACGCTCTTGCTACGCTTGGGCAGATAGCGCTTGATCTGGTCAATTCCTTATTCAACAAAAGGTATGATTCATCTGGCAGATGCAGAAAGAGTATTGCCAGTGCCTGCACTGTCGATTTTGAAGTGCCTTTGTACCGACAATTTGCTCTATTGGTACTTGCGGCATTTTGCAATATACGATTATCGCCAACGTCCAGTCGTTCCATCCCGTTAAATGCCTGGCTTGAATTCAAAGACATCTGCGCTGATCATTTTGAAACCTATGCGCAGGATATAGATGGCCTCTGGTCTGTGTACAGTCAACACTTCATAGTAAAACACGACGATGCTACCAAAGACGATTTACGTACGGCCGTACAGGAAATCAAAGAGATCGGCTGGAAGGATCACAAGGGGTATCAAATGTCAAAATACCTATACTTGCATGCTTCTGGTCAGGAGGTAGATATGCCGGATGGCATGTTCGAGCCGACCGACTTTGCCAAATTCAAAACACGTATTAAGAGGGGGTTGCCATCTGTTGTTGCAGGGGCTCTTGGGCAAGAATTCTGTACTGCGGAGAAGTGTTCACAAAGGTATTTTGTTCAGGCCGACATTAAACGGAAGATTTCTATGACTGAACCGGTGATTTGCCCCGCATGTGGTAGCAGCATCATTCCAGAGCAAATCTTTCGTTTGCTGCAAGAGGGCGCTAACAATGAATGACTTTCCAAACCTGCCATTCTTGACAGAAGATTTTGCACCAAAAGGTAACGGCATCGACTTTTTGGGTTTGCGCCAAGTCAACTTGAATATCGTTCAGACAGAACTTGTTCCTGACATCAACAACGTAACGATTGATGTTGGAACATATTTTCTTGGCACCTGGATTGCGTGGAAATTTCTGGAATTGTGCGGAGGGGACAGCACTAAGTTCACACTTGAGAACTTCAATAGCTTCAAAGAGGCTGTAGAAGTAGCGATTGCCCATTCCAGCAGCGATACTTCCCCGACTAATAAATTATACGGGCGGGTTAGGAACAGGGTTGGAAATGAGCAAAAAATTGATTTCTCAGGTCCGTTATCATTTGAACGAGCGAGTAGAAACGCATCACTATATGACGCGCCGTTATACGGACCATCCATCAGATATCTTGGTTTCACTCAGTACGCCATGTCAACGGATCATGGCTCCGCAGGTTTCATGATTCCGAGCGATGATAGCGACATAAATTCTATCTGCCATTACGTTGATGCATGTCTTAAAATGGCTACATCGTATAATAAACTGGTAAGCCTTTCTCCTAATACTCTAACAGAAACGGAGGTTTTCGATCTCGCTATTGTAGGACTTACACCAGCCAAATATCGTAAATTAACCGGCAATGTTCAGCTTGCAGCCATTCGAAAGATTCTCCCGTCCGGTCACAGGCGAACTGAAACCGCAAAGCTGATAGTTTCCACGATAGAGCTTCTCGGCCCCCAAACGTCTAAGCAACTTAGAGCGATCTGGTATACCGGGTTGACCCCCGGCGGAGACATGTTAGACCTCAACGATCAGTCCCTGAAGGGTCATGCTGTCAGGTGGGCTGTTTTTCAAGCAAGGCAGATTCAGCGATACATCTTGGAGTCGCTACTTTGTTGCTTGGAACGTGTCGTTGACAAGGGTATCAGGTCAGTCGCGGAGATTGTAGACGCTCTTTATTCAACGTGGCCTGGTGCCGTGCCGGCAACTTTGTTAAGCATCATGGACGAAGAGCTAGGCCAATCAGGTTTAACAATTGATGAACGAGCAGCAGCATGGTGCTCAACTGTTGGCCCAGATAGCGGGCAATATGATTTCATTTCATTTGTCGACGATCAGGATGCTTTCCCGAATGCTCTTAAATCATTGGCTCGATGGTGGTTACGTGTTGAGGCAAGGCCAGACTTGAAGTCTGCTGTCAAATCTGTTGCCGGAGATGAAACTGGTCGAATCCCAATGCTGCTCTTCCACCAGTGGGTTGAAGAGCGTTTGCATGATGACCTGAAAGCTGTTGTGTCACAGGTCTTGGCGGAATACGTATTTTCACAGCATTTACGGATCGCACTTTCCAGGCTCGATTCTAATGGGATTAGGCAACGGCTTGCGTTAGGAGACCGAGGAATTGAGAAAATCCGGAAGGTCGAAAACTTCGCCAGAACCGTACCGCCAGACATGGCTGACAGGCTGGACGCTTTGATCAATCTCATGGATGATCTTGGCATTGTGAAGCTGGATGATAAAGTTATATCTCTCGACTACGGCTCACATCTAGATTTAGGAACGAAAAGTTGATATGTATGGCCGAGAGTTACGTCACAGGCAAAAGATCCGTAATGGAGATAACGTCAAAAAAACTTTAAGTCTTCACCAATTTTGCGCCAAAATTAAGAATAATACTCAAGCACATCCACCATCTTATCCACATACTCCTCCGCCGCCTTCAAGCCATCATCCATAGCGATCCGGTAGGCCCGGGTCAGGAGCTTTGCCCGTTTCACCTCTGACACATCATCCTTCCCACGAGTGGCAACAAAAACCTTAAAGGCGAGTTCCTGTAACAGACGGTCGTCAGGCAGCAGGATATGCATCGACCCTTTTCCCGTCAGAATCCAGTTAACATTGATTCCCTTTTCCGCCAGTTTTGCCAGCGCCAGGCCACCCGGCACTGACTCGTCAAGCTCGTATTTTTGCAGCGACGGGGCAGAAATGTCGAGTTCCAGCGCGAACTCCTTCTGAGTTTTCCCGCCCCTCACAATTTTCAGTCTTCCGCCTATCGTTGAATCATCCTCTTTCACAGCATCTCCCCGAGTGCCCACAAAACATAATAAAATAGAAAAAAGCAATTGAAATACATAAAATATTATGTATAATATACGCTATGCATAACATACTATGCTGAGAACGGAAACGCAAGGAATAAATGGGGAAAATTCTGAAACATCATGAATCTTTTCCTACAGAGGTGAAAGGAGGCAAGGATGAAATTGGTATCTGAAAAAAAGTTCCGGGTCGAGACCCTTGGCATATCGGCAACCGGGTTTTGGCGATTGAAGAAGGCGGGGGATCTGCCGGTACCCATCGTCATCGGCCGGCGGAACTTCTACACACTCGAGTCGATCATGGAGTGGCTGGCGAGCAAAAGGAACAAGATGAATCAGGAAGTAAGCGGCTGCGGCAAGAGGGAGCGCAATGAATGAAGTATTTTGGGTCCGGCTGTTCTGCGCCGAATTCGATGACCCGCGCTGGCTCGCGATCGAGCAGATGCCGGATGCCGATGCCGTCCAGATCATATACGTGAGGATGCTGATGCTGGCGGGCCGATCCAATGCCGACGGCCTGCTCTTGCTGCACGAGTCGCTCCCCTATGATGTCACCACCCTGTCGGCGGTGCTGAGGCGTACGGTCCCGGTCGTCCAGTTTGCCCTGGCGACGCTGGAACGATTCAAGTTCATCGAGGTGGTGGACAGCGTGATCGCTATTACCGCATGGGATCAGCTGCAACCGACCGATGAGCTTGCCCGGCTTGCCGACCGACGAGATAAAGACAAGCTGCGGAAACGCTCTGAACGGGCGGAGAAACGGAGCCAACTGTTGCTTTCGTCCAAGGACGCGTCCGCGGACATGTCCGCGGACCGTCCGCGGAAGTCCGGGACAACAAAGATAGATTCAAATTCAGATAAAACAACAACACCCATGACCTCTCCACCGGAAGATGATGTTGTTGTTTTTGAGAAAGGTGAATCGGTGGAAGTTCTTGGGCTGGTCCCTCCTTCGGAAAGGAACAAGCGCCTCATGGCCGTGATTGCCGAGGCTGTTTTAAGGGTTGGCGAAGCCGTGACGGTAAGCAACATACGCTATGCGCTATCAAACCACGACCCGCGCAAGGGGAGACTTGGCGGGATGATCTGCGCAGCCATCGAGCATGATTTCGCCAGCGCCGATCGGGAGGCAACAAAGGCAGAGGAGGAGGCCCAGGCTGCTGCCCGACTCCGTCGGGAGAGCGCCGAGACAGTGAGGAGAGAGCAAGTGGAGCGGGAGCGTAGAGAGGCGCTGGCCCAGCAGGCCGCCTGGCTTTCATTGTCGGCCGAGGAGCGTGTCGAGCTGGCACGGCAGGCGCGGGAGAAATTCCCCTGCCTGCCGGAGCCAGCGGCTCCCCTCGAAACGGTGCTTGATGATGCGGCTGTTCCGATCACCAAGATCCTCGCCGCCATGTTTGCCCGGGGGGAGATCTCCCCACCTAGTTGAAGGAAGATAGCCATGGTGCGGCGATCTGCGCACGAATGAACACTTACGATGACTCGGCAATTTTTGAACCTACTGATTTGTCGAGCAAAAACTGCCGTTAGTGAACAAAGAAAACAGTTACAACCCTTATGGATAGGAGAGTTTTTCAGCAGCATCATTGCACGGTGAACCCAGAGCCGTCGCGCCACTTGGCCCGGCCGGACACCACCCACGGGACTGGCCAACCTCAGCAGAGCCCTTTCATGATCGAGGTACGCGGCACCTCCACCTCCCATGATCGCACGTTGCACCGGATACCATTAAGTGGCGGACCAGGTATCGGCCCCTGAGTCCAGAACGCAGTGGCGAGGCGTTTTCCCGGAGCAGCACAATCCGAGGACCTGTCTGACGTGAATCCCCATCGAGTCTCGGTTCACGACAGGCAACGGACAGCCGGCAGGTTTCGGACAAGTCCGAATCTCTCCCCGTCCAGATAGAGGCGACTCGAAAGAAAGCAGGAAGGCGGAGCTGCTACCGCCGTCAGGCGATGCCGAAAAAAGAGCATGTCATCTCAACACGCGGGCCGGTAACGGCCAGAGGAAAGTATGAAACATCGGTGGCCCCGATCACTCCATTCCCAGACGGAAGCGATATTCCATGCCATCCGCTCCTTCCGGGAACAGAAAACTGATAACCCCCATGGCTTGCGTGCGTTCGGCTCCTGGGAGTCCTACAAGAACAAGGCTCACCGCTTCGTGGGATTCATGCACGGCAGAGGGCGATCCAGCCTGCTTGACACCCGGTCGGTACGCGACGACATGGCGGAGTATCTGAAAGAAAGGCTTACCCACTATGTCGAAAAGAAACGGTCACGCCAGACCATGGAGACGCTGCTGTCGGCCCTGGGCAAGTTCGAGTACGCCCTCAATCATTATATCGAGCAGCATGGCATTGATGTTCCTCCACTGGAGACGGAAGCACTCCGCCTGGAATACTACGCCCGGAGTAGAAAGGAGTTGCGTAAATCGAGCAGGGTGTTCGACAACCGGGCCTATCCCGACCCGATCCGGCTCATCGCGGCAATCCATGACGGAACCTGTCAGCTGCAGGCATCGCTGCAATACGAAGGGGGTCTGCGGGCCGAAGGGGTAGGGGCGCCGAGCAACCGCCGGGTGAAGAATCCCTTGACCGCAGAAGGGCTGCACGGCATCGGCACTGATCCGGTTACCGGGTTGCCGGTGGGAATTGTCGCGTCGGTAGAAAAGGGAGGGAAGGAAACGGAGCACTACGTTTCTGTCGAGACCTATCGGCGGCTGGAAAGGTACATCCAACGCAATGACAAGCTGGAGAGCGACTATGTCGATTACGTGGAGGCGATCAACCGGGCCGCCCGGGAAACCGGCCAGTATGCGCCGGGACGCGGTAGTCACGGCCTCAAGCACAACTTCGCCCAGGAGCGCTACCTGGAATGCATCTGCCATGGCCTGACCCACGAGCAGGCCATGCAGCAGACCTCCCTGGAGACCTCCCATTTCCGGCTGCGGGAGACCCTGACCTACACGAGGGGGTGACATATGGATGACCTGCTCAATCAGATAACCGGCCTGACCGGCCGGGAGCGGAAACAGGTCCTCTCCTGGGTGGCGTCGCTGCCGGAGGAGAGGATCATCGAGATTTTCCAGGAGGGGGTGAAGAAGGCATACCAGATCAAGGAGGAACGTCCCGACCTCCCCGGAAGGATCGGCAAGTACTGCGCCTTTATCGGCGCGGCACGCAAGGCCGGCTGGGATACTCTGAAAGGAAAGGGCTACCGGGTGGCGGAAAAGGAGCAGTATGACGACTTCTCCCATCTGCGTAAGGCGAGAGCGGCCGAACTGATCCAACGCGGCCGGACACCGGTGCTGCGGAAGAAGCTCCTCGCTTACTGGGGCGAAGTAAAGGAACTGAAGGCGGAAGGGATGGGGTTTCGCCCCATTGCCGACTATCTGGCGAAAACACGCAAGGTCAAGACCTCGGCGTCTTACCTGCTCAAACTTTGGAAGGAGATGGAAACAGATGATTAAGTACGATTTCAAGGGAATCAAGGTAACAGCTGAAACCAATATGATCCAGCATGATTTCGAGGATGCCGATAACAAATACCGGACCCGGTTCGACAGGGAGAATACGGTAACGGTCCAGTTCTGGGAGTTTGTCATTGACGACAACCTCACCGGTCTTGCTTTCGTGAAGTCCTCGTTGAACTACTTCATGCAAGGCTACTGGAAAAGGTCCGGTAAAGATGGGAGCAAAGTTGATTTGGCGAAATGCTTGTGTCACAGAGACGGACAGCAGTCACTCTACTTCACGGCGCGGCAGAAGGACAATAAGCACTTCCTCCACATTAGCCTGCAACAGGGCGGCGTTACGGTCAACGAGTGCTACCTCGACGGCCAGGAGGTGATCATGTTGGACGTCGCCATCGGCAAGGCCATCAGCCTGCTGATGCCGGTCACATTAAGAAGAGTGAGCATTTTCGATATGTAGTCGTACAAGGAGACGGATATGGCCAATTACGGCGCCATTGATGGTGCCGTAATTGTATCCCAAAAGGCGACCATGACCTCGGCACCAATAAAGTGACCAAGAAGACATCTGAAAAGGTGGCCAAAAAGGCAACCATCCGGAAAGGGGGAAATACAGATGATTAAATACTATGATGCGCAAAGCTGGTTGAGGGAGAAGGAGTCCCGTCGACTGAAATTTCCCGCGGTATTGTTCGCCTTCGTCGGGACGGTACTTACCTGTCTTCTGGCCGGGATGCTGGTCGGCGTCTTTTTCGGGAACATCTTCTGGTTCTGTGCCATAGGCATTGCCGTCATCGCACTGCCGTACGTCCTCATGGACAGGGTGCATCTGCGCCTCTATCACGGCTATGTGCAAGGGAAAAAGCTCGGGTCTTTGGTGAAGTATGCCTACACCAGCACGGACTACTGGCCGCGTTACCCCTTGGTTTGGGGTGGCTGCTGGTACCGGTGGTGGTATTGGTGGTAGAACGCGGCAGCAGTGCGCACCCATGACAGGCCTCCTGAAACTGGAGGCTTTTTCATTTGTGTGCATGGGACAGTGGTAGAATAATCCCTCTATGGTGCCTGTTCATATCCCATTGCCCTGAACCCCTTCATCCGCTTTTCATGCATCTTTGCCAGCATCGGTACCGACACGTCCACATAGTCGTAAACCCGCACCTCCTCCTTGTCGGGATGGAGACGATGGAGGCGGCCCGCGTACTGTACAAGCATTCCTTTCCACGAGAATGGCAGCGCCAGAAATAGTGTGTCCAGCCGGGCATCATCGAATCCCTCGCCTATATAACGGCCGGTGGCGAGGATCAGGCGCTCCTCGTCATCGGGGATCGCGGCGAGATACTTCACAATCTTGCGTCGCTGTTTTACCCCCATGCCGCCCTGGAGTACCACCAGATGCTTCACTGAGCCACGCAGCTCCCCGGCAAAGAGTTCCAGGTGGTCCTTCCGTTCGGTCAGGAGAATTGGTGATCTCCCGTCGGCGAGGGCTTTTCGGATGTCGTCGAGAATGAGACGGTTCCGTTGCCGGTCGGAGGCCAACCGGGCATAGAGTTCTTGAATTGTAGTCTCTTTGTCGGAGTCCGACACGCTAAAGCCGGTTTCCCGAAGGACAAGCCGACGGGTGAATGCATCGTCTGTCTCCTGCCGTTTGCGATTGAGCGAATACCTGGTCGGCCCGCATTGAAGGTGGATGATGGGCTGATGGCCATCTCGCCGGTACGGGGTGGCGGTGAGTCCCACCACATACCGAGCCTTTACCTCGGCCAGCACCCGCTCGAAGGAGAATGCCGGCAGGTGATGACATTCATCGACGATGATCTGACCATAGTTTGCTACCAGGTCGGCGACCTCCTCTTTACGTACCAGACTCTGCATCATGGCCACATCCAGGATCCCGGTCGCCTTGCTCTTCCCCGAGCCGATGGTGCCGATTGACTTGGGAGGCAGATCGAGGAAGCGGGAGAGCTGGGCCACCCACTGGTCGAGGAGCGGTTTGCGGTGTACCAGGATGAGGGTTGAGCTGTTTCGAGCCGCGGCCATCCATGCGCCGACCACGGTCTTGCCGGAACCTGGTGGGGCAACGAAGATGCCGATGTCATGCCGGAGCAGTTCATCGACTGTCTGCTGCTGCACATCGGTCAGCGTCCCCTGGAAGGTGAGGGCGGTCGGTGCGCCTCTCTGCCGCTTGTCGTCAATTGTCAGGCCGATGCCATACTCAGCAAGGAGCGTATGCAGGGCATCGAGACATCCTCTCGGGAGAGCCACATGCTTTGGCAACTCTTCAAAGCAGGCAATGACCCGGGGGGTGCTGTGGGTGGAAAGGCGCATTTTCTGCTTTTTGTAGAATTCCGGATTCTGGAACGCGGCCAGCCTCTTTATCCGGTTGAGAAGTGATGAGGGAAGTCCTTTCTTCTCAATAAAGATCCGCTGGGCCAGCACCGCAGTAATATTTTTCGGCAGCTTCCCCTTAATCTGTCCAACTGGCAGGCGGCCCGAGGGCGAGCGCTCCCACGGCACCTGCTCTTCGTCGTCATCCGACGGCAGCCGCAAGCCGACCACCTGCCCCTTGCGCACCGCCTTGTCGGCGATTGCCTGAACCTCCTGCGGAGTGAGGCGTTTGAGCGATGCCAAGTAGCCCCACTGATCGGGATAGGGCGTGAATGCCTCATCTACGAAGACGGAATTTCCTTCCTTGCGAGGCTCCCCTTGCAGCGGCAGGGCGATCAGGTTGCCGAAGCCGCCGCGGGGCATGGTGTCCTGGCTGGGGAAGAGCCGATCGTACGATTCCATGCTGAGCTGGTGGCGCCGGGACATGGTTTCGGTGATGAGGTAGCACCCCATGACCCGGGCGACCGCTGCCATGAGCGGTTCGGTGAAGAAAAACCAGGCATGAGCGCCGTTGCCGGATCGGGACCGTTCCACTGCAACAGGGAGACCGAGAGATAAGCAGGTTTCCCGGAAAGCTGCCACGTCCTCCTGCCAGGATGCCTTGTCAAAATCGACGGCCAGAAACCGGCAGGTGTCGTCCGGCAGGAGTGTATAGACGCCGATGGTCTGCTTCCCCTGGAGATGTTCTCGTATTACCTCGTCGCTGACCGGAATGTACGCCTGATGGCCACAATCGCTGCACTTTATGCGGGGAGTTTTGCGCTTTCCGCAGAGGGTGTAGTTGCCGTCATTGTTGCAGGAAGGCATATACCCCTTGCGGTCACCTTTCTGACTGACCCAGAGTTTTGGATAAACATCTTCCCGCCCTCTGAAGAGGGAGCGAAATAGGGCAATCTTTTCGTCAGGCGAGAGAGAGGAAGATTCAACAGTAGGAGTTGCAGCTACTTCTAGAGCTGCGAGTTGGGCATGCAGGTGCCGCAACCGGTCGTTGACAGCCTGTCTTTCTTCATCCAGTCGGGCAAGCCGGGCTTCATCAAGCCTGATAGCCTCAATGATCGAAATCTGCTGTTGCCTCATATTTTCAGGCTTTCCTGCCGGTAGGCAGTAGAATCTGCAATAATCATGCTTCGCCTGCTACCTGCCGCCACGGTCCTCCCGGTGGCCAGGTGAAATCGAAAGTTTCTCCCCCTGCAGCGGCATTCATCGGCGGCTGGAGAAACTCCCTGATTTCGGCAATAACCGTGGGCAGAGATAAATCGGCTGGTGCCAGTTGGTTTCTTTTGATAAACGCTCGCCATTGTGTCTGCTTGCCGGGGTCCTTTGAAAATTCCACTGTTAGAGCCAGGGGGAGGACATCGGCTAAAGCGGTTTTGCGTCGTGAAAATGTGGCCATGATCGCCTGTGCCAGGATTCTTCCCTCAAATGGGAACGTCTTTCCTATGATCCAGAGGTCATAGAAATCTTTCATTCGGCTGTTAGCCATGCCGAGATATATCATTGCCTGAAATTTCTCCGCAACCACGGTTTCTCGGGGGTAGACGCGGATATATGGCGCGGGGAAGTCGAGCGTGGTCGGGTAATCGGCATAGTCCGCCTCGGGAGTAACCGTATCACCAAAGCCGACATCCACCTGCACCGGTATCCGCGCCCCTCCCAAGCGAGCCTCCAAGGTGATCCGCACCCCGTCGTATTCCTGGTCTTCACGTATTTCCATACCACTGACGCTTTCCTGAAGAAAGATGACTCCGTCCTCTTCAACCCGAGTCAGGCATACGGCTTGAAAAATCTGTACAAGCCGGTTAACTGCACTTTCTCCAAAGCCGAGAAAGTCAATGTCGCGTGTGGCGCGGTGAGGCGTGTCGCCCCACAGGGAAAAGAGCATGGCCCCCTTGAGAATGAACTGTTCTCGGAACTGGGAATTGCCCAGACGGTAAAGGAGTCTTTCCAGGACGAAACGGGTAAGGACAAGTTGGAAATCCTCGCCTTGCCCCTTTGATCTATTCAGGAGGCGCTGCCGCACGGAAGCGGAAATGTCAGACGGATTTTTTCTGGTCACGAAAGAGCCTCCAGGTAGGGGCGTATGACGTTTGCCACCCGGCAGATCTTTGCATAGCGCCAAAGTTCGTCCATGGTGCAGCTGCGCTCGCGCCGACATTCGCGCAGGGCCTCGAGGGCCACATCAAGCCCGATCTTGTTGCGGTATTTGAAGCAGTCGGCGACGGTCTTGGCCGGACAATAGACACTCACGTCCACACCCTCGATCCGATGGCGCTCGATTCCCTCAGTGAGGGCCTCACCGGAAAAACGGACGAGATGAAGCGGTACCCCTTCTACCTTGGGTAGCCGTGCCTTGCGGTCAATGGCCATCCAAATCTCAAAGGGTGCCTGGGTGGTAAGACCATGAAAGCGGAGCGCGGAGAGGAGACAGACGACCCCTTTCGGCAGCCGCTTGCATGCCTGCATCAGGCTGTGGTGCTGGGTCAGTTCGACATCCCGAAGCGTATAGATGCCGCGGGACTGGCGCTCCAGGATTCCCTTGTCACAAAGGCGGCGCAGGTATTCCCTGGGGATGCCATATGCATCCAGATCACGGGGACGGATGATGCCCCCTTCCTTGGCAAGGCTGATTATTTTTTCTATCGGTGAAATTTTCATGGCTATATTACGTCGGCAGATAATAATATTTGCCGACATTATGTAACATATTACAGCAAAAAAATCAAGCCTCTGATGCTCCTGTCGTTGAGGCACACCGTCCTTCTGCAACAGGGAGACCTATCACATTGACCCATGCCGCGGCATTGGCGCCGAGGGGTGATTTCTATTCGCAACTCACGAATAGGACAATAGATCTACGATTTCTTGTCGTCGCCGGCCTTCTTACCTCGCTTTTTGCCACGGTTACTCGTTCTGGTGGCTGCTTGTTTGCCCTTTAACAGTTTCTCCAGATACTGAGACCACTTGGTGAGCCACTGCTGTTTTTCCTTGTCGTACTTGTTCCGATTGTAAATTCCGCTGACGCCTTTTTTTGCGTGGTTCAGAATTACGTCTATGATTTCGTCGGATGCTCCGATCTTGGACAGTCTGGTAGCCGCCGTGCGGCGGAGATCATGGGGCGTCCAGCGGGGGAGACCGTAATACGGCCTTTTTACTGTGTCCGGAATGTCTTTTCGAACATGGTGACTCAGGGCATTCTCAGTCATGGAGTTTTCGCCGGCTGGATCGGAGAAGATGAATCCCTTACCATCGCCGATAAGCGACATGGCCAGAGGCGAAAGATATATACGATGATCTTCCAGGCGGCGCTTACGGGTCTTGATACGTTGCCACGGTATCGTCCACCACTTCCCTTCAATCTCCTGCCGGTGCATCCCCACGACTTCACCCGGTCTCTGACCGGTGATCAGGATTAATTTCAGCGCACGCTTTGTACCGTCACTCCCTCCTCCTTCATCTATCGCGTTCCAGAGGTGTTTGATTTCTTTTTCTGAGAGTTCACGATCCCGGGACATCGGCTGCATCTTGGGGATTGTCCTGGATATCTTGATATCGGCGAAAGGGTTGTACTCCAGCAGTTCCCTGTCGACGGCGTAGGTATACATGCCCCTTGCCGCTTTCAGAACATTCCGGGCCTGGCCGGGCGCACGTTTTGCCACGAGCTCCAGAATTTCCACCGCATCTTTACGGCGGATGTCGGCAGCCAAACGGTCACCCCAGGCCGGCAATACGTCGGCTTCCAGGGCCTTCTTATTGTTGTAATGCCATCTTTCCGAATGGTGGATCTTCGACCACTCATCAAGATACAGGTCAACGGCGAGGCGCCGCACTGTCAGCTCAACCTGCGGGGGAGGTGGGTCTGCAGCAACAGGTTTGTCCATGGGATCTACGCCATTTTTTACGAGGGCGGCGGACTCCAGATAAACCTTGTGCGCCTCTTCCAGGCTCTTGTCAGGGTAGTTGCCGAGATTGAGTTGTCTGCGTTTGCCGTTGAAGGTGTAGATGTAGTACCAGGTCTTGGCCCCTGTCGGTAGAACACGGATTGCAAATCCTCGTCCCTCACGCACCTGGTACATTTCGCTTTCAGGTTTGAGGCTCTTTATGAACCTGTCAGTGAAAGGACCAGGTTTACGCTGTTCACGCTTGCGCTGTCGATTTTGGGGTGTCATCGTGTCGGGCACGTGTAACCTCAGTGTAACCTCTGCTGTCATGGCAACGATCAAAAATTATTGGAATTAATAGGAAGGAATATACAAGATAAATATTGATAAGTCAATATGTTGTGGAGGTAATTAAGGGGGTGATGAGACACGCGGAATAATTGTGAAACCAAAAAAATACAGCTTCCCAAGCTGAAGGTCGAGGGTTCGAATCCCTTTTCCCGCTCCATAAAACTTAATAGAGCCAGTATCTTACACCTGGCTCACGCAAACTGTACCCGGTACTGTATCTAAACTGTGCCGGGTTTTTGCTTTTTCTGGGCATGACACAAGCAGTGTCAAAGCAAGAAAATGTCCCATCCTTTTTCTACCATGATTCCTCCGATTGTCCTTACCGTATAACCCCTCAATAATTAAAATTGTGCATGATTAACAGATGAAGGTTGGTGGCAGCGATAATACCAAAGTTCTGATATCTATTTGTGTGAATAGGTGTAAAGTGTAAAGAAAATTTCCACTGTAAAGAATATTTACACAATGATTTTAGCTATTTAATGACCGTTGTCACTTGAATTATGTGTGAGAATAGTGTAGCTCTATAGTAGTATGTTTGGCGTCATACATTGGGTTGTGTCGTGCAGATGAAAAAATAGCAGTTATGCAAGCGTTAGCTTCAGCTCCTTGGCGTTGCTGAAGCCTGATGAGGTCAGCTTGAAAGCACTGCGTGCCGATTCCACGGTAGAACGAAAAAACGTACCACGTCATTTCCCCGGCACCGATTTCCTCTGGGTGATCGGCAGCCTGTGTCAACTCCATCGCATCCCGTTCGATCCGGTGCTCATCGAGCGCCAGTTCCCGCCACCCTGCTCAAAGGCCACCCTGCAGATTGCACTTACTGCTCTAGGATTCAAGGTCGGTACGCTTGATTGGCTGGCCTCAGGCAAAGGCCTTGGCAATATCCCGCTGCCGGCACTTGCGTTTTTCGAGGAGGTGCCCGCGGCGGCGACTGAACCGGGTCATGCCGGGCAACAACCTTCTGCTGCCGATTCATCCGGAACCCTCAAGCCGGTTCTCATTGTCAAGGTAGACGGCGAGCGCCTCCTCTGTTTCCGTGCCGGATCACAGACCCCTGAAACTGTAGCACTGAAGGATCTGGCGGATAACGGAGTCCATGAGATCATGCTGGTCTCCAGAGTCGCCGCTACGAATGCCGCTGACGGAGAGCCCACCGGTACGGACAGCATTTCGATGCCCTCAGGGAGCACCGCCAATCGGTTCGGTTTCCGCTGGTTCGTCCCTGAGCTCCTGAAACACAAGACAATCTGGCGCGATGTACTGCTGGCGTCGTTGGTCATCCAGTTGATCGGTCTGGCCACTCCGCTCTTCACCCAGGTCGTCATCGACAAGGTCGTCGTACATCAGACCCAGAGTACCTTGATCGTCATTGCCGTGGGGATGCTGATCTTCATGGTCTTCAGCGCCGTCATGACCTGGTTGCGTCAATACCTGGTGCTTCACACTGGCAATCGGATCGATGCCGTCCTCGGCAGCCAGGTATTCCGCCACCTGTTGCGCCTGCCGTTGCCGTTTTTTGAGCACCGCCCGACCGGCGTGCTGGTTGCCCGGTTGCAGGGGATTGAAAGCATCCGCCAGTTCGTCAGCGGGGCAGCCGTTACCCTGTTGCTCGACTTCCCCTTCCTCTTCATCTTCCTTGCCGTGATGTTCTGGTACAGCTGGCAGCTTTCGCTGATATCCCTCGGGATCATGAGTCTCATAGCGCTGATGAGTGCCCTGGTAACCCCGGTCTTTCGTGAGAAACTCAACGGCCAGTTCCTCCTCGGCGCACGCAATCAGGCATTCGTCACCGAATACGTGGCTGGGATGAGCACGGTCAAGTCGCTGCAGATGGAGCCGGTGCTGGAGCAGCGCTACGGTGATTATCTCGCCTCGTACCTGGCCGCGGGCTTCTCCACCCGGCAGCTTTCCAACACTTATAATGTTGTTGCCAATGCCCTGGAGCAGCTCATGACCCTGGCCATTCTGGCGGTTGGAGCGCTCCTGGTCATGCGCAACGATGGCTTCACCATCGGTAAACTGGTGGCCTTCCAGATGTTTTCCGGCCGGATGAGCCAGCCGATGCTGCGGCTTGTCGGTCTCTGGCAGGAGTTCCAGCAGGCCGATATCGCCGTCAAGCGTCTCGGCGACGTCATGGACATGCCGATCGAACCATACGCCCTGACACCTGCCCGCAGCAGCAACCAGCAGGGCGGGGCAATCGAGTTCACTGACGTGAGCTTCCGTTACAGCCCCGAACACCCCTATCTCTACCGCAACCTGAATCTCACCTTCAAGGCAGGGCACCTGAGCGTCTTGATGGGGCCGTCCGGCTGCGGCAAGAGCACCCTGGCAAAGATGCTCCTCGGCTTTTACCAGCCGACCGACGGCCAGATCAGGATCGACGGCACAGACATCCGTCATATGTCGGCCAACGAACTCAGGAGCATCTTCGGCGTGGTCCCGCAAGAGACCGTACTCTTCTCCGGGAGCATCTACGACAACCTGAGCCATGCCAGCCCCCATGCCGGTTTCGCGGAGATCGTCCATGCCTGCCGCCAGGCGGAAATCCACGATCTGATCGAATCGCTCCCTCAGGGGTACAAGACCGAGATCGGCGAGCAGGGGGTAGGGCTGTCGGGTGGCCAGCGGCAACGGATCGCCATTGCCCGTGCGCTGCTCAAGCGCCCTCGCATCCTCATCTTCGACGAAGCGACCTCCAACCTCGACCAGCAGACCGCCGAGCATTTCGCCGCCACGGTCAACGCCCTGAAGGGAAAGGTGACGATGCTCTTCATAACCCACCAGTTACCCAAAGGGCTGCAGGTGGACGAGGTGTTCCGTTTCGGGGCGCAACCCCGTCAGCCGCGGATGATGGGGGTGGTGGAGCAGGAAGCAAAGTTTGGGGTATATAGCGAGGAGGTCGGAGGTGAAAGTTAAGCTATGCAACCTCAGTCGTTCAGATGCCATATTTTTCCCAAATCGTCGAGACGCAAGTGTCCGTGACCATTGTCATGGTAGATGTGATGAAGAGGGCACATCACACAGTCTCATGAAATGCTATTTTCTGGTAACGAGAACCGCCAACTTCGCTAACTTGTTCCAAGAGGACAATACGTGAAAATTGAATGCCCTCAGTGCCGATATACCTCTGACGTGGATGACACAAAGCTACCCGACAGGGAAGTACTTGCCCGCTGCCCGGAATGCCTGCACAGGTTTCCGTTCAATAAGATGGCAGCGGTGCCGCCTACTCGGCAAAGCCCTGAATCCATACGCTGCCCAAAGTGCGATGCCGAGCAAACGCCCGGTTCGGTGTGCCAGCAGTGCGGGGTAATATTTGCCAAAGTTTCTCTTCCGCAACGAAATGAAACGCCCGTACCGCG
>Ga0208371_1000079_pt1 | contig 42871 bp, 34 predicted proteins | sample SubbioCR12Aug_1A_FD_184827 | JGI IMG/M metagenome (GOLD analysis project Ga0208371, IMG submission 184827) | Serpentinite rock and fluid subsurface biosphere microbial communities from McLaughlin Reserve, California, USA - CR12Aug_1A (SPAdes) | ecosystem: Environmental > Terrestrial > Deep... | reverse complement strand
TAATGATAAACTCATGAATAGCGCAATCCCAGCTATTGCTGCCATAGAAATGGCCGTGCAATCGTTTACAACTTGGCAGGATTATATGTTAATACGCTCTGGTACACTTATTATTTAGAACATAGCCTTTTTCATCTATTTATTGATTATCTGTTAATCATTATAACCGACCCACTATCGCCCAATTCAATTTCAATTTTATTAAATGTCACAGCGTTTTTCTTTAGTATAAATCCTTCACAAACATGCTCATTATTGTCGTTAAAATATGTTGAAGAGGAAATAAAGCGCAGGGAATTATTGTTTCCCCAGCTCAACATATTTAGTACTTCTCTGCCCGCGTTGCTATTACACAATATGTTAAGGATTTGCTCTAGTTCTGAAAGGGTTGGCAGTATATACCCTTTATCCAATTCACTTTTGATTGCATAAAAGGTTGTCGACTCAGCATTATTATATATTCTAATTGGAGATTTTGGAAACGATTTTAACTGAATGTTCTTCATGTCATCAATATAAATTTCTGATACTGTGTCTCTTTGGCTTACTGTATCATTATTAGCTTGAATTGTTTTCGGTTTCTTGATAAGCTTGCTTTTTTCTTTGGCTTCTCCACTATATTCAGAAAGTCCAATCTGGGCCAATGAAATTAAGTTTCCAATCTCTGCCGTTCGATCACTATTAAGGCCAATCCTGCTCAATGAATCAAATTCCGCTACCATTAACATAATTGACCTTTCGAAATAATCTTTTGCGATTCGTGGATTGTTTTTTGACTTCTCAATTTCGGCCAAATAGTAATAACTACATCCATGAGCTTCGTTGCAAGTGATTTTAATAAATGTCTTTTCGGCTTTGTCCGTTTTGCCAGACAAATACCAATTTTTCGCTTTGTTGTATAGCCTTTCTGTCTTTTTTGAATATGGCTGACATAAAGCTATCTTCTGAGTGAAGCCCAAGCAACCCAACAGGAAAATATATATGATGAACTTCCAAGGTTTATGTTTCATCTCACATTAATTAATACTATATATAATTCCTATCTGCAAGGCGATGCTCGAAACCTTGATTGACTCATACATGTTCATTAAACCATAGTATGATTTGTCTGGGATTGGGGTTTCATTAAGTATTATGCGGGCAATCTGAAAGTTTCTATCTTTTTCCATCATGTTTGTCATTACACTTGTATATTTTATCCCTAATCCTACTTCAAAATGCTTAATAATTTGATACGATAACAAAGCCTCAGCGCTTAATCCGAAATTAATTTTTTGAACTGCAATGGGGTTTTGGATCATAGTTTCTATGGGGAAACTACCATAACCGTATCTTTCTATATCTGTAACTACCGTATTGTAATACTGTTCCGACAACCTTCCTGCAATCGAAATTTCGCCTGACTTAGTTGTGTAATTAATTTTTGGAATATAATTGATCAGTGGCCCAGCTGAAAACTTAAACTGTATTCCGGTATTACCAAGTGGAAATAGTATGGTTGGACCAACGCTTAATCCAATTGTATTAAATTCGTATTGTTCATCAATTTTTTTTGAATTGATTACCAGCGATACTGTATCACCATCCGAATCTTGATAAACGTCAGTATAAGTTTCAGAAATGCCATCAGATGATGCCATGAGTGAAATATTGTGCAAATCAATCGAAGTATAGTACCCCCACCTATATCTATTATGTTTATAAAAAGTTGGGTAGCTATCAAAACAAATTTCGAATGCAACTGATGGTTCTGCGGTAAGCTTTGGCTGTGAATTGGCAGCAATGCTGCCATTGAGAAAAAGCATGTTTGGCAATGAATTTAGGTTAACTTTACGAAGAGGAGGCATTGGATAAATGGTAAGTCTTTCATATTGTGAAACCTGTTTCTTAATATAGATTGACTGGGTTGATGTTTGATAATCTTGCTTTTCAAGGGTAAAATTCACTTTGTCTCCGGTTCCCAATAGGTTGAGTTCAATTTGTCCATGCACATCACTTTGCACTTTATAGGTCGTTTTTTGAATTGTATATGTAACATAAACATTTGAAACAACCTTGTTTTTCGGATCCCTGATTGAAAGGACCAGTTTGTTTTTATTCAGGCGTTCAAGGGGCAAATTCAATACCGTACCATTCTTTACCTCTTCCAGATATAACTGTTTCCCAAATCGTAAGGTTGAATCATTTATACTGTAAACTACAACTGAAGCGTTTTTGAATTGAGGAATGTTTCGAAACCAAACCAATCCCATGTTGTGACTTATCTTTCTGGCGAATAACTCATTATCAATATATAATTCAATAATAGCATCATTTACCGGGAGGTCATTGTAAATTGATCTAAAGCCTTTCGTGTAATATTTCGGAGGTTCTTTGATTGATATTCCACTTATTGAAGTTCCGGTTATCTTTACATAATCGAAGTCTTTACTTATTATTAGGGAAATTTTATAATTGCTCAAAGTTCGGGTAAACTGGCGGTCTCCCAGTAAAAACCGAATTTCTTTGCTTCCTGTCAACTCGATTTCATAACCGTCTTTTAACACCTTGATTTTTGGTGTTGCTTCTCTTTTAAAATCTGCAATTAATATACCAGATGGGTATATGTCATTTGCTATCTTTTTATACTCGCCAGGTGAAACACCGATAACCTCTTTAGTCACATTTGGATTAAAATCGGATAAATCGTCAATTAATATCGCACGTTCCTCAAACAAACCCACAAATAAAGTGGCATATCGGTTTGAAAAACTTCCGTATTCTTCAGAAAAGGTTCCGTAATCATTGTATTTGCCGATAATGCTATCTGTCATGCTTAATATCCCAAGGCGTTCTTTTTCGCTTATTGATTGTGCACTTACCTGCATTATCCCGCAATAAACTATAAGAAAGGGAATTAGTAAACGATGCTGAAAGTTTTTATTTTTACAATACATGATATTGCCTCCACTTATTAATTGTTCAATATTAATTTACTGCTGGCTGATTGGCCATTCTTATCGATGAGTCGCAGAATGTATAAACCACGATGTAGATTACTCAGATCATCTGAATATGGTATTTGCGTTTCATCATTAATCTGCACACGGTGAGTTATCATGCCACGGATATCATAATAGCTAACAATACAAGGGTATACAATGGCTTCAGATACAGGATTAATAATACAATGGTTGCTCACAGGGTTAGGAAATATTTCAAGTTTAATCGCTTTCTTTTGTTCAGGAATGTTTTCAGCAACTGTCATGGGTGTATTATAGTAATAGCGTGTATTACAGCTATTTACCGGTTCAATCCAGTACAAATGTGTACTTGTATTAATTGTATCAGGGTAAAAATCATAATATTGTTGTTTTGTTTGTTGTATCAGGGTTGAGTCCGAAAATGTAGTTATTTCTTTTTGACCCCAACTGAATGATTGTTCGGTGTCACCTAAATTCCCCTGATCGAACAATAGGATTGATTTCCCTTTGGCTTTCCAATTTACTGTTTCTGGCAATGCTGTGCAGCCCTGACTTAGAACAAGGGTGTATACCTGTGCAGCAGTACACCCAAACGTATTTGTCAGATTTACATTAATTATTGGATTATCCTTACCAAAATTAACAATCAAATAGTCCTTTAACGTGTCAGAGTATGCCGTTACATTGTTTGGTTTCCACACCGCCGATTCGTCCTCTTTACAGTCCAAAAAGAAAAATACACCTTTCTGGTTTTGAGTGTAGCCTGCTGTAGTTTCAGGTAAAAGTTTGATTACTGGTTTCGGGTTTACATATATAGTTTTTGGTTCACTTGCTTTTACAAAACCGCCATGTTCAATTTCTACCTTGAATGTAGAAGTAGCTGACAGTTCTAATGTTACTATGTCGTTATTATTTTCTGAAATTATGTCATTTATGTACCATCTGTAATCAAACTCAAGATTAGAATCAACAAGCATTTTACACATCATTGTGATCGACGTACCACTACAAATTGTCACATTATACGTTTCTAAATAAGGGGTGAAATCATTAATTTGTTTCAATGTGACCACCTGTGTTGTATCACTCCCGCAATCACCATTAACAACACACCTGTATTGATAACCTGAGTGGTTTGGGTATATTTTGCTACATTTCAATTGACTATCAGTTATAATGTAGTCTGGTTCAGGATCAGTCAAGGTTGAAATATCAATCCAATCAGAACCTGATTTTACTTGCCATTGATATGCTAGATTAACTCCATTCGCACTAAAACTGATTTGTGCCTCACCATCGTTGTCTGCATAATAAGTGTCTGCTGGTTCAGTAGTAATTTTAGTTGTAATCAGCGGTTGTAAACTTCCTGTTACAATTGTTTTAGTACTATCACAACCATATATACTATTTGCATAAACCGTAACTATACCGGTTGTTTCTCCAATTTTGACCTGTATTGTATCATTATTGCCATTGCCAATTGTATTCCAGCCTGTAGGTAAAGTCCAAACATAGTTCACATCCATCAATGCTTCCACACCGAATACTAACGTATCATTAGGGCAAAGAGTGGCAGGCACAGTGATGGCAGTTTGTTCATTAAATGCAGGTATTTGCCGGACTGTCAGCGTGGCAGTTCCAGAAGATTTTGTCCTGCTAAGAGTATCATTTGGTGCACTGCTTACTTTACATAAATATACAAAATTGTTAAATTCATAAGGGGTTTTAGTTATAGTCAAAGCCTCAGTTGTGGCTCCAGAATATACCGTATCATTTACAATTTCAATTTCCGTATTGTTTTCACCTATTCGATACCATTGATATGACAGCTCAGCACCAGTTGCGGTAACACTGAAAACTGCATTCACATTTTCACAAACATAAGTATCAACCGGCTCGGTGGTAATAGTTGGAACGGGGTAAACCAATAATGTAACTATGTTTGAATTCCTGAAGTCTCCGCACATACTGTTAACTTCACAATAATATTTGTAATTCTTGTATTCTGGTAGCAGCGTATTAAGCTGTAGTGTATTGGTTAGCCAAGTATTTTCAATGTAGAAATTAGGAACAATATCTTGATTTATTATACTGTAATTATCCTCACCACTTTTTTTTACGTACCACTGAAATGTCCTATCATTCCCAACTGCTCCTAATTTAAAACAACTATTAACTAAATCTTCAAAAACAGATAAGTCCGTGGGGTCAGTTATAATTTTAGTATTTGGGCATATTTTCAATGGATTACTACAAGTAAGTTCATATAATAGGGTCTTTATTTTCACACTAATTAGCCCCATATAATTTGTATCAGATGTGTTAGCTACCCATTCAATAGTTGCATTATCCGCGTTTATGCTAATTGTTGTAACTAAGGTATCTGGTTCCACACTCCACGTCAAGGTAGCGTTCAACGGCTTGTTAAGCACATAATAATCATGAGTTGAACCCCCACAGACAACAAAATCTCCCACGATACTGGGATCCTCCTTTTGAGCAATTAAAATATTATTCACCAGAAACATCATCGCAACCAGGATATACCTTAATACAAATAAAGGATTCAATCCACCAATACAGCTATTGTTGCAATGATCACTAAGCACATTTCTTTTCATATCGTTAACTTTTAGTCGTTTATCATGAAGGTGCGTTCTGTACACATATTCTCACTGTTTAACCTGAGGCATTTCGTTTTGACGGAACTCTTTCAGAAACAAGCTCATTGCTTTTTCAGCAAAAGGAATACCACTCATAAAAATATGGTAAGCACTACAATCAGCAATTTGCTGTATCTGATTATATACCAGTAAGTCTCTTCTTCTAATGGCCTCCTGCATATTTGATGTCAAAGGGTTATGCTGAATAAAATCCTGGTATGATTCGATGGTATTGATTTGCGATGCAATCGAAAAAGCCAGCTCTTGTCTAATTTTGAGTGCAGTATCGATCTGTTTGGCCGTAGGGTAATTGGTGATAAAATAATCCCATTCCTTCAAATCAGTAGTATTATCAATTAATTCAAATGATTTTTTATCCCGAATGCTTACTGCTTTAGAAATCATTTTCGAGTTTGGGTGTGACGCAATAAACTCATTGTATTTAAACAAGATTCCTGTTTTATTTATCTCTTCAAATTCAATAGTGTCTCTTCTTATTATTACATCAGCGACCTCAAGTGCATTTGGGTAAAGGTTCAAAAAGCGATCATAGGCTTCAAGGGTATTTTTTTCAACGGCTTCCCCGTATTCAAGGTGGTTGCGTAAAGCGACATAATCATTAAAGAATTTTGAATTTTCCAATAGGTATAAATTACCAATTAATTTTGTCAAACCGATCGCTTGATTATAGCTCCATAATAGGCTATCAACCTTGTTCTTCAATTTTTCGATTTTACTACTTCCATTATATAGCATGCTGTTTACAACCACAATTTCATTTGGGTTCTTTGCTTTGAAATAATTAAGGTGCGCTTTGTCAATTAATATCCAGGAGATGAATAGATTATCTGAATCTTTCTTTCGGGAATATATATATGATAAACAATAATTTGCAAGAATATCGTTTGAGTTTTTCAACAATAAGCTTTCAAGTTTCGACTTGTATTTCAACTCTTTATCAACATTTTGTAGCCTGGCAACAATCTTTTTAATACTTTGTGCCTGAACATGTCCTGAATAACCAAACAAAACAACAATAAGAAGGGTGATTGAAATGCAGCCAAGCAATTTGCCTCTTTCAGAATGATATGATGTATGTCCCTTCATCATTCAATATTGTTATTGGTTTTTAAATGCCCCTTCCCGTCAGACTATCAGTTCATTTCGAATTATTTCATCTTTAAAATTCCTGACCAAGGTTAAATCAAATACTAACATATTTTATTAAACACGTCAATTATTGTAGGAAGGACACCAATTTTCTTACGAATGGGATTTTTTCATCTACAAGCATAACCCAACACGAGCATTTCATGGCAAGGATATAAAAACAACTTAGTGCACTAACTGTATCTGCAAATTATCTCATGCCTTATAAAACGAAAAATTGATAAGATTTTATGATAATATAATTTCAGCCTATCTGAAAAAATGTGAAAATAACCTTTCAGAGTTTTGATTGATAAGCCAGATTATTTATGAAACGACAGCACAAACCATTGAAGTACAATTGCTTCATTTATAGTTTATTGGGGGGCACTAAATGCTGCGAAAAAAACACTGGCAAAAAGAGTAATTGTCGATCTGATCTGTTGCACCGGCTAAGGAAAATAGCAATAATAAACACCCAAAAAGCAAAAGGAACAACTAAAACTTTAAATTGGGTGTGTTCCATTTAAAAAGTATTTGACTACAACGTGAGAAACACATTGTGTTACACCACTTTATCACCACATCAAATAAATAGCCCCACCAGCCACTTCAATATCCCCCAGATCATTTTCCCCAGCCAGATGGCCAGTTTTACCGCCAGTACAACGACAATCAGCAGGATTTTGAACGCCCAGGTCAGCATCCAGCCGATCAGGGTGATCAGGATGGTGATGCCGGTGTAGTTCAGCAGCCCCAGTAAGCCAAACACCAGGGCAGCAACAACAACCGTGAATAGAAAGGATATTCCAATGCGTAAAATCACGCTGGGTATGGCCTCACCAAAGCGCTGACACTGGCGCCAGATCCATTTGCGCAGGAAGAACACTGTAAGCGCAAAAGCAAGGGTCTGCGACCATGCATGATAGTCGTAGAGGAGACTGCCAGGCCTGTTGATAAAGCCAGCATAATCGAGCACAAGGTTCACTTCGCTGAAATAGCGGTACACCACAAAGCTACCAAAGAAGGCCAAGAGCCAGGTGGCAATGCTGGTACCAAAGCGGAAAGAATCGTCAATTTTTTCGACGACAGCATCAAGGGCTGCTTCAACTTCTTCCTGAATTTCATAGGTGCCTATGTTTGAAGCCTTCATCAGCATACGCCTTGCACGGGTATACATCCGGGCTTTGGCCGCCGCAACCCCACTTTTCCAGTAACTTAACGAAACTTCATAGATCGGGCTCAGCCCCGGCACAATTTCGTAGGTGCTCCCATGAAACAGCATCACATAGTCTTTCCCTTTGAAGCTGTAGTGCAACTCCCAGCTGTCGATTCTGTCAACATCGAGTTGCTGGAACTGCATGGTGTGGATATCGGTTTTGGCTTTGTGCGCCTTAACGAGGTATTCATCAACGAATTTGTTCAGGTGATTGCCTTCGGGTAGCTGACCTGTTTCGAGTTTCGGTTTGTTTACACGCAGCACATTGTACGACTCATAGCTTTCGTATTCATCGAGAAACTGAGGGAAGCGGTCGTACACCTCCCCATGGATGACACAGGTTGCCTGGTTGGTATAGCTCAACTCGCGTTTCACATAAAAATGGTGCATCAGCCGCATATGTCCCTGACAGGTAGGACAGGTATTGCGACCCGATCCACTGCACATCGGGCAGGTAATTTTTCCACGCCCACTGCAAGTATGGCAAGTTACTTTTCCGCTGCCTCCGCAGCCTCCGCACGTCCTTCTCCCACTGCCTCCGCACGAGCTGCAACTCTCATTCACCGTTTGATAGGTTGTTTTTGTCTGGTAGTAGCCACCACCCGAGCTGCCGCTTTGTGGCACCCACACCTGTTCGCTACGCGAAATCTGCCGCGATTTGGAGCCACGGCCTCCACACGAGCTGCAGCTGTTTGATCCGGAGCCCCCACAAGAGGTACACCGCAAGCTCCCTGCTCCAGCACACGAGGTGCATGTTACAATTTTAGCACCGCTGCACCTGATGCAGGTGATCCAGCCCTTGGCACCACAATGGTGGCAGTTTTCGATGTGCTGTGAGCCACTGACAATGTAATTGGTTGTGTTGTCCGTGAATTGCTTCACCTCAGGAAGGCCAATATCCCACGAATTGAAATCGGTGAGCTTAAACAGCGTCCTTGTCGGGATGTTTTGCCCGGTATATGGCTCATGCCCCTCGTGCCGGCCCCTTTCTTCATACTGGCTACGCACACGGATGGGATACGCCGGCTTGTAGTAAATGGCATTTACCTTGATCTTATCACCCAGGTTTTTATAAGGATGGTGTGGCACACTGTCTGCCCAACTATTAATGCGCTTTCTGAAAGCCGCTTCCAACTGACTGTTTCCAATTTCTTTTTCTTCGTAAATAAACTTCTCTTTCATCGGTTCACCATATTAATTGTTCACTCAAATGCTGACTGGTGCTTAAACAGCCGGATCTTCCTCCTGCGCTGCTTCATCGTCTCCATCAGATACAGCCGGATCGTTTCCGGGTCTGGCCACAGGGTTGATATCCGGTGGAAGGATGACGAGTTTAAATAAAAATGGCAGGCTGAAAATCAGAAAAGCAATGATGAAAATGGGGCTGAGTAGTGCCATACCAAGCTGCGGACTGCGTCCTGAAAGCTTAAGCACATTTACTGACTGGTAGCCTAAGCGTCTCCAGAAGTTTGGTGTCAGCTTGTCGGAAACGATGAGGCTGTCGGCTACCACTGCATTCAGGTAATAGGCAGCCCTGGTTTTACCCACCCCCAATCCTTCGAAAGCCACGAAAAACGGATGGGTTTTTCCCGGCTCTTTTTGCAATACCTCCTCAAGACGAAGGTGGCGGGTTGTTCGTGCCTGGCTGATGGTGGTATCGGTGCTGCACCAGGCTGTCTGGACCAAAAACAACAACACGAATAAAGGAAGCAATTTTTTCATTTTAGAGGAATTTAAATGAAAATGATTGAATATCAATTCATAAGACAAAGAATGATTTCCTTATGAAACGAGCAGAATAGGACTACTAAAATTAAGGAATAAACAATCAAATATTTTGATTATCAATATTTTAGAATCATTCTAAATTATTCAGGGCGTTTTGATCCTTCGAAAAACGTTCAACTTATTGATTAAGTGAATGATAAGAATTAGTCCGGCAAGGTACAGGGCGGCATTGCCAATGAAATCACCATGGGATGCATAAAAGGTCATTTCATCGCGCCTGAAAACAACGCCTTTAAGGACTGCTTCTTTTCCGTAGAAGGTGCTGTTAACGATTTCCCCTTTAGGATTGATAAGGGCAGTGATGCCGGTGTTGGCCACCCTCACCATCCACCGGCCGGTTTCGATGCAACGGAGCCGGGCATAGGCAAGGTGTTGTTGATATCCACCCGGAGTATCCCACCAACCATCATTTGTGATGAGCACAATAAAGTCAGCACCCTCCACAGCCTGATCAGCAGCAAGGCTGCCATAAACCGACTCGAAACAGATCATCGGTGCAATTTGCGTTGATTTATTCAAGGTAAATGTGCGTGTCTCACCATGGACACCATACCTTCCGAAAAAACCACCTGATCGCTCAATCATGGATTGGAAAGGCTTCATCAGGCTGTAAAATGGCTGCTTTTCGACAAGGGGAACCAGTTTCGATTTGTGGTACACCTGGAACGCATCTTTGCTGCACAACAAGGCCGAATTGTACAATACATAGGGATTTTCAGCCTGAATAATTGCATCAGCATCTTCGGTCGCTTTTTCAGCTTTTTTGCGTGTGAATGCACCGAGAAAAAGGGATGATTCAGGATAAGCTTCAATGGCTCTCAATAAGGAATTCAGTGAAACGGACTGCTCCAGGCTATCCTCATCCACCGCCTGTGTAAGCACCGTTTCGGGCAGGATCAGCAAACTGACTTCTGGGGTGATCCCCTGTTCAATCAGCCTTATCATTTTCTCAATTTGCTGTACCTCAGTCATTCCGTTGAATTTTTCAGTCCGGGGATTGATGTTGGGTTGCACCGACATAAATGTGACTCCTTCACCCTTATCAGCTGCCGTAGTAAGCTGATAGGAAATGCCAATTGGTCCGCCTATCAGGATAAGCAACAGCATCAATGGCAAAATCAGAGACCTGGTGGCATTTTTCTCAAGTAAAGCGAGCAGCTGATAAATCATCCAGTTCGACAGCAGCAGCCAGGCCGTCCCTCCCGTTACGCCGGTGTAGCGGTACCATTGAATCCATTCAGGCTTAAAAGCCAGGCCGTTTCCCAGGTTAAACCAAGGCCACGACAACTCCCAATGCTGGTGCAGGAATTCGAAAGAAAGCCAAAATACCAGTAAGGCCAGCAAACTGATTGAAGGTGAATTAAAGGTTTTCGTTGTGCGGCGCCACAACAACATGACCGCGGTCATATAGGCGGCATTGAACAGCTGCGCCATCAAACTCCCAGTAACTGTTGAACTGTACATCCACCAACCGGCCAGCAGGTGAAACAGAAAAAAGCCGGACATGCTGGCCAGAAAAGCGGCATCTCTGCCTTGGGCAACTTTACCGTTGAGCCACAGCATGGGCACAAGCCCGACAAAGAGCAATACCGGATACCCATTTGGTCCCCAGCCCAGGTTTAGCAACATGGCGCTGACGCATGGTAAACCAAACAGCAGTAATTGTTTCGGGCCTGGAATGCGCATTGCTGACAACTGTTAGTGTTTCCCAAAGCTACGACATAAACTTTTTCCGCCTTACTTAAAAATCTTAACAGATGTCATCGGCATGAAATAAAAAGTAAAACCGTTCTGTCAGCGATTGACAGAACGGTTTATCGTCCTTGCGGGACCTGAAATTGGTTGTGTAATCAGTTAAAAGAAATAGTAAAATGCAACCAGAACCCTCAGGTTCGATACATTGACATGATTGGCATCCACTTCGCCCGAAACATTGGCTTTGCCATATTGCGCTGCCGTGTATTCAAATTCAGAGGCAATGCGGAATTTCTCAATGTTGTATACGAACCTTGGAGAAAGCCTGAACACATAATTGATGTTTGGACCCCGGCTGTAGTACGTGCCCAGGTTTGGATCAGCAGTGCCCAGGTTTTTGGTATAGCCACCAAACAAACCAGCCTGAATTTTGCCGTTGGTGGCAATTTCACCCCAGAGGGAGAAGTTTCTCGTGCCAGCGTATTCGAGCTGATTTTGTGCGGCATCGGCAATTGAGCTTACGGCATAGCCGCCCAACATAGCGAGGTCAAACAAATTGCTACCATAAAGACCATAAGCCCTGATGGTTACCGGTTTCAATTTTAGTTTCGAATAAACGGTAAGGGCATAAGTGGAAACTTTACGGTCGCCGGCGTAATAAATGCTGTCAGCGCCATCTTTCAGGTTTTTGTCGATCTGTGATGAAAGCCTTGGGACCAGTGTTTTGTATTCGCCACCTACGCCAAGCAAAAACTCTTTCTTCTCGTCCCAGCTGGTACTGTATTGCAAATGCAGGTTGAGGTCGGGCACAACGGCATTTGAAAGGTATTTGTTGCTGCCGCCATCAGGGCCTGTACTCGTGAAGTCGCGCTGTTCGGCCAGGGCAAAAATGATTTTCAGCCGGTCAACTTTCTGGGTGAGCCTGATTTGCGGGTGCCTGCCGAAAGCCTGGAAAGGAGCCCCGGTGTTGAACGAAACCACATCGGGGAAACAATCAGTCACAAACAGCGGGTGCCAGTATTGTCCAACCAGCAATTCGGTGTTTTGCCAATTGAGCTTGATGGCGGCGTGACGCAGCCTGAAGCCGTTCACATCACTGAAATTGCCATTTTCATTGCCAAAAAAGTCAGCTTCAAGCAAACCTGAAGTTTTTGCTTTAAACACATCGGGTCCGGTGATTTTTCCGGTCAAGCGGCTTTGAATGGAGAGGATGCCAAAGCGGTCCTTGCCGTTGATGTCTTTGCCATTCAGGTCCGGCTTTTCATTTTCGGGATACAACAAAAAGTGTCCTTCACGGATATTGACTGTTTGCCTTGAGTCATAAAAGAAATCGGTTTTCAGAAAGCCCGAGAAAGAAATCCCGAATTTGGGTTCATCCTTTTTTTCCTGTGCATGCAGCACCATGGAACCCAATACCAGAAATGTAAGCAGTAAATTTTTCATATTGAACGAATTAGAAATTTTTTATTTGGTAAAATCTTTTGTCGAATTATCCTTTTGCGTAAGCAAAGAAACAATGACGAGGGTAATCACAGCCAAAGGAATTGATATCACACCAGGGTTATCCAGTGGTATAGGTGCATCCTTGGGAATAAGTCCATACTTCTCATACATCGTTGGCGAAAATAAGATAATTCCAATTGATGAAACAATTCCCACAACAATTGACCATGCAATTCCCTTTGCGGTTGTTTTTTTCCAGAAAAGCAGGAATAAAATTGCCGGGAGGTTTGCCGAAGCTGCTACAGCAAAAGCAAGCCCGACAAGGAAAGAAACGTTCATCCCCTTAAACAGTATCCCCAGGATGATGGCGAAGATGCCGACACCAAAGGCAGCCAGCTTGCCTGCCTTCACTTTTCCCTTGTCGCTCATCTCAACCTGCAGGTATTTATCAATGAAATCGTGGGCAATGGCTCCGGAAGAAGCTACAATGAGTCCGCTTACTGTGCCAAGAACGGTAGCAAATGCAATGGCTGAAATAATGGAGAATAGTCCGACTCCAATGGATTTAGCTAATAATGGACCAGACATATTGCTGCTTTCCATATCGAGTACCCCGCCGATCATTGAGCCAAGGCCCATGTACAGGGTGAGAATATAGAAAAATCCGATGGCCGCAATGGCTACGATGGTCGATTTGCGTGCTGCACGTTGGCTGGGTACGGTATAATACCGGATCAGGATGTGGGGCAGGGCCGAAGTACCCAGGAAAAGGGCCAGCATTAACGAAAGGAAATTCATCTTATCCCAGAAAGTTGCACCCGCCTTTTTCGAGAGCTTATACTTCAGACCTGGTTTCATGATGTCTTTTCCGGTTGTAGGCTGCTGGTACCAAACGGTAACCTTGTCGCTGCCATCGCTGAACGAAGCCTTCGAAAAGCGGATTACCTCGCTGTTTTCCAATATCTTGATAAACTCAAATGGACCTACAGGACCGGTTTTATCCACTTCCTTGCCATCAACAATGATCTTACTGAGGTGACCTACCTGGTAAAACTTGCGTTCGGCCTGTGTGGCTCCATTAAACAATTTTGTACCATCCGCTTTGTCCGTTGTTGACAAGGCTTCGGACAGTGTTGTCTGATCATCCTTGCGGCTCAGTTTGAACCAACGGTCAGCACCGTCTTTTTCAAGTCTGACAAAGAGGTTTTTGCCGGCAACAGCCGTCGCTTTCACAGTAAAATCTGCATCTTCAACGCTTACGATTGTATCGCTGCTGACCACTGCATTCAGTTCGGTAAACTGATGATAACTTTCCGTTGGCTTCAGCGAAAGGCCATTTTGAAGGATGTAGAAGGTAAGTATGGTTGAAAACACCACCAGCAGCGCTCCTTTGATGAATTGCACATAGGTTGTGGAGGTCATCCCGGCTGTAGCCACAATAAAAATCACGATTGAACCCACAATGACAACGCCAATCCAGTGAGGCAAACCGAGCAGTGGAACAACCAAATCGCCTGCCCCTACCATTTGTGGAATCAGGTAAAAAACTGAAACGATCAGGGTGCTGATGGCAGCTGTCAGTTTTATTGATTTTGAATTAAACCTTGAATCAAGGGCATCAGTGAAGGTGTATTTGCCAAGTTTACGGAGTGGTTCGGCCACAAGAAACAATGCCACAACCCATCCGGCCAGGTATCCGATGGAATAGAGAAATCCATCATATCCCGAAAAGGCAATCATTCCGCATATACCTAAAAATGAAGCTGCTGACAAATAATCACCGGCAAAAGCAATCCCGTTTACGCCCCAGTGGATGTTGCCTCCGGCAGCATAATAGCTGGCTGCTGATTTGGTTTTCCGGGCAAAATAAAACGATAAGCCCAGTACAACGCCCACAATAAATATAAATATGAATATAGCTAGATTTGAAACTTCGTAAATCATATAATTAGGTATTATTGGTTTTTATTTAATTTGTCTTCCATCTTGGTGCAGAAATAGTTATAGATGAAACCCATTACAACAGCGAGCACAATGAGCCCAAAGCCATAAATGATTGCAATGTTCTGTCCACCAATCAATTCCAGTCCCATTAATTCGGGTTTCGTGAGTCCGATTAACACAAAACCCGCATAAACCACTGTGTAGATGACAAACATAATGACCCCTAATTTCGCCTTTTTCGGAGCGGCTTTGTCCGTTCCAATCTCGACTGAAGGTTCGTGAAGCATAATTCCCCCTTTTTTTAAAAGTTAAATAATAAACTGTTTCTATTGACCAAAGATATTGATTTAAGAACCTGATAATTTTTACAATAGTTGAATTGTAACATTGTTTTATATCAACTTTATATGTTAACTTTGGCCAAATTTGTGAGCAAATGAAGTTTTCAAAGGGACAAAGTTGCGATACCTGTCTGCTCAAATGCGACATCTATTCCACCCTGATCAAAACCGAAAATGGCATGGAGGAAAACAAGCCACTGCACGCGATCCTGAAAAAGCATGACGTCATTTGCAAGCAAGGAACGGAGGTGACGCATGCCATATTTCTGGTAAAAGGTTCGGCAAAACTCTATATTGAGGGGCTGAACAACCGGAATATTATCCTTTACATTTTAAAACCTCCGGCTTATATTGGATTATTGTCTTTTTTCGACAGTCCGTTTTATTCCTATTCCGTGACCGCACTGGAAGAGTCAGAAGTGTGCTTTATTGAACTTGGTTTGGTAAAAAAACTATATGTGGAGAACCATGAATTGCTGTTGAGCCTCAACAAGGCCTTTGGCAAATCGGTCACTTCCATCATGAAAAAAATCATTTCGCTGAACCAGAAACAAATCAGGGGGCGCATTGCTGAAAACCTGATTTATCTTTCTGAGTTACACAACAGCCACAGTTTCCACCTGGGACTTTCGCGAAAAGAAATTGGTGAAATGACGGCCATCTCAGAAGAAAATACCGTACGTTTACTTACTGAATTCTCGAAGGAGAAAATCATTGCAACCAAGGGCCGTAACATTGAAATACTGGATATGCCCTTATTGAAAAAAATCAGCGAAGTAGGGTAACCCGCTGCCAAAAGAAGTACATCATGCGCGTGCAATATTGTTCGGATCTTCACCTTGAGTTTGAGCAGAATGAGCGCCACCTGCGCGAAAAGCCGCTTAAGGTTAGCGGCGATGTGCTTGTGCTGGCAGGCGATATCGCACCGCTTGAAGAAAAATACTTTCAGCATCCATTTTTTGGTTTTTGTGCTGACAATTATCAGCAGGTTTACTGGATTCCGGGTAATCATGAATTTTATCACCAGGACCTTTCAACCTATCCTGCCGCATACAACATCAAGCTGAAAAACAACCTGAGTCTCGTCAACAATGTTTCCGTTTTACACGACGATGTGCTTTTTGCCTTTACCACGCTTTGGTCAAAAATAAATGCGCTTAAAAACCCCGATATCGAACAAAGGGTTGCTGATTTTGTGTGCATTAACCTCAACAACAAGAAACTCAGGATAGCCGATTTTAACGCACTTCATGCAAACAGCTTGGCTTTTTTAACAGACACATTGCAGTTGCAAAGCCGGAAGACCGTAGTTGTCACCCACCATTTGCCATCGCCACAATGCAACTTTCCGGCCCATAATTTCAGCCCAATCAACGAAGCCTTTTGCGTTGATATCACCGATTTTATTGCCAAAAGTCAGGCTAATTTCTGGATTTACGGGCACAGCCACTTCAATCAGCGACCCCTTGTGATCGGGAAGACCATGCTGCTGACCAACCAGCTTGGTTACCTGGCATTGCACGAGCATAAACATTTTAAACGCAATGCCTATTTTGCGGTCTGAAATTTTCCCGGCTTTGTTTCAGTGAGACGCGTTGAAGGTTTTTTAGGTTGTAATCCGGAAATCAGCTTTTATTCTGGCCTGGTAATCAGGCAGGGCCGACAAAACCTTCTTCAGGAGTGCCCACTCAAACTCGATCAGCCTACGTGTGTAAAAGGTGTTTGATAAGGGCTGTTTATGCTCGGCTTGTTCGGAATGGTTTCGGAACCTTAGTCTCATCAGGAAATTATATGCAAACAAAAGCTCGTCGATGGTTTGTTCATTCATCAGACCCCGTAGTTTTATAGCCGTCAGCCGCTCGATGGTGTTGGTAGCCGGAATGGCGTGTTGCAGGGCATAGGTGCGCGCAAACATAACTATCGGCACGATCGCACTTTTCAGGTCAATCAGTTCGTTGTGCTTGTCCGACAGCAAGGTGCCGGATGAAATATGGGGTGTTTTGACATTATAGGTGTTGTAGGCAAGGTGAAATAAAAACTGTGGCTGAGCCGCAATGGCTGTTTGCATGGTTTCGTGCAAGGCAGAAGTCAGGTTCTCATCACCGTAAACATGCCTGAAATCAAAAAATATCGTGGCATCAAGCAGGTTTTGTGCTTCAGGCGTGCTAATCCAACGGGCAAAATAGCGCTCCCAGGCACTGAGCGGATTGCACCATTGCTGGTTTTTTGCCATGATATTGCCTTTGCAGAAGCTGTACCCGACCTCGTTCAGGGCACTGCAAACTGTTTCGCCCAGACCGAGAAAATACTCCTTAGCAGCTTTTTCCTGCTCCTTGGCAACATTTTCATAAATGATGGCATTGTCCTGATCCGTAAACAGCGTAGCCTCGCTGCGTCCTTCGCTGCCCAGGCAGATAAACGAAAAAGCGGCCGGGGCTGCGCCCTTTTCATTGAGGGCGAGTTCAATCACTTTCTTCGAAACGGCATCAGAAAAAGAGGTAGTTATGGCAGTGATGTATTTAACAGCCATCTCGCTGTTTATCAGCGGTCTGATCAGCTGTTGCAGGTCTTCATACGCTTTCTTAATCTGCCTGACTGTCTGCGCCTGTTCAACAGCCAGCAGGAAAAATGCAAGTGATCGCCTGACCATCGTTTGGAGGTCTTTTGCATTAAACACGCCATAGGTTTCGTTGTCAAATCGCTTCACCACAAGGTGATGAATCTGGTGTTCATCGCATAGCTGCAGGGCTCCTCCAACAGTGAGTCCGGCCGGGGCATACCTCACCGGCGAACTCATCACCAGGTAAGCCGGATTATCGAGGTGCAGGTCCATTGTCAGTATCCTTCGCTGAATGTCGGTTTCGGTGATGATGCCAATGAAATTACGTCCCTGGCTTGTGAGCAACACATGGTCGGTTTTCCGATTCGCAAAGAATGCAACAACCTCATTGAGTGTTGTTTCACTGTCGAGCTGGTTCACGGGCTGCAGGTAGTTACTTAGGGGCTGCTCCAACAAAAAGGCATTTGCCTTTAAGTGGCTCACCATTTCCCGCAACTGTCGTTTTTCAGTTTCCGCCATGGTAATATCCTCGATGATGCCATCGCAAACCAGTTCTCCGCCATTTTCGCCGTTGATCACAACAAGCGATACGGCTACAAAAGCAAAATCGCCAGGCCGGCGATGCAGCCTGATCACCTTGTTTTTGATGAAGCCATCCCTGATCAGGTTCTTCCTCAGGTTTTTTTTGTCATCCGTATCGGCCAGCAAATCAATGATATGAATATCTGACATCTCCTCGAACCGTTCGAAGCCCAGTATCCTGACTGCCGTTTCGTTGGCATAAATGAATTTGCCTTTGGCATCTATACCGGCCTTAAAAAACCCAAGGTTGAGTGTGCTGATGAGTTTTTGGTAGTCGAGCGAGGAGAACCCGGCTGGTTTATCAATAGAAATATCTTTGATGAGGATGATATTAACCGTTTTACCAAAAAATATGGTGGTGGATGAGGTCAACAGCACCTCGATGAATCCCCCGTTTTTCCGGCTGAGGTTTACCTCAAATTTCCCTTCTTTGATCGTATTCCCGGCAAAGGCTGCAAGTACATCCTTGTTGTTGTTCGGGCTTACGATCTCATGCAGCGACAGCCTGACCAGCTCGGCACTTTCAAAACCAGTCATTTTGCTGATCACATTGTTCGAAAAGCTGATTTTCCCGTCGATGATCATGATGAGTCCTTCGGTGGCCGCCTCAACAAGGGTCAGGTATTTTTCCTTTGATTTATGGAGCTCATCTTCAGCTTCTATCCTTTTGTGTTCAATATTCAGGCTTTGCTTCAGGATATAGAACAAGAGCAAGGCAATCAGGACGGAAATGCCGATCGAAATGCTGATTAAGCGGTGTGTCAATGCCGAAATTTCCTTTTTCACATCTTCGATGTAGATGCCTGTGCCAATGATCCAGTTCCATGGCCTGAACAGTTTTACATACGACAGCTTGGGCACAATGTGCAGTGAATCGTCTTTCCATTGCCACATATAATCCACATAGCCGTGTTCTGATTGTCGGACCGTTTCCACGAATTCAACAAACATCCTTTTGCCATGTGGATCAGTGAAATCGCTGAGGTCTTTTCCGTTAAGGTCCATCCTGAAAGGGTGCATGATCATGCGGGGCGTCATGTCGGTAATCCAGAAATAATCCTTGTTTTCTTCGCCATAACGCAGGTACTGTATCCTTGAAACAGCCAGCCGCTGCGCTTCTTCGGCAGTCAGTTTGCCATCGAGCTGATCCTGTTGGTATTTCGTCAAAATGCTCCATGCCGAATTCGTGAGCTCCTTGATCATTTCGCGTTTCCCGTTCATGATGTTTTGTTTGAACCGCGGAATGATGACAAAGAAAATGGCAAGGATGAACAGCAATACAGAGAAAATAGCTGGCAGAATTATTTTCAGGTAGAAGTTTTTCATGGCAAAAACGATGTCAGGGAAAATACGCCCTAACAAAGTTAATCGTAATTGACATTCAGTGGCTTAAAAAAACACACAATGACAGGGTAAAAAAATGCCCATGGTGATTGCGAGGTACTTTTACCCGGAAGGCAGTAAAAAAAGAAGAGAAACAAGCGTGCTGTTTATCAGTTTTTTACACTGATAAATCCCATTATAGCTTCAAGGCAAGCCGGGTTTTTGTGGGCACAGCCCGGTAAATGGCTTTTGCATCGGCTTCATTCACAATCAGCTTGATGGTCATGGGCTGGTCAGGTTCGCTGGCGCTTTTCAGGGTGCGCAACAGCGATTTGCTGTTTTCCTTTTTCTTCTGGGCGCGGTATGCCTTAATTTCGTCAAGGGCTTCTTCGTTTGGTGCATCCTTTTGCTCAAACTCGAGCACAAGGTTGCGGTCGAAATAGAAAGTGAAATAAACGGCTGTTACTTTAGGTGGCTCAGGAGTGGTTGCAGTTTTGGCAGCTTCGATGGTGTCTTTTGGTGCCTGCTTGATGACAATGGGCGATTTCGGGATGGTCGAAATGGCATGCTCGAGCGTGAACGGCTCGGTGATCCAGGGCAACAGGCTTTCGTGCGAAATCAATCCAAAGCGGTTGCTCACCACCATATCGACAATTTTGTTAGACCTTACTGTAACACCTTTAATTTCGAGGTTCACCACCCTGTCCGCCAAATCGAGTACGAGGTAGATTGAATCATGGTTTGCCAGCTCCAGCCTGTTGTTGCGGTATGCTTTCTCGTTTTCCAGCTCAATGACTTTTTTCAGGATTGCCTTTTGCTCACTACTGAGCGAAATGCTGGCTGAGGCAGTTTCAGTCTGTTTGATTCCGCTCCATGGCATTGGCTTATAACGCACTACCGGAATGATGATACTGAAAACGATCAGTGCGATGGGGAGCGCAAAGACAACTACGGCAAGCAATAGCTTCATATTCCGCAACTGACTGAACATGCCTGAAGCCCCACCTGATGATGTTTCCTGGCCAGTTTGATTCAATGGCTTATTGGCACGCGTTTGTTCAGGATTACTGAATTGATTCGTGTTCATATTCGGGTGGTTTAATAGATATATACTTTAGAACCGATTTTCAGGGCTTTGAATACAGCTTCAAGGTCTTCATCGCCCATGCGGACACAGCCGTGTGTTACCGGCATTCCGAGGTAGCGTTTATATAAGGTGCCATGGATGAGGTAGCCTTGCCCGAGTGCCATGGCATAATCGCCCAACACACCATATTCATACCTTGAAGGATGGTTGGCCGAAGGCACCTTCATGCCTTCTTCAACAAATGCCCAGTCAGGCTTTTTCCATACCGGGTCTTTAATTTTATTGAGGATTTTAAACATCCCGCGCGGGGTTTTAAAAGTCCACTGTTGTTTATCATTTCCTTTCAACACGGTATAACTTCCGGTAGAACACATGCCTTCGCGAATGGCTTTTCCCTCCTGCATCAGGATAAAGTCATTACCGGCAGTGTTTATAATGATGTAGGTGCCTACAGGCTGAAAAGCATCAAGTTTTTTATCGAGGGTCTGCAATTCTTTTTCGACTGCCTGCTGGTAGTTGCCAATCTTTTCGAGCCCGATGCGCTGGGCGGTGGCCTTAAGCTCAGCTTTCGACTTAAACCAAAGTGCTGTTTCGTGGAGGCGGTTGAAATTGGCGGTGATGGCCCAGCACAGGAGCAAGGAAATGATTCCTCCTCCAACAACAACCATTAACATTGCTTTCAAGCGGCTTTCGCCTTGTTTGCTGCTGTAATTCATGTCATCCATTTCTTTCATCTTCGTGGTTCATTTGTGTCTGACTAAAACCCGTTGATTTCCTTTAAACTGCGCAAGGATCCGACAATGGTCACCGGTGTTCCTACCCTTACCATTTCATACAAGCGATCAATATCATCATTATGAAGGGCAACGCATCCATCGGTCCAGTTGATGCCTTTGCCACCATCACCATGAATTTCGATCAGGTTACCAATGCCCCTGCGGGGAATTTTACCGTTTTTCACGTTTTTTTCATACCTGGCCTTGTCCTCATCATTCGGATAATTAATCAACAAGGCTTTGTAGTATTTTGTTTGTTTTTTCGATTTCTTGGCAGTGATGTGATAGCGTCCTTCGGGTGTTGCCTTGTCGCCCCGGTATTGTTTGGTGCCTATCCAGTGAGGACCAAGTTCTGCCTTGAATTCTTTTTTTACCCTGCCATCGGCATACACATAACATTTGTGGGCGAATTTGTCGATGATGATGGCGTAGCCATTGTTTCGGCGGGTCCAGCCAATGGTTTCATCGGCCCATTGCTGCCATTTACCAAGGTCTCTGAAATAGTCGGAAAGATAGGCATGGGCTTCCGATACTGATTTCGAAATCAGCTTACTGGCTACATCAAGGTTAAGTCCTACATCTTTGTACGCGCCCCTGCTGAAAGCTTCTTTTGACTCGGTGTAGCGGAGTTTGGCCGAAGTAAAATTCTGGCGTGTGGTGCTTCGAAGGGGCAGGTGCGCATAATTGACATTGAAATGATCGAGTTTGTTCTTCACCGTTGCGAGGCGTCCTGTGAGGCTTGTTTGCAGCGAGTCTTTGACATGGATTGCGCTCTCGCGTGCGAAGTTTGCCTTTTCAGTGGCTTCCTGGGCCAATGCACGCATTTTACTGAAATCCCTGTTGAATGAAATCAGTTCATTCTGGTATTTCCACTCATCAACGGCCATCTGGTTGGCGGTTTCGGCAGCGACCAAAAGTCGCGGAACATATTGTGCTGCTTCAGCTTCTTTGGCCTGGCTGATGGCAGCCTGGCTCATATTGATAGAAGCAATTGGCGGATCCTCGGCCGTAAGAAACAGGATTGAGAATACAAAGACGGCAAGGATAGGTATTGCGAGAATGATAAAGAGGATGCGTCGTTTTCTGCTTTTTCGCATATAAAGTTTAAGTTTCAAATATTCAAAGACCCCGGGATGCATCGCATGACCGGGGTCTTTGAATTAACGTATTTACGCTATTTCTTGTTGTGACCGGCCCGTTGAATAAAGGTACAAAAATAGCCTTTTATCCTCAGGCAGGCCGCTTAATCGTGATTAGCGTTTGCCTTTTTTTGCAATTGCTTCTTCCAATTCTGCTTTCAAAGAAGCTGCTTTTTCGTTAGCGGCTTTTACTTTGTCAACAGCTGTGAGGTAGTCACCATTGTTGATCAGGGTTGATACTTCGGCCAATGAAGCTTCAACGAGAGCGAGGTCGCTTTGAATAGCTTCGAGGGCTTCTTTACCTTCTTTTCCTTTAGGGGCTTTGGTGATCAGGTCCTTAACTTCAGTAACCAATGTGGTTGCTTCAGCAAGGCTCTGTTGTGCCTGGTTTTTTACTTCTTCTTTGCGGATGCCGGCGTTTTCTTTAACGGTATTTGATAAAGTCATAACGTTGGCAAGCATAGCGTTGGCTTTTTTGTAGCTTCTCAACAAAGCGAACTTCGATTTCTGATTTTCAATTTCTGTCATGGCAACATTCAATGAATCTTGCAAAGCCCTGTATTCAGCAGGTACATAACGATCAGCTTCAGTTGCTTTGGTAGCTTCAACAGCAGCCTTTGCGTTGGTAATTTCAACTTCAGGAAGTTTTGCGCAGCTGGTAAATACAATTGCCATAGCAAACATGGCTGCAAGGGTCATCAACAGGTTTCTTTTCATTTCTTTAATTTTTTAAGTTTATGATTTTTAAATTTTGTGCCGCTTTTCCGATGTGTATCTTTTAACGGTCGTCCCTTAATGTCAATATTCGTGCCAAACTAAGGAATAATTTTTATATAATTGATATACTGATATTTACACTCTGTTCACATGAAAAGCAGCCTCTGTTTACGGTAGGAAATTGTATGAAAAAAATACAATGTGTAGGAAATTAATACAAGCCCACTGACTGAAAATCTACTTACCCGGCGACCCCAGCCCATATTTGGCCATGCGATCATTCAGCATGGCCCGGGAAATGCCAAGCAAACGTGATGTCTTCAGCTGATTTCCCCTGGTAAAGCTCAGGGCCACCGTGATGAGTTCCTTTTCCACCTGGTCGATGACATGGTGATACAACTCGCCTTCATAATTCCCCAGTTCGGCTGGCAGGTAAGCCTGCACGAAAGCCTTGGGCTCGGTGTGGTCAACAGCCGCCGTTTCGACAATCTCTGACTTCACCAGGTCGGGCGAAATTACATTGCCCTTGCTCAGTAGCAAGGCACGTTTGAGGAGGTTCTCGAGCTCACGCACATTGCCCGGCCAGTGATGTTTCATCAGGGCCTCGAGGGTTTCCGGCGGCACGGTAACCAACGGTTTCTTCATCAGCATGCACTGACGCGATAGAAAATAGTTGGTGAGCAGCGGAATATCCTCCAGCCTAACCCGCAAAGGCGGTAAGGTGATGGTGACCACCTTTAGCCTGTAGTAAAGGTCTTCCCTGAACGATTTGTCGGTGATGGCGTTTTCGAGGTTCTTGTTGGTGGCCGAAATAAACCGCACATTGACCTTGATGGTTTTGTTGCTGCCCAAACGCTCAAAAGTACCATCCTGGATGACCCTGAGTAATTTTGCCTGCAACGACAGGCTCATGTCGGCCACCTCATCAAGAAAAAGGGTGCCATTATGGGCTACCTCAAATTTTCCTTCCTTCGATTGGGTGGCATTGGTGAACGAACCTTTTTCGAACCCAAACAGCTCGCTTTCGAGCAAGGTGTCGGGCAAGGCCGCACAGTTTATGGCTACGAAGGGTGTTTTTGATCTATCACTAAAACGGTGTATTGCCCTGGCAATAAGTTCTTTGCCGGTACCGCTTTCGCCACTCAGCAGTACACTCACATCGCTGGCAGCAACCCTGCCGATCATTTTAAACACTTCCTTGATGGCAGAGCTGTTGCCGATGATCTGCTCTTCGTTCATCTCAGCAGGATGAATTTCGAGCCGCTTATCTTCGCGCGATAGGCGTTTCATCTCGAGAGCTTCTGCCACAACTGCCCTCAGTCGCTCCACATCAAAGGGTTTCTCGAGGTACTCAAACGCACCGTATTTCATGGCAGCAATCACCCTTTCGGTGGTGCCAAAGGCCGTAATGATCACTACCGGCAAGTCAGGATGTGATTGTTTGATGCGCTGTATGGCTTCGATGCCGTTCAGTCCCGGCATTTCAATATCCATCAGCACCAGGTCAGGCTGGTGCCTGTTTATGGCAGAAATGGCATCGAGGCCATTGACAGCTTCACTGATTTCGTATCCTGAAGCCTTAAAAAACTTCTTGAACGAATACCGTACATTTTCCTCGTCATCAACGATCAGTATTCTTTTCATGGCACATCAGCTCTTTATGGGTAAATGAATGGTGAACACCGAACCTTTGCCTGCATTATTTTCAGCACTTATCCATCCCTGATGCAATTCGGCAATGCGCTGCGATATCGACAGGCCAAGTCCCACACCCTGGTCTTTCCCCTTCACAAAGGGATCGAACAGCGAGTCCCTGATATCGTCGGGTATGCCCGAACCGGTATCACTGAGGCTGATTTCGAACACATTGCCATTTTCTTTGTTTTCACTGACCCTGGTGGCCACAACTAACTGACCTTCTATTCCCATGGCTTCGAGGGCGTTCAACACCAGGTTCATTAGCACCTGCCTGATCATATCGGGGTCGGCCAGCAGTTGCAGGCTCTCTTTTTCGTATTGCTCAGTCAGTGTGATGTTGTTTTGCACAATTTTGGGCTGCATGAGGTGCATGGTTTCGCGGATAACGTGCACAATATCGATTTGCTGCATCTGTGGTTTTGTGGGCCTGGCGTATTTCAGGAAATTCTGCAGGAATCCTTCCACGCGGTTGATTTCCTGCGCTATAATCTTGTAATCAACTTCTTTTTCTTCACTTACACCAGGTTCCTGCATCATCGAGTAGATGAGCATTTTGATGGCAGTGAGCGGGTTACGGATTTCATGCGCAATTACAGGTGCGATTTTTCCCACAGCCGCCAGCTTGCTTGTTTTTTCGAGCAGTTCGCGGTTGCGCTTCAGGTCTTCGTTGGCTTTGTTGATGCGGCCAATGAGCCTGTTGATGTGCAGATCGAGTTCTTCAAGCTCTTTCCCGGGCGTCATTCTGATGTGCTCGACCACTTCGCTGCCTGCAGCATCACGCACCTTCAACACCAGTTTATAGATCGGATTAAGGATCAGCCTGGCAATGAGCCAGCCGAGGATGAGCCCCATGAAAATACCACCAATGCCCAGGGTGAAAATCGCCGTGCGGATGATGTCGTCATTTTTCCGGATGCTTTTTTCGTAGGCCATCTGTGCACTTTCCTTAGATGCAATGAACAGGTTTGTTTTTTCCTCAATGGTGTTGATCAGGTCCTGGCTTGCATGCACAATGAGCTTGTTGGGTTGCGAAATCCTCCCCTGGCGGTGCAGCTCGAGTGCGTTTTTCAGGGTTTGCTGGTAATTTGAAAACAAGGCCGATATTTGCTGAATCAGGTTGTTTTCTTCGGTGGTGTTGGTGGCTTCGCGGGCCTTGTCAAGCAAAACGATGAACTCTGTTTGTTCCTGTTGCAGTGCGGCAATGCGTTCGGGGCTTCTGTCGAAAAGGTAAGTGAGCGAGGCAGCACGGATGTTGTAAAGCGAAAGCTTCAGCTCCTGAGCGGTTTTGGCGCTTTCGACATTGTGCTGGATATACACATTTGTTTCATCCTGAATCTGATAGATATAGGAAATGATCAGGTAACCACCGGCGAGTATCATGGCAATAGTCACCAGTGCCCCAACAATCATCTGGTAGCTGATGTGGAATTTAAACCTCGGTCGTTGCATAACACAATATTGGGTTAAAAGTACACAATTACCTGATCAATTTACATCGTTTGTTGATGCTTCAGTTTTACTGAGCAAATATTTTGCATAGCCTTGGCCGGTCCAATCAAACTCAGCAAATATACTCGTTAATGCCTGTTTGTATTCCTGTTCCGTTTTAATTTCCCTTATCCGGCGCCATACCGCCTGTGGCTTATCGAAAGACCATATGAGGTAGGTCCACAATTCTTTAACCTTGCCCATGGTCACCGGGCCTGTTTTAATAGTTTCGCGCCGTGCATCAAACAAATCAATCAAAAATGCATGCAAATGCCTTTTCCGGTCCTGCATTTCCCTATTGTTGATTCCCTTGAGGTCGGCGGCTAAAAACGGATCGGAGAGCAGGCCGCGTCCCAGCATAAAGTGATTGATTCCGACAAATTGTTCTCTGTCAGACAAAAACCCCCTGCTGGTGAAAATGTCGCCATTGTACACCAGCCTGTGCCTTACCTCAGGGATGATGGCTTCGAAACAGGGGCGGCACACCTGGCCTTTGTAAAGTTGTTTTCCGGTGCGCGCATGGACAATCAGTTCGCTGAGCGGAAAGCGGTTAAACACTGGGATCAACTGGTGAATCTCGTTGGGATCGGCATAGCCAAGCCGGCATTTGATGCTGAGCCTTGCAGGAGCTGCGGCAAAATAGGCTTCCAGAATTTCTTCGATCAACACAGGAAAAGGCAAGAGACCGGAGCCACGTTTTTTGTTGGCAACACGCTTGAAAGGACAGCCAAGGTTCCAGTTTATTTCTTCATAACCTTTTTGCTGGCATTGTTCGGCGAAGCGGATCAGTTCAGCAGCATCGCGGCTCAAAATCTGTGGGATAGTGCGCGCAACATCGTTTTTACCTGGATCAATTTCAGGTGTCCGCAAACTTTTGCTGTTGTCGGTGTCGATGCCGGTGAAAAAGGGTGTAAACAACTTGTCGATGCCCCCGAAGTACACCATGAACGCATTCCTGAAATGCACATCGGTTATGCCCTGAAAAGGTCCAAGGTATAACTCAGGCGCTGACATTTGTGCATATTGATCAGCCATGGTGCACTAAATAGCTGATTTCAGTTTCTTCAACAATCCCCGGGTAAATCCATAGATGAAAAAGATGGCTGCCACAAAGGAAGCAATACGCGAGAGGTAGTCGCCGTATTCCACATAAAACGTGATGCGGTCGTTGGTTGTCAGGGGCTGCCTGATCACTGCCTGTTCCCAGTAGGGTGTTTCCTGAAACACATCACCTCGTTGGTCAATGAAAGCCGAAATACCCGTATTGGCCGAGCGGGCGACACTGCGGCGTGTTTCGATGGCCCGAAGCACCGAAAACAGGAAATGCTGCCTGTGTCCGGGGCTGTCGCCCCACCATCCGTCGTTGGTGATCACAAAGATCATATTGGCGCCGTTGCGCACAAATTTCGCAACAAACTCACCATAAATGGATTCGTAACATATGACCGGTGCTATCTTAAACACCCCATCTTTATGGACAAATACTTTCCGCTCATCATCCACTTTAAGGGTTCCAACGGTTCCGCCCAAATCAATGGCAAAGTTGCGCAATGGCTTGAGGATACTCCACGAAGGCATCATCTCTACCCCGGGAGTGAGCTTTGATTTGTGGTAGTGCTGGATGCGGTTTGTTGTATCCAGATAGAATGCGGTGTTGTATGCAAAATAATATCCGTTGTAGTTGGAATATTTGCGCACAGCTGGGTGATCTTCAAGGCCGGCAGGCACATTGCTAAAGGTGCTTGCCCCAATCACCAGGGTTATTTCAGGATGTTCCTTCAGAAATCCCCTCAGCTGCCGAATGCCTTCCGATTGTTCCATGCGCTCCTCCCATATGGCTTCCTGTATGGCCGATTCAGGACTTACGATGAAATCCGTTTTGGGGTTCATTACACTCAGCGCCAGGTTCAGGTTACGATCGATAATTTGTGCAGGCGGCAACTCGTACTGCTCTGAATAGGGATCAAAATTGGGTTGGACAACAACGATTTCAGCCGTGGTGCCACTTTCCACCACCCGGTTGTAAATGAGGACTGAAATGCCTATTGGGGCCAGCAACAATACAACCAACACAGCCAGCATCATGCTGATTTTACGGCGATTCGCCCGCCATCCTGTCAACAGTTTAACGAGATGGAAAACCACAATATTCGACACCAGCACCCAGATTGTGCCACCAGCTGTTCCGGTGTATTCATACCATTGAATCCACATATGCCTGGCGCCAAACACGTTTCCGAGGTTCAGCCAGGGCCAGCTCAAATCCCAGTCGAGGTGAAAATACTCCCAGGTCAGCCAGAAAAACACCAGGATCATCCAGCCTTTTTTGTTGTCGTAAAGCTTTCGCTTTGTTTGGTGAAACATCCAGAACACTGTCGCCATAAACAAGGAATTCAGTCCGATGGCAGCAACGGCACCGATGCCGGTTGAGTTCCATATCCACCAGGTTGTCAATGCATTCCATATTACAAACGTGAGATATGCATAGGCAAAGATCGCCCCTCCCCGTTTTTTTTCAGGTGCTGAGCCCAGCTTGTCCTGAATGAAAAACAAGGGAACAAAAGCAACAAAAATCAGGGGGACGAACCCATTGGCCGGCCACGAAATGCTCAACAAAAGCCCCGAAAGCACCGCCAATCCCAGCAGGTGAATTTTTTTCATGAACAAAGAATTAGGTGAACAAAAATAGGCATATTCCGTCACTATTCAGGTTTATCATGGGCAAGGCTCATCAGCGACACAACCGGCATAGATCAGGCTTTGGGCTGCTAATAGAGGAAATTATCGTAAGGATACTTCAAGGCGTGCATATCCCTGATTTCGTTGTACAGCAATTCTCTGAATGCGTGGTAATTGTCTTTTTCCGTTGCGGAAATAAAGATCGTTGTGGGCCCTGTTTTGGCCATCCAGCTTTGCTTCAACTGGTCGAGTGTCAGCTGCGGCTCTCCGGCATAAAGCAGCATTTCAGGCGCCGCTTCAGGCTCTGGATAGGCATCAATTTTGTTGAATACCATGATGGTCTTTTTGTCACTTACCCCAAGCTCGGAAAGTGTTTGGTTCACGGTATTGACCTGTGCCTCGAATTCGGGATGTGATATATCGACAACGTGCAGCAAGAGGTCAGATTCGCGCACTTCGTCGAGTGTCGATTTGAACGACTCGATCAGGCCATGCGGCAGTTTGCGGATGAAACCAACAGTGTCGGAGAGCAGAAATGGCAGGTTGTCAATCACCACTTTCCGCACAGTAGTGTCGAGTGTAGCAAACAGCTTGTCTTCGGCAAAAACATCGGATTTGCTCACCAGGTTCATGATGGTCGATTTGCCCACATTGGTATACCCGACAAGTGCCACCCTGATGAGTTTCCCACGGTTTTTGCGCTGGGTAGCCTGTTGTACATCAATTTCTTTCAGCCGTTCCTTCAGCAGACTAATCTTATCCCTGATGATTCGGCGGTCGGTTTCAATTTCTGTTTCGCCTGGTCCGCGCAACCCGATGCCCCCACGCTGCCGCTCGAGGTGTGTCCACATGCGGGTCAGTCTTGGTAGTAAGTACTGATATTGAGCGAGTTCAACCTGTGTTTTGGCATGAAAGGTGCGTGCCCTGCTGGCGAAAATATCGAGGATGAGGTTGGTGCGGTCGAGCACACGACAGCCCAACTCTTTTTCGATGTTGCGCAGCTGCGAGCCTCCCAGTTCGTCGTCGAAGATGGCCAGATCAATATTTTCGGCCTTTACATACTGTGCAATTTCTTCGAGTTTTCCGCTGCCAACATAGGTTCTGGGGTCAGGCAGGTTCACCGATTGAATGAACCTTTTCACCGGAATCCCACCGGCTGTTTCGAGCAAAAAGGCGAGTTCGTCGAGGTATTCGTCGGCTTTCTCCCTGCTTTGGTCCCTTGTGGCCAACCCAATCAACACACCGCGTTCAAGCTGTCGGGCCGTTTCGATACCATTTCCCATGTGTTTCCTTTGGATTAGTTTTCAGCTATTCGATATGGATTTTTCTGCTTCACCTGACAGGCTCAGAAGGATTTAAACCCGATGATTTCGCGCACCTCCCTGAGGGTTTTGCGGGCGCTTTCGCGGGCTTTTTCAGCACCCATCCGGGCGGCTTTGCTGATGGCTGCGTCATCCTGACTCAGCTCCAGAATGCGGTTTCGGATGGGTTCGGTAAACAGGATAATTTCTTCGGCCAGGTGCTTTTTCAGGTCGCCATAGCGGATATTGCAGCTGTTGTATTGTTCCTCGAAATGTGCCAGTGTATCGGGTGTCGACATGACCTTTAGCAGGGTAAACAGGTTTTCGATGGGCTCGGGTTTTGGCTGAAAGGGCTCGGTCGGGCCACTATCGGTCACTGCGCGCATTACCTTTTTGCGAATGGTTTTCGGGTCATCGCAAAGGAATATGGCGTTGCCTTCACCTTCCGATTTGCCCATTTTTCCACTGCCATCGAGTCCGGGAACTTTCACCAGTTCCTCACCAAAGTTAAACGCCTGGGGAATAGGGAAATAATCTTCCTGATACATCCTGTTGAAGCGGCGCGCGAAGGTCCGTGTCATCTCGAGGTTCTGTTCCTGGTCCTTGCCAACAGGCACTTTCTGTGCCTTGTGAATGATGATGTCGGCTGCCATGAGGCTGGGATAGGTGAGCAGTCCGGCATTCACATTGTCGGGTTGTTTGCGGGCCTTTTCCTTAAAGGTGGTCACCCTTTCGAGTTCACCGAGATAGGCATTCATGTTCAGGAAAAGATACAGCTCGGCTGTTTCGGGCAAGTCGCTCTGAATATACAGGGTCGATTTTTCAGGATCGAGGCCGGCAGCAAGGTATTCGGCCAGCACCTGCCGCACCTTGCCATGCAGATCGCCTGGCTTGGGATGGGTGGTGAGCGAATGATAGTCAGCGATAAAGAAGAAGCAATTGGCTTCTTCCTGCATCTTAACAAAATTTTTCACTGCTCCGAAATAATTTCCCAGATGCAGGTTTCCAGTTGGTCTTATGCCACTTAATACAATTTCCATATTGCAAAAATAAGTTATTTTGGTTGATCCTGATGTCGTATTGCTGCCCGGGTCAGCAGTGTTTGTACTGGCAACCATTTGTATTAAAACACTCCCGGACTGCAGCAGCAATCCGGGAGCACGAAACAAATTTCACCTTAAGGACTATAACAACAGTCCTATCAGGTTTTTATTTCATCATTTTTATCGTTAAAAAACTTGTATTCAAGCTGATGATAATTCGTCATCGGTTTGACTCTGATGCGTTTTTTATATTTCCACATCCATTTCCTCACCCGCGACCACCAGCCTTTTGTCAGGTAGGCATGCACATAAGGGTGCACGGCGATGGTGAGTGATTGCTCATTCTGGTCCTGCAGCAGGTATTTGAGGTTATTCTCAATCTCATCTACAAAGATGATGCTGGGCCTGATTTTGCCGGTGCCTTCGCAAACGGGGCAATGTTCCAGAATTTCGACGGCCATTTCGGGTCTGACGCGCTGGCGTGTAACCTGTACAAGTCCGAATTTGCTCGGCGGGAGTATGGTGTGTTTGGCATGGTCGCGGGCCATTTCGTCCCGCAACTTCTGGTAGAGTTCACGTCGGTTTTTACTTTCGTGCATGTCGATAAAATCGATCACGATGATGCCGCCCATATCACGCAGCCTGAGCTGACGGGCAATCTCGCCGGCAGCTTCGAGGTTAACGGCAAGGGCGTTTTCTTCCTGGCTATTCTCTTTGTTCACACGGTGACCGCTGTTGACGTCGATCACGTGCATGGCTTCGGTATGTTCGATGATCAGATAAACACCACTCTTGATGGTGATGGTCTTTCCGAAAAGACTTTTGATTTGCTTGTCGATGCCGAAACTTTCAAAAATCGGCTGTTTTCCCTTGTACAGCTTAACGATATCCACTTTTTGCGGTGCGATGGTCCCGATGAAACTCTTGATTTCTTCGGCCAGCACCTGATCGTTAACATGCACATTGTTAAATGATTCGTTGAGCAGGTCGCGCAGAATGGCGGAGGTGCGGTCAAGCTCACTGATGATTTTCACCGGGGCTTTGGCGTTTTGCAGTTTAATCGCTGTCTTTTCCCACTTTTCTACCAGGTTTCTTAAATCAGCATCGAGTTCGGCCACCTTTTTGTTTTCGGCCACTGTGCGAATGATCACGCCGAAATTGTTTGGCTTGATGCTCTGAATAAGTCTTTTCAACCGGTTTCGTTCTTCGCTGCTGCGGATTTTCTGAGAAACAGAAATCCGGCTCGAAAACGGAACAAGCACAAGATACCGGCCGGCAAATGAAATCTCCGAAGAGATACGCGGACCTTTGGTCGAAATCGGTTCTTTGGCAATCTGAACCATGATTTGCATGCCGGTGGTTAATACCTGGGTGATTTTCCCTGACTTCTCAATGTCCGACTCGAGCTTAAAACTCTCGGAACTGATACTGGAAGGGTTGGCGTTAATGGCCAGTTTGGTGTATTTGATCAGCGACCTGATCTGGGGGCCCAGATCGAGGTAATGCAAAAATGCATCTTTTTCGTACCCGACGTCAACAAATGCGGCATTCAACCCGGGCATGATCTTTTTTACCCTGCCCAGGTATACATCGCCAACGGCATAATTGTTATTCGTCTTTTCCTGATGAAGCTCAACAAGCAATTTATCTTCCAACAGAACAATGTCAACCTCCGAAGCACGAGAATCGATAATTAATTCTCTATTCACTGTATTTTTTTTGTATTAGTTCGTTAGTTCGTCCTGATCCCAATAGGGTCACAGTTATCATTGGGCTGACAATTTCATTTAATGGATAAAAATTGAATAACACAATGCCAATTTTACTCATCAGCATTGTGTTACTCAATGTAGTATGACGTAAAAGAAAACTATTTCTTCTTATGCCTGTTCTTTCTCAAGCGTTTTTTGCGCTTGTGTGTCGACATCTTATGTCTTTTTCTCTTTTTCCCGCTTGGCATAGTACTGTTATTTAAAAAAATGAAAACTACGTATTAACTACTTAACGTGATTTTTAACCTGATTCACGAAAGTTTTTGCAGGTTTAAAAGCAGGAATATTATGAGCAGGAATGATAAGGGTAGTGTTTTTCGAAATGTTTCTTCCGGTCTTTTCAGCCCTTCTTTTGATGGTAAAGCTGCCAAATCCTCTCAGATAAACGTTTTCACCATTCATCATCGAATTCTTTACAGTTTCCATGAATGATTCAACGACGGCTTGTACAGCAACTTTTTCAACACCTGTTTTGTTAGCAACATCTGCTACGATTTCAGCTTTTGTCATATCTTTAACGTTTTAAAAGATTAAAAATTAGATTTTTATTTGGACTGGCAAAATTATACTTTTTTTTTACTTGAGATAAATTTTTTGCATTTTTTTTCACCCTAAAAGGCTCTTATTAAATATTTTCGTTTGTTATGACCAATTTCGCCCAACGCCTTATTCATTGGTATCACCTAAACAAACGTTCTCTGCCCTGGCGCGACACCAAGGACCCTTATTGCATCTGGCTTTCCGAAATCATTCTTCAGCAAACGCGTGTTGATCAAGGATTTGCCTATTACGAACGTTTCGTTTCAGCATGGCCCGGAGTGGCACATTTAGCCGCCGCTTCGGAGGACGAAGTGCTGAAAATGTGGCAGGGACTGGGCTATTACAGCAGGGCACGCAACCTGCATAAGGCCGCCAAACAGGTTTTGCATGACCATGCCGGAAGCTTTCCGGATACCATCAATGGCCTCCTTGGACTGCAAGGGGTGGGCGAATACACTGCCGCTGCCATCGCTTCGATGGCCTTTGGAACAAAAGTGGCCGTTGTTGACGGCAATGTCTTCAGGGTGCTGGCAAGGCTCTATGGCATCGGCGAACCCATCAATACGGCCCAGGGGAAAAAAGTTTTTACCGAACTGGCCACAACACTGCTTCCAACCTCCGACGCCGGAACCTATAACCAGGCCTTGATGGAATTTGGTGCCTTGCATTGCACTCCCCGCAAACCACAGTGTGAAACCTGCATTTTTGCCTCCTCATGCCATGCACGACGTGACAATACCGTTTCATACCTGCCTGTTAAGCTGAGCAAAAAAACCATCCGGAAGCGTTATTTCAACTACCTGGTTTTGCTTCACGGACATGGCAACAGCGCTTCGCTTTACCTGAACAAACGAAGCGAAGGCGACATCTGGACAGGCCTGTATGAGTTTGCCCTGATCGAAACAGCAGCGCCTGTTGCCAGCGAATCGCTAATGGAGTCGGACCGATGGAAGGAACTTACGGCAAACAGCAAAGGAAGGCTCATCCATCAGTCGCACCAATACAAGCACCCCCTCACCCACCAGCTGATTCACGCCCGCTTTTATGTGGTCAATCTGCAGAATTTACTTGATTTGTCTGGCCAAAATACGCTATCTTTGATCAAACATTCAGACCTTGAAAAATATCCTTTACCCCGTCTTATCGACAGGTTTCTGGATGACACCAACGGATTATCAGACTATTATCAGACATAAAATTACGCTACTATGGCAGGACTAAATAAAGTATTGTTGATTGGCCGGCTGGGCAAAGACCCGGATGTTATTTCATTTGAAAACGGCGGAAAAAAGATGACGGTTACGCTGGCCACCAGCGAACGCTACCGCGACCGCGACGGGAACTGGCAGGACCAGACCGAATGGCACAACGTTGTTGCATGGGGAAACCTGGCCAACGACATTGCTGAAGGAAAACGCAATTATGTGAAAGGCGATATGCTTTTCATCGAAGGCCGCATCAAAACCAGACAGTACCAGGATGGACAGGGCGTGAATAAATACATCACCGAAATCATTGCCGAACGCATGAACCTGCTCACCAAAAGCGGGGCTTCAGCCGGTGAGCACAAACAGGAGTATCCACATGCCAATGAGCCCAGGCCTGGCACCGAAGATCACCATGAGCATCCTCCGGGGAATATGGAAGACGATTTGCCCTTTTAATCACCGCTTGCCCGACATTGACATCGCCGGCTTAACCTATTGAAAAAGTTGAATTTGACTGGCCTGATTTACGTCGGGCTTGTGTTCGTGTTGTGAATTTATTTACTTTTGCACACGAAATATTAAACTTATTCCCCTTGGATCAACCTGAGCCTGACCCGTATGCGAACCTTTTCGTGACGCTGACAAATCTTGTCTTTCAGGGCTTTACCACTCCTGCAATTATCAGCCTGCTCATTGTCATCCTGTTGCTTGCATTTTCGGCACTCGTTTCGGGAAGCGAAACGGCCTATTTTTCACTCAAGCCTGCCGACCTCAAGCTATTGCGCGAATCGGAACACGAAACCGACCGGTTGGTGATCCTGCTGCGCGACAAACCCAAACAACTGCTGGCTACGCTGCTCATTGCCAACAACCTGGTCAATGTGGCTATTGTCATCATTTCCACCTTCGTTACAGCCCTCGTTTTCGACCTGAACCACAACCCCCTGCTGGCTTTCCTTGTGCAGGTAGTCATTGTTACCTCACTCATTCTGCTTTTTGGCGAAGTCATCCCTAAAGTGGTGGCCAACCAACATCCCCTGCCAACGACGCGCATGATGGCCCGTCCGCTGAAAACCATGCTTGTGTTGTTCAGCCCGCTGAGCAGCATCATGGTTTCATCGACCCGTTTCCTTGATGAGCGCCTGGCGCGGAAGTCAAACGATCTGAGCATGAGCGACCTGTCGGTAGCCATCGACATCACCTCCGATGAATCGACGCCACCCGAAGAGAAAAAGATGTTGAAAGGCATCGCCACCTTCAGCGAAAAAGAAGTCCGCAGCATCATGAAATCGCGCATGAACATCACCGCAATCGAAATTTCATGCAATTTCACCACCGTTCTCGATACCATTTTAAACAGTGGGTATTCACGCATACCGGTATACGAGGAAAGCCTCGACAAGGTTATGGGCGTGTTGTATATCAAGGATTTGTTGCCTTTTCTTGATAAGAACGATTTCGACTGGAAAAAACTGATCAGGCCTGCTTTTTACGTTCCGGAAACAAAGAAGATCAACGACCTGATGCAGGAATTCAGGGAGAAGAAAATCCACCTGGCCCTCGTGGTCGACGAGTATGGCGGAACTGCAGGCCTGCTTACCCTCGAAGACATTATTGAAGAAATCGTTGGCGACATCAGCGATGAATTTGACAAGGATGCTGAGATGGTCTTTTATAAGAAACTCGATGCACACACCTTTCTCTTTGAAGCCCGCACGAACCTGATCGACTTTTACAAGGTTACTGACACCGAGACCCATCTTTTCGAAAACGTGCAAGGCGAATCGGATACGCTGGCGGGCCTTTTGCTCGAACTCGAAGGCCGCATCCCCGAAACCGGACGCAAAGTTACCTGCAAGGGATTTGTTTTTGAAATCACTGATGCCGATGACCGCCGCATAAAACAGCTAAAAGTTACCAAACCAGCCAAACATGAACCGCATGCCTAAATTTGCCTTTGTCAGTGGTTTGCTGCTGATCAGCTTCATTCTCGCAAGCTGCAACGATTCCTACGCACCAAAACCCAGGGGCTATTTCCGGATCGAACTGCCGGCAAAGGACTATGTGAAGCTTGAGGGCGACTTTCCATATTCCTTCGAATATCCCACCTATGCAACCATCACACCCGATTTTAAATCGCCTGATGAAAAATACTGGATAAACATCGAATTTCCGCAATTCAGCGGAAGTGTTCACCTGAGCTACAAAGCTGTGAACAACGACCTGTCGACCTATATTGAAGACGCCCGTACGCTGGTGCTGAAACATATGCCCAAGGCAAATGCCATTCGCGACAGCCTCATTTACAGGCCCGAAGAAAATAAATACGGTTTGTATTATGAAATTGATGGCAAAGGTGCCGCTTCGCCCTGCCAGTTTTTTGTCACCGACAGCACCAGCCACTTTCTGCGCGGTGCCCTGTATTTCAACATCCGGCCCAATAACGACTCACTTGCCCCGGTAATCGATTTCATTAAACAGGATATCAGACACCTGATCAACACCATCGAGTGGCGTTAAGGCAAACCAATCTGCGTTTTTATTTTTCCTGCTTCCTGTAGGTTGCCATTCTTTTTTATACTTTTAGGCCTTCAATTCACGACCTAGATCCAATCCCTTATGAAAAGAATTTTTACCATTTTGTTGATGAGCTGCCTGTCGCTGACGATCAATGCACAGGAAGAAAACTATGCCAAAGTCAGGATTTACCTTGACGGTATTCAAATGAGCCAGATTAGCCGTCTTGGCATTGATCTGGAAAGTGTTGTTTACCGTCCGGGAGCCTACCTCGAAGCCGAGCTGAGCGACCATGATATGCAAAAGATTGCCCAGGAGGGATTGCGTTATGAGGTGCTTATTCCTGATATGTCGGCATTTTACCGCGAACGCCTCGCTGCCGAAAGCGGACTGACAATAAATCGCAACCTGGATGATGCCTATCCCGTGCCTCAGAACTGGGGTTATGGAACCATGGGTGGATTTTATACCTACGATCAGGTGTTGGCTAAACTCGATTTCATGGCACAGCAATGGCCCAACCTCATTACGGTGAAACAGCCAGTGAGCGGTGGAGCGCTTTCACATGAAGGCAGACCTACCTTGTTTGTTAAGATCAGCGATAATCCCAATGTGGAGGAAGATGAGCCCCAGGTGTTGTACACCTCGGTTATCCATGCCAGGGAAGGCATCGGTATGCAACAGATGTTTTATTATATGCTATACCTGCTCGAAAACTACGAAACGAACGACGAAGCCAAATACCTTGTCGACCATACCGAGATGTATTTTATTCCGATCTCAAATCCCGATGGTTATGTATACAACGAGTCCACCGATCCCAACGGGGGTGGCATGTGGCGCAAAAACAGGCGCAACAACGGCGGCTCTTATGGGGTAGATGTAAACCGCAACTTTGGCTATATGTGGGGACTCAACGATGAAGGCTCATCTGGTGTGCCATCCGACGAAACCTATCGCGGTCCTTCAGCCTTCAGCGAACCTGAATCGAGCAACCTGAAGCTTTTCTGCGAACAACACGACTTTAAAATTGCCCTGAACTATCACTCCTACAGCAACCTGTTGCTCTATCCCTGGGGATATACTGACATTCCGTGCCCTGATGATGCCATCTTTAACGTACACGCCTCATTGATGACACGCGACAACAACTACGTTTACGGGCCCGGCAGTACCACCATTTACCCAACCAATGGTGCCTCCGACGACTATATGTATGGCGACACCCAAAACAAAAACAAAATCTTCTCCTACACCCCCGAATGTGGTAACAGCAACGATGGTTTCTGGCCGGCACAAAGCCGCATCATCCCATTGTGTCAGGAAAATATGATTCAGAATATCCTTGCCGCCTACCTGGCTGGCAACTATGGAAAGCTGACCGAAAAATCGCCTGCCATCATTGAAGAAACCACTGCGCAGATACATTTTGACCTGCAACGCCTGGGCTTTGGCGACTCGCAGGGATGGACAGTAAGCATTGAACCCATTGATGATTACATCATAAGTGTGGGCGATCCAAAGGTGTTTGGCAGCCTCGCTATGTTGGAAACCGTCAGCGATTCAATCAGCATTGCACTTGACCCTGATATCTTGTCAGGTACAGCCTTTCAGTTCCTGCTGAAACTTGATAACGGAAGTTTCGTATTGACCGACACCATCAGCAAAATTTACGGACAATCGATCGTGATTTTTGAAGACAATTGCGACAATGCCACCAAATGGAGTTCGCCAAAATGGGCCGCTACTACAGCTGATTACCATTCAGCCCCAGGTTCTATCACCGACTCACCCGGAAGTGAGTACCAGGATAATGAAACCAACATCATCACCCTGGCTCAACCAATCGACCTGGGTGTTACACCCTTTGCACAGCTTACTTTTTGGGCAAAATGGAATATCGAAGCCGGATATGATTATGTGCAGCTTGAAGTGAAAAAAGAAGGCACCAGCACATGGATCCCCCTTGAAGGAAAATACACCAAACCTGGAACAAACGACCAGGCAGCAGGCGAGCCTTTGTATGACGGAATTTCAGGTTGGGTGAAAGAACAAATCGACCTGAGCGCCTATTCAGGCGAAAGCATCAGGCTGCGTTTTCTGTTGAAATCGGATGTGTATGTGACTGCCGATGGCTTCTATTTTGACGACCTGAGTCTGATGGTCCTCGATACAGAAACTGGCATCAATGAATCAAAACCAGTCAGCAGGCTTCAGCTTAGCCTTAGTCCTAATCCTGCAAATAAGCTGACAACAGTTGGCTTTAACCCTGTTCAACAAGGCGCAAGCCTCAGTGTTGTTGATATGCAGGGAAAAACGGTTTACCAGACAGAAATTGCAGCCGGTAGCAGACAATTGTTACTGGATGTAAGCAGTTGGAACAAAGGAGTTTTTGTGCTCGTCATCAATGATATGGCCCGTCAGGAACGTTTGAAGTTGGTTGTACGTTAGACAATTTGGATTGACAGGTTGACGAGTCCCGTCTCGTCTCGTCTAAGGACGAGACGGCATTGAATCTTTGAATCCCTTGAATCTTTGAACCGACCGAAGGGAGCTCAGCGTAGCTAATCTTTGAATCCCTTGAATCATTGAATCTATTGAATGTTGAATTTTCCGAACCGGATTCACGAAACTTCTCTTTCGCCACCCATATGTTGGCAATGCCTTTGTCAATGGCTGAAAAATGTCCATTGCATTGAACTTTTTTCATGACTAAGCCGGCAGCATACCGAAAAAAAATGCTTACTTTTGAAACCGCAAAAACATTGCCCGGGATGTAAAAAAAATTCACTGACTACTTAAAGAGGGAGGGAACAGCCTATGATTGAAACCATTAAAATGGGCAGACTAAAATGGCACCATTTGTTAAACCCCACCGAACAGGATTTTAGTTTTCTCCTCGATAAGTTTCACTTTCATCCCCTCGACATCGAAGACTGTCGCTCAGTTAACCAACGCCCTAAAATCGACATTTACGATGATTACTACTTTCTGATTCTGCATTTTCCGAATTTTGACAAACAAAACCTGTTTATCAAAACCAAGGAAGTGAAAATATTCTGGGGCGAGGATTTTGTAATCACCATCGGCAAATCGCACTGGATTGTGGGCAATATGTTTATGGAATATGACGAGCGTGAGAAAAAAGGCGACGATATCGATGTGGGCACTTCGGACACACTGCTCTATCGCATCCTTGAGCGCCTGATGTCGGAGTCACTCTTCCTGATGCGCAAGGTAGGCCTCGACCTGGAGCTGATTAACAGGGAGTTGTTTAGCAACAAACCGGTAAAAATCATCGAGCGTATATCGGTGACGCGTAAAAACATTATCCTGATCAACACCATCTTCAAACCTCAGCTCAGGCTTTTCCATAAATTCGAAACCGGCCAGGTGAGTGGTTTTGCCGACAATATGGAAGATTACTGGGGCAATATCCTCGACTATTACCAAAAAATGTGGGATATGACCGAGGACTTTGAAGACCTGATTGAAGGCCTGTCGAAAACCTTCGACTCGATGCAGACCAACAAAACCAATGAAATCATCAAGATTCTCACCCTCATTTCATCGATCATACTGCCCTTGACCTTCATCACCAGCCTGTATGGCATGAATGTGTTTCTGCCCCTTTCGGACATGACCACCGCTTTCTGGATTTTGCTGGCGGGCATGGGCCTGCTCAGCGTGATCATGGTCGTTTATTTTAAACGTCGTCGCTGGATGTAGGTGGCAATGCTTTTCCATTATTGAAGATCGCTGTTTGCACCCGGGTGTGTGTATCATCCAGAAGGAAACTTTCTTCCGAATCCATTGTGAATTCATAAAACCTGCTTATATTTGGTTTACACTTACTGAAGTGAGGTAACAATTCTTTTGTCAAAAACTTATGACACAACAATCTAATATACAACAGTTTACCCCCCCCCCATTTACTAAAGCAAAATGGCTTTTCGGGGAAAATTGTTTCTATTGGAGAAGAAATAAAACGATTTGCGTTGATTTTGTATGTCAACACAAAGTTCATTTTCAAATTGGGGAAGAATAAATTTGTACAATGTAGGCTGCATGAATTTCTTTCGTGCAGCCTATAACCAACGCGTTTGCATAAGTTTAATAAAACCATTTTTCTTTAACATTGAAAAATCACTTATGAAAAAAATTAATTTAATACTTTTTTTGGCAATCACAGTTGCTTCCGCGTTTTATTCGTGCAATAAAAATACGCATCCAACACCTGATCCAACTAATAATGGGCATTCCTATACTGCCGATGAAATGGCTTTGTGGAGGAAATTAAGCAATTTCAACCATAAAATTAAAACCGGTTTGAAATCAGAAGAGTTCATTTCACCCGATAGCGCCATGTGGTACCTGGAAGCCTTGTTTAATGTGCAACAGGCAACAGATACTACTTTCGACGAGGTACAATCATATGTACGAGTTTATACATTAAGCGTAAACACAAATGGAACCGTAAATATGAGTGAGGTTGTTGAAATTTACAATCAACTTGTCACTGATCTTAACACTGAACTTGCTCAAATTGATTCTGATTACAAATTTCTGATTATAGCAGATTTAACTGAGGAATCGTTAAAATCTGGTGGATTTACCATGAATTTAACCGCAGGATTGGGAATTAATCCTTTGGTTTACTATCAACCAATTACAATAACTGACAATTGGAGATCGGGCAATATGCATGGGAAATGTGTTAATACTCAATGGGATTCAGATGCAGGTATAGAATTAAAGAGAAGGCTTAACAATTCATATATGTCACCTATTAGGCCTCCTTATCAATGGATTAATCCATATGTAACTCCAGTTTTGTCGTATGAACAGTTTTCTGGTAGAATATTTCATGAACACGCATCTTCAGATCCATGCGTTGAATTTGATGAGTTGCAAAACCTACTTACTCAAGGCCATTATATTATATACAATACACCATCTGAATCCCCTTCTGGTGTTAGACCTTTAGATTTGCAATTCAGACTCATGGATTTATGGACAAATAATAATAATCCAACAGATAATGAGTACTGGCATAAATATCAAATTTATTATGGAACACCATTAAGTATACCTCCAATTGAATAAATTGGCTATGTTCTAAATAATATATGTATATTTGCTTAAATGTTAGAACAAATCATATGGATAAATTAGTCCACATTACAACGAGATTTAAGTCACTCAGCGGATCACAGCAGGATTTGATTATCAAAGA
>Ga0208371_1000078_pt1 | contig 44084 bp, 36 predicted proteins | sample SubbioCR12Aug_1A_FD_184827 | JGI IMG/M metagenome (GOLD analysis project Ga0208371, IMG submission 184827) | Serpentinite rock and fluid subsurface biosphere microbial communities from McLaughlin Reserve, California, USA - CR12Aug_1A (SPAdes) | ecosystem: Environmental > Terrestrial > Deep... | reverse complement strand
CAACTCTTTCGGCGCATACGTCGTGCCGTAATTGTAGCCCGTCCGAGCATTGCCATCCCAGTCCTGCAGATCATCAAACGTCTCTACTACTGAAAATGTATTCTGAAGAGTCTGCGATGTCCCCTGAACAAGAGTCGCACCGCTTCCACCTGACCCACTACATGCGACTAAAGCACTAGAAACTGACAAATATATTATAACTACTGAGAATGTTGGAAATTTCATATCTATCCAACTCCTTTCGTACCATACCATGGTACAGTACAGATATCATAAATTTCCTTAATCATGGCTATTGATCTTGCGACTATATATGTTGCAACGACAATATATTCTTGAAGACTTCCAGTTGTTGTTTCAAAGCGCATTCCGCTCCTGGCGATGTAAATCATCGGCATACATAGTAATAATGATAGAAGCAAGATGGCAATTTTTGTTTGTATGCACATTATTGCAACACTCGTAAGCAATACACAAACAAATATTATTGGGATGGCAGCGCTTGGTAATTCACCCAAAGCAAATCCGTTTTTTTTAAAGCAGCGCAATGAATATCTTCCCCGAGCGACTTCGCGATTAAATAGTTCTCTTATAGTCTTTGATTCTCTTAAATGAGACACTAAAATATTGTTATCAAGTAACAATATCCCATGATGAAGCAGTCTTTGAGACAGATCATAGTCCTCACAACTCAACAACTTTTCGTCAAACCCGCCAATATTCTTGAAGTGCTCTGCACGAATAAGCAAATTAGATGAAGCAAGGTTGGTAACTCTTGCAACTCCATGCAGTACATTCCTGGGGAAACAGACAAAAACCTTAGACCATGCTCGTTCGACCCATGTTATGCCCTCAGATACCGGGATAGCTGGGGCAGCGACCGCACAAACTTGTGGCGACAAGAAATGAGCCGCTAATGTGATAAACCATTTTGAATCAAGTATGCAATCAGCATCGACAAACGCAAGCATATGGCCCTTCGCAAAGGAAGCCCCAAAATTACGTGATGCCGCTGCGCCTCGCCTAGGATTTATTAGAACCTTTGCCCCTAAGCTAGCTGCAATCTCTTCTGTACCGTCAATTGAACCATTATCTACAACAATTATCTCGTACACTGCAGGATCAATTTCCTGCTGTCGGATCGACGCGATACAATTCACAACATAACTGGCTTCGTTGTAACATGGTATTATAAAACTGACATCATATGACATGACAACTCCGTCAGAGCAATAATATACATAGTAAATACTTCAAAGTGTTGTTTGTGTTGTTCTGACTAATACGTATTTTTTTCAATACTTCCAATCCATCCGAATTGCGGCTTGAGTTTGAAAATGGCATCTTCAGGCAAACCCATAATATTAAATTCTATATCATTCAATACAACCGAAATGTTTTCATCAGTAAATTCGCAAAGAGGGTATTTTTGTATGTGGAATGCTTGTGCAATTGATCTGATATGCGAAGGGTCAAAACCCATAAAACATGCACAAGCATAATCAATGGACACCGGGTTTGTCCCACAGAAAAGATAGCCCATTTTTACACAATCCGGGGCAAGAGGGCCATCGCCTTCCCCGGCATATATCGCATCGACTACGCCGATATACCTCTTTCTTCGCAATGGTGTGTCATCCCCCATGCTTCCATCAACACCGGAATAAAATAGTACCTTGTTTAGATCAAGTATCATTCTCCAAATGGTATCATTGCCATACCAACTGCCATTACGGACAATAGAACTGCTATTACCAAAAACCTTTAGAGCTAATGTCTTAAAGGGACTCAATATACGGGCAAACATAGGGTTCATAAGAAGATTTTGTTTAACAAAACCGATTAAAGGCCCTTCAAACCTAGTACTGACTGTATCTACTGGAAACTGATCACCACCATCATGCGGCCCCCCCTCTGAATGATGCGGCAAGTAATTCTTGTAAGTGTTTATACCTACAAGATTCTTCAGACAGCATGTAATCCCTGCTTTTCGATGTGTTTTAAGTTTAGGAATATTAACAAAGACATCAGACTCTATTACCGTACGAGAGACGCTGTACAAATTGTGGTAACCATCATGGGCTCTATTGGTTTCAGCAATATCGTAGTCAGCCCCATAATATCCTCTTGAGGTTTTATTATGCCCCCAAAATTCACTGGTATCACCCAACAGATCCACCAATACCTTTCCTCTGGGATCTCCCGGAAGTGATATGCGATCCACAATCACGCCATTTTTCATCACCCACTCGTGATCACGAAGATCGACGATTTCAAACTGGATGCCATTTTGTTCTGCCCATTGCCTCCAGTCAGAAACAGGATAACGTGATAACAATTTTGCAAAAGATGCTTCCGTCATTGGTCCATCAATGATACTGATACGTCCGCAATTCGATAGGCGGTCGAGCACTTTTTTGATGACAGCGCTTATTACTGCAGGATGGGTAATTACATACTCCCAATCATCTCTCTTGATTTTGTGTGATTCAAAAACCCAATTAGGTTTAATTACAACTCTATCACCAGGTTTGATTTGCATAAAAATACTATCTGGCAATAACGAACATATCTTGGCAGGTTCGTAATCCGAACAACTACTTACAAATACTCTATTTAGCAAACATTCCATTTTTCTTCCTAAAACAAATAAGTGTTTAGCCCGATATTAATACTCAGTCTCAATAAAGCCCATTTACTTTTGATATGACCCATCTAAATTTTCCAGATTTGTCATTAGGTATATCATTTACAAAATTAATATTAATATTAATGCTTTCACCCAATCTTTCTATGAGGCCTTTCATAAGCACATCGGTATCATTATCTGAGTAATTGCCACCTTTTACAATATACACTTCAATACAATTTAGCGATGTTTGTATTATTTGAGATTTGACGACATTGTCGAGTGGCTTGAAAGGATGAGTAAGTATGGATGAAGGAATCATCCTGCCATCTTCAAGGGTGATAAGATCTTCTGCCTTAGTTGTAACTTGATCCATCAGCGGGAATTCCCTGCCACATGAACATGTTGTGGAATGAATCGCACTGGTATCACTCGTCTTGTATCGAATTAACGGCATCGCATAATTCCAAAGACCCGTTGCTACAATGGTCCCGAAACAACCACCAGACAACACGTTTCCGTCAGTGTCAACGATCTCGGTAATTCCGTAATCCATATTCAGATGCTTCCCACCATGAAACGAACATTCAGTCCCATAGACTACCCGTTCCGCCATGCCATAAAAATCGAAAACTTTGCATTGAAAGCGCTCTTCTATCAATTCCCTCTGGAGCGGCAGTAGGGTTTCCGATGACGTAAGGACCGCAGGAACGGGACAATATGCATTGTTCTTTTTGAGAAAACGTGCCAGCACATAGATGCTTGAAGGATACCCCTCCACCCCTCTCGGCTTGAACTCTTGTATTTTATCAATGTATGCCCACAGGTATTCGTCTTTGAGGTGAAATGATGACATGAATAACTGGTTATGAACATGATTCATCACCCAAAACGGCGGCTTTTCCCTTTCCGCTGGGACGATCTGACGACCTTGCAACGAGACAAATGGCTCCCCGTACCCAAAACCAGCCCATCTTTTTTGACGCCAGTCTGCCACGTGATGAGCAACGCAAACACTTGTATCCCAGAGAAACCCCAAGGGCGAACCCGTTGTCCCGCTGGTATGGCCATGCCGAATCTTGTACTTTGGTACATTGACCGCTTGAAGACGTGTATTATGCAATTTTACATCTTCTCTGGTCAGAATCGGGAATTTAGGAAGATCATTGAGGTTCTTGAAATCTCCTGGGATAAGCCGCAAATCATTCATAACATCGCGATAATAAGGGACGTTTTCGTACGCATGGCGAATCAGGATTTTAAACTTTTCTCGCTGGTACTCTTCGAGTTCTGCTCGCGAAAGTTTCTCGTTCCGTTCGAATTCCTCCATTAACAGCTCAAACTTTTTACCGTACCGCTCCAGGTTGAGGGAAAGCGCGTATGCATTAAGCAACAGAGTTCTGCATATATGTGGCGACTTTTGATATATTAAGGTTCCTATTCCCATAATTTCCTCTGCTGCAGAGTTATTGATATCTTGAGATTATTTTAAAATACTCCCATTACGGTATTCTTCTATTAATACGCTATAGTCATATTCATTTTGATGAGATGTGATACTATCAATCACATCCTTGTTGACATAATCAAGCCACAAGTTAAGCTTAACCCCCATAATTTCCGATTCCATTAATCGTTTAATACTGTATATGCCTTCAGCAATAAAAAATTCGTGCCGTTTCTGAAGCTTTTCAAACACAGTATCGGATTTGACGTTCAATTTGATTCGATCAGCATTGTATTTGGGAAACAACAGGACATAATCGGGAAACCAGAGGTATTCCCGCTCCCCATTGCTCCCATGCTCTATAACATACAACGGCAAATTCGGTGTATGTAGGCTGACGGAGTATTTCTTGACTTCACCCCGAACATCCAGGGCTCGGGCTTCATACATCCCCTCTAGAAACAGGTTGGGCATCTCCACCATTTCCTGAACACGGTGCACAATACTCGTGTTGTTTGTATGGATCAGAAGCAGATACGCATTCTTATCGGCGGAGAAACGTCCGTAGGTGGAATCGTCTCCAAAGGGGGTTGGCGAATTCTCCGAGCCATCGATCAGCTCATGTGCACGCGGCCCCAGAGCAACGCAGGGATGGGTCGGATGGAGACCCCTCACCGCACCCGGCATCTTTCGCAGACACTCGGTAAGAAGCCCACTCTGGGACGGGGTGTTGTCTCTGTCGTATATCGCCCCAAAATCCACGTAATCCTTCGCGGAACCGGAGAAGGGGAAGCTGGGCATCATGATCGTACATCCTGGGACCGCACGCTGGATGGCCTTAATGACACTTTCAGGCCCACCCACGATATACCCGAGACCGCTCAGCATGCTGTGAACACAGACGAGAGCTCCGGGAGATATATTGAGCTGCCCGAACGCGCGAGCCAGTTTCTTTTCGGTTGTGCGCCGGAAAATCCTGTTACTCAGGTTCTGAAGCTCCCGACGTAAGCCCTTGGGAAACATCTCGCGTTTCAGTTCAACCAGACTTTTCATGATCGGCTCCTCTGGGTGCCTGCATCACCTGCGCAACGGCAGGCCAGGAGGTGAAAGTCGAGGCCGCGGACATTTACAGGGGTAAAATAGATATCGTCGAGGGAACCGTCACCCAACGGCAGGTTGATGGTTCCATACCGTGTTGTCGTGGCGCGCCCGGAAGGGGAAAACGGAAAGGCCGCAGCCTTTTCCCACTGTTCGCCGTTGCGGGATACCCAGATATCGGCGGTCTGCTCGTCAATACCCTGCTGACCGGGTTCGAGCGTGGTTCCCAACACGAGACTCCCGTCCCTGAGCCGCGTCGAGTAATAGGCTGGCTTGTTGATGTACTGGAGCCGTTCAACCCTGCTCCTCGCAAAATCCCACCTGTAAATATAGTTGTCCGCAGCAGGGGCATCGCTGCCGGCATCGGACCCCCAGATGAGTGCATCTTCCGTGGGGATGAGGCTTACCATTCGCCAGGTTTGCGAACCGCCATTGAAACGTTCAAGGGTCCTGAAATCATCATCCGTGTAGAACAGATTCGCTTCCCGGTCATTATCGCCGGTACAGATCCACAGTCGCTGCCGGTAAGGATCAGGTACAATACTGTGGACATGCTTGATTTCACCGGCGGGGAACCCGTGACATACCTGCCAGGTGCGACCGTCGTCCGTTCCCCGCACGATCCGCACGCTGTAGGGGCGCTGATTGTTGTATTCGCCGAAATAGACACTGCCTGTCGAATCGTCCACAATAAAGCCGTTTTTCAGGGGGCCATACAGATTTTCGTCCGTGAAGCGATACACCAGCTGTGCGCAGGTCCCCGTCCCATCGAAACGGTAAATGCCGTCATACTGGATAATTACCGTTCCACTGGGGAGAACGACGACATTGTGCACCCCAATATTGCGACGAAATCTTCTTACTATCCCACTCCTCAGGATCATGTTCTTTGCCTGTCCGGCAATCGACGTGTGGCGGTTCTCCAGGGCGCAGACCTTGCTCCATGTGGCCCCCTGGTCACTGCTCGCAAACACGAAATGATCCTCGGTAGCATATATAATGCCCTTGCAGGCGTACTGGACCATCAGCCGATCATGAAGTATTTGAAGCCTGTCCTGTCCCATTACGCAATATACCTTTGTTTGCCCTGTTTCGCCGCCAGCTAATTGGAAAGAAACCGGATCTTGAATCGTGGCATGAACAGAAATGGGTCCACGCGTAGCCATCTCTTTATGAAATCCCGGTCCTCATCGCAAATCAACCCGACAAGGTTGAGACCGCAGAGGTAGATATAGCAAAATACCAGAAAAGATATGCCGAAGCTGACAAGATTCTCGGTAAGACCGAGACGTGCGAGCAGACCATGATACAGACTGATCCCAAGTCCCGCACTGAAGGCGACGAGGCAGATCTTGCCGACTCTTGCCCAAGGCATTATCCGGGTCCATTGCACGTCTAGGATACGCACGGAGCAGTAAAGGAGGTAGACCATATAGATCAGTGAGCCAACGAAAACCCCGACGGCAACACCGACGGGTCCCAGCACCTTTAGAAGAGCAAGGCAAACGGTTATCTTGACAATGATGCTCATGAGCGTGGCGTTGAACAGCATTCGGGTGTTCCCAGTCACAGTCGGAATCATGTTGTAAACCGTAACCCCGAAAAGTAGTGACAACAGATAAACCCTGAATATGGGCGTCGCATCAGCATACTGTTTAGTGTACAAGATCTCCATGAGAAGCCCAGCTTCCACGAAGAGAAATGCAAAGACTGCGATATTGATTTTGGCAACCTTGTCGATATTGGCATGCATCAGGTCCAGTAACTGACCTATATCACGCCCCTTGTACGCATTGACATACCGGGGGAGCGTGATGTCGTTGAGCATGTAGGTGATGGTGGAAATGAAGGGCACCTCCATGGCGCCCCGTGAATAGACTGCAAATTGCGCCGGAGAAAATCCACTTGAAATAATGTATTTATCAACCTGACTGCCAATAACCCCCACGTAGCCCGCTGCTCCGATAGGCATGGCATAACAAACCTGATCCAGCAGCCGCACCTTTTTTTGATGTACGATGGACCCGATGTCGACAACTGCATCGAGACAGTATTTCTTGAGCAATAGAGCAAAGAAAACCAGATTCAGGACCTTGGAGGCGATTGAGACCAGAAAAATGGCCTTCAGGCTCCACCCGGCCATGACGGCGTAATACAGAGGAATATAATCCATAGATGAGCAGAATATGGTGCTTACCGAATTGGCAACAAGGGCACCGGATGAGAAGAATATGGGATCCCTGAAGCTGAGGGGTGACTGGAGAATGATGATGAGCGCAAGGTAGTGCATATAGCCATAGATTTCGGTGTTGCCGACCAGTTTGCAGATGCCGCCCCTGAACACCATGAGGGCGGCTGCCACGGTAATGCCGATGGCCAGGCTGAGAGCTATGTTTTTGTAGATGAAACCAACCTTGTTTTCGGCAGTCTGAAAATAATAGTAGATGCTCTGGGGCAGGCCGACGAAGGAGAGCATGGTCACCGTGTTGATGACAAGCATGGCCTGGAGATAGGTACCATAGGTTTCCTTGGTCAGGTAGCGGGTCATGATGATGCTGGAAACCATCAGCAACACCGAACCGAGGGTTCTGGCCAATATATTGAGTGTGGCTTTATCGGCAAACTTCATTGCAGCACACTTTCCTTACCCATGTAAAACGCCAGATAGTTATCGAGCATACCCTCGAATGAGAAGTGCTCACGAACTCTCCGCCGGGCATTGACACCCAGGATTTCGGCGTGGCGCTCGTTTTCCAGTATCCGAAGGATGCACTGTTCCATGGCGGTATCATCATCGAGGGGTACAAGATACCCGGTAGCATCATGATCGACGACCTCGCCATTCCCTCCCACATCAGTCACCACCGCCGGTATACCGTTGGCCATGGCTTCCAGCAGGGTAATGGATATCCCCTCGGTAAATGAGGTAAGAAGAAACACCTCAAAGAGCGGATAGATCTCGGCCATGTCAAAGCGCAACCCCAGGAACCGGACCTGATCCGTCATGCCCATCTCTGCAGCAAGCGCTTTCAGGTTCTCTTCCTGGGTACCCCGACCTGCGATGAGCAGAACCGTTTCGGGGCGGGAGGCGAGGACCCGCTTGAAGGCACGCAGCATCATGGGGATGTTCTTTATCTCCTCCAGCCGGGCGGCGGTACCGATGATCCTGAACCCATCGTCGAGCCCCAGAGAGCGGCGCTTGGCGGCACGGTCTACCGTGGTCCTGCAGGCATCGATATCCACGCCGTTGTGGACCACCTCGATTTTGCGAGCTGGAAAGTTGTCGTATCGAACCATTGCCCGCTTCGTGCTCTCGGCTATGGAGACGATGTGGTCCAGGCCGAGGGCCAGGAGGGGGTTGAAGAGGTAGCGCTTCCAGCTCCACAGCTCGGGGTAGAGACGGCCGTGTTCGGTATAGACCACACGCACCCGACGTAGGCCGGTTGCCGCAAGGGTGGCGTAGAACATGGGGGTATACTGGTGCGCGTGGACCACGTCGATATGCTCGGCAATCATGAGCTGTCTCAGCCAGCCGACCATGGACCAGTCGACCCCCTGCCGCCGCTCGTGGAAAAATACCGGTACCCCCTGTTCACGCAGCTTCTCTCCCAGGGGCCCCATGTCTTGCAGACAGCAGACGCTGGAGCTAACCGTCGCGGGGTCCAGACAGCGAACCATGTCGTAGACCAGTTTTTCAGCCCCACCGACCCCCATGGTCAGCAGGACGTGCATCACCCGCAACGACCCAACGACCCTCTTGGAACCGTTGGCACTCACAGTGGTATTACTCCGCACTTCTCCATGGCCCTGCCGGCATAATAGGAAAACTGCTCGCGCATGGAAGGATAGTAGAGCCGCATGTTGCAGTTGCGGCAGATAGGAAGTTGGCCGCTGCGCTGGCGGGCAAGGAAGCGGCGATGGGGCTCGTTCCCCCAGATTTCGTCAAGACCCTGGTTCATCAGATTGCCGATGACATAAGAGCGGAAAAAGGGACAGGGAACCACGTCTCCATTGGGGTTAATGGTAGCGAGTAGGGAAGCTACGTGACACTGGCGGACCGGATAGGTCCCCTGGGTAAAGGCTTCGTCGTCAAGGAGATAGTAGTTCTGCAGGTTGACGTAGACCCCGCCCTTGCGGCGCTTGACATCGGCAAACACCTTCCTCATCTCGGCAACCTGGTCCTTCGTGAGGAGGTGCGACTGTCCGTCGGAGGAGGCGAAATAGGGTTCGGGTACCCGGCCTTCCATCTCGGACCGGCGGACGTTTTCGGGATTGAATTCCCCCAGGGGACGCGGATAGACGGCACTGACCGGGTAGTTGTCGAGAAAGTCGAGAATCTTCGGGAAACTGCGGTAGTTCATGCTGGAAAGGGTGGTGCAGACAATGATGGAGGGGCACATCCGGTCACCGCGTTCGGCCACGAATGCCTCCAACGTCTCCTTGACACGCTGAAAGGCGCCATCGACCCCGCGGATGCCATCATTCTCCTCGCCGACGTCGTCAAGGGAGAGATAGATGGTGTCGAGACCGGCTTCAACCAGGCGGCGGACCGTCTCGCGGTCGCACCGGATGGAGTTGGTGGGAAAATAGGTTTCGATGCCGCGGTCGCGGCAGGCGGCGATGACGTCGAAAATGGCATCGCCGCGCAGGAGTGCGTCGCCACCGAACAGCTCGAAAGAGCCGATTCCGTAGGCATGGAGCTTGTCTATGACGGTCAGCCACTGGTCGCGGGAAAGCTCGGCGGGGCTCTCTTCCCCGGCCCTCTTCCAGATGGTACAGGTACGACACCGGCTGGTGCAGCGATAGGTCAGAAAGCCCATGGCGTACATGGCGCGGACCCGGAGATGATTGGTCTCCCGGACCACGCCGGAGGCGCATTCGTGTATAAAACCCGTCAACAGTCCCATTTACGTCCTCTGTTCACACCGTTCGTTCCGATGTCCAAGTGCTCGATCCGCTCAGGTGCCATGTTGCCCAATCCCATGGAGGCGGCGCGGGCGATGAACGCTGGCTGCGGCTGCACGGGGCCCAGCCGGTGCTTTGCCCGCATTTCCTCGATCATCCGCCAACCAGTGGCGTCGACGGCAACGGGGTCGTTGGAGACGATCATCCGGTTTACCCGCTCGACGTATTTCTGGTCACGCCCATTGACCCACTTGTATTCGCCAAATATGGCGTCGAGGACAATCAGGCGGGTCTTGGTGCGGATTTCAGTCAGGTTGTTGACGAAGGGGATGTACTCCATGATGTCGTCATGGTGCTCGCCGGGGTTGGCGATACTGCCATAGTGATTCTTCATGCTCAGGGTGACGCCGCTGTACCCGTCAAGGGCCTTGAGAACCGGCACATTGATCAGATAGGCACAGTCCCATGGTTTGGAACGACCGTTCGCAAGCAGCGAGGATACAAACCGAACCGAGCCGAACCTGCTGTCGCGGGCGAGCATGGACAGGTAGTTCCACCCGGAGGATTCGTGGCCGCCGGTGAGGAGGTTGGCCAGACGGTGGAACAGGAAGCGGGAATAGCCGCCGAAATCAGCCACGGTACCGACCTTTAGGCCGGGTCCGCGGTTCTTGACAAAACCTGCCAGGTCGAAGGCCTTGTCGGTCATGTCATAGATGACGATGTTGTCGGCCGGCACACCAATGGCGAGCAGCCCTTCGACCAAGGGTTGCACCACTTTCGCCTTGGTGTATATTCCGCGGATCTGGCAGTTGACCTTGATGGCAACCTTTTTCGCAGGATCAGGGACGATCTTGAGCCAGGCGCACCGCAGGTCGGTCTCGCCGGTAAAGGCGAGAATCCCGGCATTGACCATCTCGTGGACAATGGCAGCGTCAAGGTCAGCGTTGTCAAGCCCTTTGCCCGCACGGGAGGCTCGGCCGTCATGGACAGTGACCACCCTGCTCCTGAGAGGGGGAACGGCTGCACCTGCAGGTCGCGGGTCCTGCACATACCTCATACCAACCAGGGCCAGCAAGGCTCCGGCAAGGGTTTTCATGAATCCGCGACGTGCCATCGAATGCCCGAACATACCCTCACTCTCCCGGAGTGCAATAAACGCCGCGCATGATTTCCAGCACTCTGGCGTCCCGCTCCCCCCTGGCAGCAAGGTAACGGGAGATGACACCACCTTCCGTGAGGGTCCACGCCTTGTGCAACACCTCGGGGGTTACCATGCGCGACAGATAAAGGCGTCCCTTCTGCTCCAGTTTATGCCTCTGCACTCGACCCACTTCGATGTCCTCCACTGCGGTGATCATCATGCGGACGCCGAGTTTCACCACCTTGACGTAGAGGGATTCGGGGTCATCGTCGGCCGCAACCTCGGGACGGCCCTGATAGACGATGTCGCCGTCATCGATGCCGGAATTGACGAAATGCACCGTGGCACCCACATATTCGGGTTCTTCGTTTACCACCGCCCATAGCGTCGTCCAGACGCCGCGATATCTCTGGGCAAGACCGCCGTGTAGATTGAGGGAGCCAAGCCGGGGTATGGAGAGAACCGGCTCCTTGAGGATTGAACAGCCACACAGGACCAGCAGGTCGGGCTCGAATTCCCTGATGAGCTCGACGGTCTCGGGGCTGTTGGCGGCATTTTTCCCGTAGACTCTCTCGACCCTGCACGAGGGAGGGGGCGTGAGTTCAAAGGCATCGATGCCGAAGCCGACGAGATCAATGGCCGAGGTGCGCCTGACATGCTCCCGTACGATAGCTCGCTCGCGAAGCAGCCTGGGTATCTGCCAGGGAGAAAAGGCATAACCCGCCAGTTTGCCGATCTTGCGGCGCACGTCGGGTTGTTCGGCCGAAGACTCGACTATGATACCAACGACATTGAGACGACGCGCCAACTGGTTGGCGAAATAGATATCCGAGGGATCCGAGCTGACGATGACGACGACCTTGAGCCGGTTCATGGTGCGCCTCCGCCGCCACGCATGCGGGTAAACGCCGCACGGGCGCGCTTGAGCACCGGGACGACACCGTACTCGATCCCATGCAACAGGCGAGGATAGGGAGCGGGTTTAAACATGTGGACCATCTTATGCCTTCTTAAGGCAGGGGTCCATTTTTTCTTGTAGGAATCGAAACTCCCTCCCAGGTCGTACTCGCTGATCGTGGGATGTTCGCCAAATAACTCTTTCATCACGAGGAGATCGAGAACGGCGCCGGGCGAAAGATGACCGAACTCTTCGTGGAACGATGCCCTCAGGGCGTGGTTGCGGCCATTGCACTGCAGGTGGTACTCGAAGGCGACAAGGCGCTCATTAAGCATGAGCAGCCAGATGTCGAGCCATCCCTCCTCGGCGGCCACGCAGGCCAAGTCGTCGAAAAAGGCGTTGTTGCGCGGAGTGGCTAGTGAATCCCCCACCCGAGCAGTCCAGCTGTTGGCAGCCACTTCCAGGAGAGCAGCACGATGGGCCTCGTACTCCTTTAAGGTGGCAATTCGGACCAGGCGATGTTCACCGGTCTTGCCGATGGTATTGAGCAGATTGCGATGGGTCTTACGGGTTCGCGCTGTGCATGTGGCGTAGAATGCGTCCCAATCACAGTTAATGTTAATGAAGGGGGAATCCAGAGCAGGCTTCACACCACAGGTGATTCCCCGCTGTTCCGCCAGTTCCCTGAGAAGCTGAGCGTTTTCGCTGTCGTCTGGAATGTTCTTGAACTCGATAACATCCCACTGGTCGCGATGCTCCAGGAGGCAGTCCAGGATCGTATCCAGAATGGTACGCCGGCTGCCGGATGCGAGGATGAAATCGTTGTGGAGCGAATTACCATTTTCGATGAAGCGAACAGTGCGCACAGGCATGCCCCGCATCCGCAAATTTTCCAGCATAAGGGGAGCGATCGCCACCAGACGGTCTCCGTCCCTCACGACGATCACAAAGAGCGACTTTTTTCCGCCACCAAAGTGTCTCCACCAGCACCGGTACCACTCGAAACTGGCGAAAACGGGACCGACAAGGGTCGCTTCCTGCCAGAGGGAACGCCACTCTACTTCAAGGGCGTCGAACCGCTCTTCGTCAGCTATGATCAAAGCCCGATGTCCACTCATTGATTTGCCAGACCCAGTCTACGGGCAATGTCGAGGACACCGGACGCGTTGAGACGAAAATAATCGGGTCCTGACGACCCGTCGTTGCCCACCGGAATCCTGCGTAGGGAGAAAGGATTCTCTTCGCAACTGCAGAGGCCGTTTTGCGTGCTGAAGGCGCAGAGGAAACCGTTTGCTGCGAGGAATTCCTCGTGCGCACGGGTGAAATCGTCCCCTGGTCGTCCGTTGGGATAGCAGAACGAAAGTACCGGCCGGCCCAGTTCCCGCTCGATCGTCTCCCGGGAGCCGAGTACCTCGCGGTGAAGACCCGATTCGTCCAGGTTGGTGAGGATCTCGTGGTTTGCGGTGTGAGAGCCGAAATCAATCAACCCGGAGGCTTGCATGGTCCCTACCTCGCTCCACCCCAGGGGGCAAAAGTCTTCGCGAAAGGGGGATGCGTCTAAAGTAACCCGCTGCCTGAGTCTCTCAAGGATACCGTGCCGCCGTTGAATGGGAAGGCGTTTCATCCAGTTCACCACTTGGTAATAGGGGAATTCTCCTTTCGACACGACAGGAATATCGTCGCCAAGGGAGAGCTCCGGGTCAGATACCCAGCCGCCCTGCTGGTGTAGCTGGCTGAGGAGCAGATAGAGCTCGTCGAACCAGAATATCTTCGACGTTCCGATGTAATCGCTCGTCAGAAATATGGTTGCAGGGACGTCGAGTTCCTTCAACAGGGGAAATGCCACGATATAGTTGTTCATGAGCCCGTCGTCGAAGGTGAGCAGAGCAGCCCTCGGAGGGATGGGTGCCCCCCCCCTGATGGCATCAAGAAGACGTTCGAGCGGGATGATCGTGTAATGGGCTTTCAGAAACTCAAGTTGGGCACGGAATACCGCCACAGGTAGCTGGGTCCAGACCGGAGGATCGTAGAAATGCCGGGTGACACCATGGTACATGATTACAACGAGTCTGCGACGATTGACAAAACGGAGCAGCCTATCCGCCCCCCCCATGACGAGGGAACGGCAGAGTACACCTTTGAACCCGGTTCCTGAAGTCATGGTTTCACCCCCCAGCCGACACGCGCCTTCAGCCAGGCTATTTCACGCCGAAGGCTGGTTGTCCGGGCGGCGGTGAGCAGGTCTCCCGCTATGCGCACGGCAACAGAGCCGATACCCAAGTGCGGAGTTCGATGGCCGGCCGGTTCGGGGACGGTTTCAGGCCGGACCGACGGGATTTCTTGCCCTAAGCGACACCCCACCCATCCATTCTGAAGCATGAGCGCCACGGGACGGGTGAAGCGGCTGCTCACGTGGCGGGAAAGCTCCTGAGAAGCCGCGGCAAAAAAGTATTTCCCACGTTCCACGAACGCCTCGCGCCATTCGGGCGAAGCATAGCGTGAGGCGTAGTAGAACACGACACTTTTGCGCAGGTCCTGGGCTGCCCAGGTTTCGTTGGGGTATTCCAGTATCTCCGGTTTCTCCAGATAAGGATATTCATGCAGTTGCATCCACTCGGCGTATGCTAGCAGGCTTGCCCGGGCATGGGCGTAGCTTGCGTCGAATTGACCGAGCTCACACTTCTTGTTCAGATACTTGGCCACCGCCACGAGAAGGACGGTGTATGACCAGGCGACTTCAGCTTTCAGGAGATTGCGGGCGGCGATGTCGTCATCCGGGTGAAGGGTGCCGCGGATGAGTTCTTCGGCCCGCTTCAGGAAGCGGTCCCCACCGCCAACCTCGTAGGCGTCGAGGCATGCGTTGATGGTGTTGCCTGTGCCGCGGGTGAACGGATAGCGGGGAAAAAGCGGTCGGGTGCCATTGCCCTGACGGAGTTGTGCGATATAGCGCATGCCGCGCTTCATGGCTGCCAACACCGTGAACGGCCCGGCCAGCGATCGGACCGCCCAGTCGGCAAGGGTAATGACAGCATCGCGAAACGCCGGATCGCCGGTCTGGAAATAGTGGAGCATCAGTCCCGTGGTGTAGCAGTGCTCCGCGCCGGGTCCGCCGCCGCAGAAACGGGGATCCTTCACCTTCAGGTGTTCCCTTGAAAAAGAACGGTGGCTGGCGAGTCCGGCGTCGATGTAGTGATCGGTATGCCAGAAAAGGCCCCTGTTGTACTCCTCGCGGTCGACGTCACAATGGTAGAGGTCGATGTCCAGGACATGGCGGGCCAGATCCGCCGCGAGTCGCCCCCATACAGGATTGCCGGTGGAGAAGAACTTGCGATACATGCCGGCGCACGGGTCGTATTGATTGTTGTAATGGGAAATGAAGGGGACGTTGCCCCGATGGTGAGCAGCCTCATGGTCGGCATAGAGTTCGCCGAAGTTGCGCCAGCCGTATTCGTCAATCACCTCGCGCTTCCGAACGAGTTCCAGCGGGTCGGGGATGAACCAGTCGATAAGGTCAGAACTCCGCCCCCCCACCTCCCCAGACAGAGGGAGATCTGCCAGGATACCAGCTCGGCGGTGCTCCTCGGGTGCAACCGAAACGGTCAGGGGGGCACGAGCCCAGTCAAGCCCGACAGCGGAGCAGGCAAAGTCCAGATGGATCGTGAATGTCTTTTGCTCACCCCCCTGGAGCTCATGCTTGCCGGCGAAACGGGCAGGATAGAGTTCCAGGTTGATTTCCGATCGATTCGCCGCAATCGCCGTGGGGAATTCCTGCCAGAAATGCGGGACAACGGCGGCAATGCCACTGTCTCGGGCACCGCACCAGACGAGCGGTGTTGCCCGCTCGCCGCGCGATACGGCCCCGTTGCCCAGGCTGAGCTCGTAGCCGCGCAACCGTAACGGTACCTGGCCAGTGTGATCACGGTGGACGGGGCTCTGCCAGTTGGCACCTCCACTCGATTCCTGATAGACGGAGAGTCCTCCCGCAAGATTCAAACAGCGGACGGGCTCCCGTCCGGGTTCGACCGAGCAGGTAATCTCCTCCACAGCATCATCCAGAAGGGGGATGCGAAAGCTCAACCCCGAGAAAACGAGCGATCCGGGGTCTCCCAGGTCCCAGAGTCCGCCGGGGTGGAGGGCGGGCCGGGGGTTGCGCAAGGTAAATTCGATCATGACGCGGCTGGAAGCGGCGAAAAAGTGGAGGCGGCAGGAAAACTGGGGCGCCGATTCACCGGCAGGGCCAAACCTCCCTTCAAGACTAATAATCGCCCGCAGAGGACCGGGAGCCTCCAGATGGATCCGCTCGACGACGGGGGGAAGGGTCTGGACATCATCGAGGCGAAGACAGCAGCCCACCCCCGACGGGTCGATGGCATCATGTCCCTCGGTCACGACACGAACAAATGGCCTCAGCTGTCGCGCATCGATGTGGAAAAGTGCGGCCTTGGTGTCGATACACCAGACCTCGTCTCCAGGCCTGATCTCTATGGACCCCGGCACGTCTTTCGGGCAATCGCCCCCACGGGAGAGCGTATAGACAGCACAGCCGTCGTCGGGCACCGTTGCCGCGAAGTCGAGAAGCGCCCACTTGACCGACCCGTCTTTCCATCGCGAAAGGGGAGTGACCTGAAGCGGAACGGGTGCCCCGAAGGGATTACACAGCACCAACTCGTCCGCGGAGTCCAACTCTGCAATGGCAAATGGGACTCCCATCCTGAGCGGCTCGCCGGTTCGCGTCTCCCTGTCAGGGCTGGTTATCTGAATCCGTTTTTCCATGCGTCCATTTTTCATGACATTATCTGATGGGGCAACGGCCCCAGTCCCGCGAACCACGCGTAGTACTCCTCCATGAGACTGACACGGCGGGCAAAGTCGAATCGCTCCTCGATCCGCCGACGACACGCTTCGCCACAGGCACTCCGCAGGGATGAATCGGCGAGCAAGTTGATCACATGGTCAGCCAGTGCGTCGGCATCACCCACCGGCGCGAGAAACCCTCCATTACCGTGCTCCAGAAGCTCTGGGACCCCTCCGACCGATGTGGAAACCGACGGCACTCCCAGTGCCATGGCTTCGAGAAGGGTATTTGGCATCCCCTCGGTGAGAGAGGTCATGAGGAAAACATCAAAGGAAACGTAGATGTCGCGCAGGTCGTTTCGGTGACCGGTGAAGTGAATGAGACGTTCGAGCCCACGACGGGCCACCTCCTCGCGTGCACGCGGCAGTTCGTCGCCGTAGCCGTCCCCGACGATGACAAAGGCCACACCCGGCAGCCGGTTGGCTACTCGCTCGGCAACGCGGTAAAAGGTGGGGAGATCCTTGTCATAGGTAATCCTGGCCACCGTTCCGACAAGTTTCCCCCCCTCGGGGATTTCGAGTTCGCTCCTCAGAACCGGCCGGGCGTTATCCGGTCGCCAGACATCGATGTCGATGCCATTGTGGAGCACCGCAATATCTTCGACCGAGAGGCCGTTGGCCGTGAGTCTTCTGCCGGTTTCATGGGAGACGGTGATGATCGGTTTCTGGTAGCGTTTCATGAGGGATATCTGGATGCGCTGCCGGATCTTGAAGTCGAGATATCGCCCGAAACCGGTAAAATCCGATCTCCCGTAGACCGCATGGGAATGGCAGGTGTACATGATTTTCAGACCCGGCATCTTTAACCTGAGGAACCAGGCATAGAGAAGGGTCTTGTCGTCATGGGCGTGAATCACTGCCAGGCGGTGCTCACGGACGAGTTCTGCCAGGCGACGGAGACAGGACCTGTCGATCATGCTGCCGTCGGGGACATCCACGTAGTTGATCCCGAGCTTTCGGGCCATCTCAGGTATCTGGAACTCGTGATCCCAGGGCTGGCGCAGATAGGTGACTAGCACGCAGACACGGGAGGGATCGTGACGAGCCGCTGAATTGAGCACCGTCTTGTCGGGGCCGCCTCCCCCCTTGTAGGTACCGCGCAGGTCCATGACCCGCGGTATCTTTGCTGTGACAAGTGGTTCGATCATTCGGGCAGTCCTTCCGGGTAACGGTACCTGCATGGTGCACCGACGGCTACGGTACCCGCTGGCATATCCTTGGTGACAACGGTGTTGGCGCCGATGACGCAGTCGTCTCCGATGACAATTTCCCCAATGATTTTCGCCCCTGCGCCAATGAGAACGTTGCTGCCTATTCTGGCGGCCCGACCGGAACCACCCCGGTCGCCGATGGTCACCCCCTGGTACAGCGTACAATTCTCACCAATCTCCACAGATGGGTGAAAAATGATCCCTCCGAAATGATGAATACGAAACCCCTTGCCAATGACGCAGCACGCAGGGATGGAGATGCCGGTGGTGATCTCGATGAAACGCTCGCAGAAGAACCTGAAGGGTTGCCCCGATATCCCTTTGCGGTGACACCAGTTGAAGAATCGATAGACCAGGATGGCCTGGAACCCCTGGGAAATTATTCCCGAAACGAACGTCCGCGCTGTTGCCGTTCCCGACGGGCTGAGTCTTTGGAGGTCAGCCTTCACACAGTCAAACATGATGCGCCTCCCCAGATTCATTTTGTTTACGGCCGAGAGCGTTCGGCCCGGTACCGTCCCCCAGGTACTCCTCGTGCCAGAGTAGCAACGAGAGGATGCTCCAGAGAAGTGTACCATGATCCACGCGACCCGACTGATGTTCGTCCCAGATGCGACGCAAAGTGGCAAGATTGAAATAGTGCACTGCGGCATCCCCACGGAAGAATCGGTTCTCGCTGAATTCCCGCAGGTCGTAGCGGAACCAGCGGTCCAGGGGAACGGTGAACCCGTGTTTCCTGCGGTTGAGGATCTCCGGGGGAAGAAGCCTGGAAAAGGCATGCCTGAGGATGATCTTCTTCTCCCGGTCGCGGATTTTCCAGCGGCTCGGCAGGGTAGCCGCGAATTCCACGATGCGATAGTCGAGAAACGGGGCGCGCACTTCCAGTGAGTGGGCCATGCTCATGCGGTCGACCTTTACGAGTATGTCGCCAGGGAGGTAGGTCTTTATGTCGGTATAGAGCATTCGTGTCACGTGGTCCGCCCCCCGGACCCGGTTCCAATGGCTCACCGTGTGAATCGCGGGATCGTAGCCGCTGCAGGCGATGCGTAGCGGTTCTGCCAGGAGTTGCTGCAGGAGTTCGTCGTGGATGAAGGTGTTGGTGCCGTAAAAGGCCAGGGCCGGGTCGCGCAGGGCGCTGCCGGTAAGGGTGCGAGCTTTGCGGAAGAGCGCCCCCTCCCCTCCCCGCGCCGCGAGGTTGAGGGCAGAGAGAAGGGGCCGAGGAAGCAGCGTGCGCGCTAGGTTCTCCCGCAGCTCAGTGGTGTATTTTTCGTACCCGCCGAAGTTCTCGTCCCCCCCATCGCCTGCCAGAGCTACCGTCACCGTCTGCCGGGCAAGCCGCGAGACATGATAGGTCGGCACGGCCGACGAGTCGGCAAAAGGTTCGTCGAAAAACCGGGGGAGTAGCGAAACAGTATCGCATAGGTTGTCGCTGACGACGTACTCCACGTGATCGGTATGGAAAAGGCGGGCAACCTCACGGGCATAGGGCGTTTCGTCGTGCGAACGATCCGTGAAGCCAATGGAACAGGTCTTCACGGCCCCGGATGCCGAGCGGGCCATAAGGGCGACCACGGCGCTGGAATCAACCCCCCCGCTCAGGAATGCACCCAGGGGGACATCGGCGATCATCCTGCTCGCAGTACAGTCCGAGAGAAGCTCCACCAGCTCCTGTTCCGCCTGCTCGAAGGTGAGAGCCGTTCCCCTCGAAAAGTCGACATCCCAGTACTCTCTAATTTGAGGTTCCTCACCCGGTTTCACGAGCATGTAGTGACCGGGACTGAGTTTGCCGATGTTCTTGAATATGGTGCTCGGTGCCGGGATGTAGAGGTATTTGAGGTAGTCGGCCACGGCGGTCGGTTCCACCGCACGGGGGACTCCGGGCAGTTGGAGCAGCGACTTGATCTCGGAGCCAAAGGCAAAACGCCCGGCTCCATCGGAAAAAAAGTAGAGCGGCTTTTTCCCGATCCGGTCACGGGCCAGGAAAAGGGTCTGTTCCTCCCGGTCCCAGAGGGCAAAGGCAAACATCCCGTTGAGCCGGTCGAGACAGCTGACCCCCAGATCGGCGTAGAGGGCAAGGATCACCTCGGTGTCGGTCCGCGAACGGAACGGATATCCGCTTTCAACGAGACCTCGGCGCAGATCGAGAAAATTGTAGATCTCGCCGTTGAAGACAATGATGTATCGTCCGCAGGCGGAGGCCATGGGCTGGTTGCCCGCCACGGAAAGATCGAGGATGCTCAGTCGTCTGTGGGCAAGGGCAACCTGGCTTTCCAGGTATGTTCCCCCGGCATCGGGACCGCGGTGGAAGATGACCTCTCCCATCCTGCGCAGCTCCTCTTCTCCTGCCTCGGGGAATCCGTGTCTCAGAAATCCTGCGATGCCGCACATGGTCGTTCCTACCCCCCTGTCCCAGCCACATTGGGGCTTCGCCACGTCACCCGCTGCCGACCGGTGAAACCAAGGTAGCATCCCACCAGCGTGGCGAGCTTGAGCATAAACAGGTAATGAACGAGCCCCACCGGCAGGAGCCGACGCGTAACCGGCACCAGCTGCCCCAAGAGGGCGAGAAGCGCCGCTCCGCCGAAGGCATAGAGAAGGACGTGGTGGAATATCGTCCCGTCCAGCCAGGCAATCCTGAAAAGGAGCACGAGAAGCACCGCGCTCAGAATGCCACTGAACCAGCGAAGTACCTTGTGGGAAACGAATTTGAACATCAACAACCGCTGGGCAGGAAACGGCACCCCTTCTCCGCGGACGAGACACTGGATGCCTCCGGCGATGATGCGGGCCTTGCGGCGAAATTCGCCATCAATTTCGTTGATGTTCCTTTCGTAGCCGATGGCATCGTTCTCATGCAGGACCAGAAACCCCTGACGTGCGATGTTCATGGAAATGACAAAATCGTCGAGGATGGTGTCGACGGGAGGTGGTGTAAAGAGATCGCGGCGGATGGCGTACATGGCGCCATCGGCACCGATTACCGCGCCGCTCAGTCCTTCCTGATGCTGGATGAAATGCTCGATACCGTAGTAACGGTTTTCCGCCTTGCCATAGCTTACTGTCCCGTTCAGGAGAATCACCTTGCCCGACACCGCTCCGACGCGTGGGTCGCTGAAATGTCGCACGAGGTTGCGTACAGCAAGCCGGTCATACATGACGTTCGCATCCGAGAGCACCACAACATCAGTATCGATCCGCTCCATGGCGGTGTTGAGTGCGGAAATCTTGCCCTTGTTTTGCGAGAACGCCATCAGTTCAACCCGATCCGTATGACGGGCGACCAGATCATTGGTGGCATCGGTGGAACCGTCCGAGGCAACGACAATACGAAGACGATCGGCAGGATAATCAAGTTCAAGAGAGTTTACGACCTTTTGTTCGATTACCATTTCTTCGTTATAGGCTACGATAAGAAGCGTTACGGACGGCAGGATTGAGACGTCGTAGACGACGTCAACGCGACGGAAACGCGCCAGAGCAGCTGCTGCCAGAGGGTACCCCAAATAGGTATAGACAAGGACGGCAAAAAGCAGCATGGCTGATGTATGCAATAACTGTAGTTCCACTTCGGCCAGATAGCAGAGCCGACCAATACAGATAATGAGAATGGGAATGAGTATAAGCGGAACGATGACAGAGGCTTGAGGACCAGGTAGAGTTGATTCCCTCACTGTCGACCAGGTGGAGATGACCTCACCTTTGAGCCGCTTTATGACACCAACGGCTGCAGCGATATTCATGAGTACAAAATAGTAGGGAAGATACCATGCTACCCGTTGCCGGCCAGATACAATTTCACGCCACCAGCCAATCAGAGCAAACAGACAGAAGAGAAAGTAGCCAAAGGTTGCGACCAAGGCGACCATGCCAATGGGAGTTATACCTGCAGCAAGAAGAGATGTTGTCAGGTGACCCAAAATAATGAAGGGAGAAAACCATCTCAGAAGTTTGTGGGAAATCACCTGCCAGGCAAAGCGCCCTACGATGAGGGGATTGCAAACGATCGGGACCCTCAGCAAACCATTGAAGCTGCGGTTGGCAATACGAACCTTCCGGCCAAATTCCTTGCCGAATTCTTCGGCAGTTCGCTCGGAACACCAAGCCGATTGATCAAAGATGCCCCTGTATCCTCGGGCTACTATCTGAAGGGGGTTCACGAAATCGTTGATGTCGCTATCGGCCAGAGGCTCGTAAAGATGACGACGAATGGCATAAATGGCTCCGTCGCCACCGACAACTGAGGAGAAATCCGATTCCCACTGCTTGATTCGTATCTCAAGGTCCCAATACGTACTTTCGCTCCTTCCCGCTGCGCTTTCGTCGCCACCGACGTAGCGGGCATGTCCGACAACATATCCGATCGTATCATCGGTAAAATGCCGCACTAGGCGTCGCAGTGCCTGGCTGTCATAGATGGCGTTGGCATCGGAGAAAACCACGATCTCTCCGGTTACGCGCGTAATGGCAAGATTAAGCCCCGCGGTCTTTCCCCGTCTGTCAGCGGTACGGATAAGGGTAACCCCCCGTGCTGCGTGGCTATTCACAGTCTCATCCGTCCGGTCGGTAGATCCGTCCGAGACCACGACTATTTCCAGCTTGTCCGAGGGATAGTCCAACCCAAGCGTATTCTCCAGCTTGGGACCAATGATCGTTTCCTCATTATGGGCTGATATGATGAAGGAAACAGATGGCAGATGTCCGTCAGTATATTGGTGCCTCCGTGGAAATATTTTTGACAACAAGAAAAGAAGTATTGGATAACCTATAAAAATATAGGCCAATAAAAATGAAGAAAAAATTAAAAGTATATCGGCCAATGATCAGCCCTCATGAATTCTAATAAAAGCACTGCCTCTTGCCAAGAAATAGATATTTAAAAGCACATAAAGCTGCAGAGGCACAATATAGCCAAATGTTTTCCGAGACTTAATAACAGCAATCACCAGCAGTGGCACTTGCCAGAATACAATCAACAATAAACCGAGGGAAAAACTTTCGGAGTCATGTGTAATAAGTATAGATGCTACATAATATAGACAAATCAACAAAACAATAAGATAAACTGCCGGGATAATGACACTTGGAAACTCTCTCCAGGAAAAACCGTGCTGCTTCATCCCCAACAGATTACTAGTTCCCCTCCAGCGTTCCTTTCTAAAGAATCGACCTACTGTTGCCGCCTCTCCATGATGGACCGCAACTATCGAGCTGTCGCTGATGATCTGACCATACTGTTTCAGGCGGATGGACAGGTCATAGTCTTCACAGGTAATCAATGATTCGTCAAAACCTCCGGAAGCGGCAAATGCACTCCTGCGGACGAACATATTCATCGATTCGAGCCAGTCGGTTTCGCAAACGTCCGCTTGTTTTTTCCTGACTGCAAACCATGCCTTCTGTACCCATGTTGCATTGTCAGGTATAATTGGAGGACTGCCAAAACAAACAACGCTATCGCGCGAGAGATAGGATGCTGCCCGCATCAGCCAACCAGGATCAACCGTGCAGTCCGCATCGATGAATGCCAGCACCTCTCCTGTCGACTGACGCGCCCCGAAATTGCGCAACCCGGAAATGGTCAGTTCAGGCTTGCAGAAGACCCGAACACTTTTTCCCTCGGCGATTTCCACGGTTCTGTCAGTCGAACCGTTGTCAACCAGTATGACTTCATACTGGCTCTTGTCCCAGGAAACCGCACTAATCGAATCCAGGCAGCGACCAATATTGGCCTCTTCATTCTTAGCAGGAATAATGATGGAAAATTGCATTGCCGACTCACGGGATATTACGAACGATATGAGGGCCAACAAGACGAGTCAGCCCAACCGGCAGTTTCTGCCAGACCTTGATCGCAAGACCGAATTTTGGATTTTTCGGATTCAGTTCGGGCAGGTTCTCACCTTCTGGCAACAGATACTGCCAGTAGAGCTGAAGAGGTTCAGCTCCCCATTGCTTCTTGAAATTGAAGGTACCTTCATCGGGAGTCGAGCGGCCGAAGTCGAATTTCGTAAAACCCTTCTCTATTGCAAATTTGATCGCCTCCCAGTAGAGCATGTTGTTGGGGCATAGATTCTTGAAATCTGCAATGGAAGATGCCCAGGGGATCTCGATGGTATCGCCAAACCAAGTGGCAATACCGGCAGCTATGAGCCGTCCTTCGTGCCTGACCGCAATTATCTTCGATGAATCAGGCAATTCATTCAGAACATTGTGAAAGAAACCTCTGGAGTAAACAGGAGTTCCCAGATCGCGCATGTTGCGCGCAAATACATCATAAAACCCATCTAAAAGTTCCAGATGGCCTATTACCGGCAACAGCCCGGATTTTTCCGGTTTTCTGATCTGATTGCGCAGCTTCGCATTGAAGGCGAGCCACTGCTGTTCGGCACATGTCGCAAGATGCAGAACCATGGTCACCTTGTGCTGTCTGGTCTGCATACCTGCAATCCCTTCCCCTATATGCCGCAACTCGACATACGAAGAGCCTAGTGATGTGCGGAGTCTTTCAACTTCGGCAAGCAGCAGCCCGGCAGCATCCGTCGAACTGCAGAGAAGCCCTCCATAATTCACGAAAGGGAGCGATACCAGAAAATTACCAAACAGAAAGCTTTTCATATGGATGAGGGGAAGCACCCCATGCCAGAGCCCTGAATCGTCAATAGCTGCCAGGTAATGAGCAGTATGGCCGAAACTATTTTCGACGATCTGCTTCCACCGGTACTGATGGTAGGCTGTGCAACCATTCTGTGTTACAACAAAGTCGTCCCAGTCATGATGATCCCTGTCGGAAACGGTGAGCACCCTCATGATAGCACCATATTTTCAAGGACCTTGTGCATACTGGTAAACTGCCCGGATCCAATGACCTTCCTCAGTTTTGCTTCGGTAGAATGCAGATTGAGGTAGTGCCTGAAGGTCGATTTGAAGCCTGACTTGATCCTCGGTTGACCTGGGTCGATCTCCCATGGATGGAAATAAAGGACTGCTGGCTGCTTCTCCTTATTGTTTATCGAATCAATGCCCCATTGGAGAAAACTGGCGGGAAAGAGCCGCAGATAACCACCACCGGCTATGGGGAGACGATACTCTTTGTTCCAGAAACGTAGAGGATAGGTTGTCAGGGGAAACTCCATGATCGAGCCTGATTCACACGTAATGAGATGGGGGAAGCGAGGTGCATCAGGCAATCCGTAGGTATCGTGATAGACGGGGAAAATACTGGAGTCATAAGAGAACCCCTCCTCCACGAGGATATCGAGCGCCCAGGTTGATTTGTCGGTAATGGAGTAGCTCGGGGCTCGATAGCCGCTGACCTTATTGCCGACAATATCTTCGAGAACTGATTTGGCCCGGCGGATATCTTCCCTGAAGCGTTCCGGACCGATTGCATAAATCAGTTCGTGACCATACCCATGACAGGCAATCTCGTGCCCTTGCTGCCTTATCTCCTTAACCAACCTTTGTTCGCGCTCGGCTATCCAGCCTAGAATAAAAAATGTCGCTTTTACATTAAACTCATCGAGCATTGCCAGGATTCGACGAGTATTGTCTGCAACCCGAAGTGGGAAATTCCCCCAGTCTTCACGCTTTATATGGCGGGAAAATGCATTGACCTGGAAATAGTCTTCCACATCTATGGTCAGTGCATTAAGCATGGGTCAGAAACTCTTGGAAACTTCCAGAATCAGCCGGTTGATGTCCTTGCTGTCCGATGTACGTGCAATCTGATAACGGTAGGTGGTATGAAAATAATTGAATGATACTGAAACGTCATTGTTGAAGGTATGGGTTAGGCCGGCATTGGCGGAAATGCGGTACGGATAATCGGCCACGGTTCTCTGGCTGAATTTCTCGCCGAGAAGGCCCAGGGAGAGATTTGTCCGGTCAAGGATTTCGTAGCTGCCAGAGGTGCCGACCGAAGCCTTTTTCCGATCGATTGCACCGGTTTCGGTGATTTCGTACTCGGAATATCCGCTCGAAAGCTCAATGCGCCCACGTTCAAAGTTGCGGGACAGTCTGCCTGAATAGAGGGTCTCCTTAATCGAAGACTGCAGAGGGTCTTCGGTATACTGCACCCGTGTTTCCAAAGTGAATGTCACCATCGGGAACTCATGCGTCAGCCCGGCATTCCAGAAGAGATTGCTCACGCTGATGCCGTTATCGAACAGCTGCCAGGTGTTCCCCACCTGACCGAACAGGAACGATTTGTCGGCATATTCATAGCGAAAGCCGCCATAGGCGTTGTGCCGCTGAAAATTCTGGTCAGATGTCCCGGTATCTGAAAACTGATACCCCCAGGTGAATGAAAAGCGAGGCATCAGTTCATGACTCGCATCGACAAATCCATAATGTTCCCGTTTGTCGATGCCCGAGGATTCACGATACCAGGTGTTGGTATAACGGTAGCCGGTTTTGATGGTCGAGTTGTTCCCGACTCTCCAGACCAGATAGGGAGAAACCGTCCCCACATTCTGGTCACTCTGGTTATTAAAGAGGCTTTCGGTTGTCGTATCCCGTGCAACATCCAGCGAAACGCGCTTATAGGTATCGGAAGCCTGCAGGAAAAAAAGATTCTCAACAATCGTAAGGGTCGAGGAAGCTGCCAGATTATGGGTATATTCATCACCCTTTGTTCCCTTAGCATAATGGTGGTAATCGAAGTTGTAGGACGAGGTGAGGTCAAGGCGCGGAGCAAGGTAGCGCAGAGAAAATCCGGGCATGGCCCTGGTTATGAACTCTTCCCGCGCAGATACACCGGACTCGTTGACATTATCGGTATACTCTTCGCTGACAGCAATCCGCGGCTTAAATTCATAATCGGCAGCTAGAGATTCACCAGGCAATTGGTGCAACAGCAGGAGTGCACAGAGAAAACTCTGCAGCACGATCTTCGTTCTGAATAGAGCCACGTTCTTCATCAGCTGCCGACCTTTCGGACCAATCCTGATTTACCGTTTCTGATGCCCTCAGGATCATCATCCTTGAGCCCCTTTATCCGGTCTATCTTGGAGCTCAGTGTAGTTATGGCGGAATCTGTCTCCTTGACATGGAACATGAAGGCATTCTGTAATTCGGTAATCTTCTGACCGAATTCCTTGACCACTGATTCCGAGAGGTGCCGAGCCTCCCGCTCCATGCCGTCCAGTCGTGATGTTAACCGCTGCAATGCATGTGCAACCTCTGAAGCATATGAACTTTCCTTTACATCTGGTTTACCGTGCGGTGCATCCTCCGGAGGATCGCTTCCCCAAAAATGCCGGTCAAAATCGAGGTCGCCAACCACATCACGCACCATCTCCACATCGATCTGGTGAGATTCTTCCGCAAATGCGGAAATGAGAAGAAAATCGCAGATGATGTTCACCAGGCGGGGCACACCCTTGCTATTAGCATAGATAAGGTCCAAAGCAGTCTCAGAGAAGGTTACTGCTTCCCTGTTCCCCGCCACCTGAAGGCGGTGACGGATGTAGAGCTCCATCTCCTGCCGGGTAAGTGGCTGTAAATGGCAATTAATGCTTATGCGCTGTCGGAGTTGGCGCAAGGATGGAGACCCCATGGTCCTGCGCAGCTCGGGCTGTCCGACAAGTATGATCTGCAAAAGCTTGGAGTTGTCACTCTCCAGGTTGGATAACATGCGAATCTCTTCCAGGAGCCTGGATGTTAAATTCTGGGCCTCATCAATGATGAGCACTGGAAAGTTGCCGACTGCGTACTGTTCAACGAGGAAGTCGTTGAGATCGCGGAGCATGGCGGTCTTGTCCTTGCCGACAACGGGGATGCCGAAATCGTCATTGATCAGCGCGATAAGCTGCTCTGAATTGACCCTGGTATTGAATACCTTGGATATGACCACCTTCTCGTGATGTTTCTTGAGCATGTCGCGGATAATGGTTGTCTTGCCGGAACCGACCTCACCTGTCAGCAGGATGAACCCGACCCGTTCGCGGATACCATAGTCGAGATATGTAAGTGCCCGTTTATGTGATTTGCTGAGATAAAGGAAATCCGGGTTAGGGACTAGATCGAACGGCTTTACAGAAAAGCCAAAGAAAGACTCATACATGGGGAAATGCTCCAGGGTGAGAAACCGGGCAGATTACGCTATTGTGGCTGTTCCCGTTGATAATAGCGATTATAGTAATGGCCATACCTGTCGTCGGAAATGCTGATCTCGGCTTCATTGTACACCAATCCGAGCTTTCGGGCTCCGTCAAGCGCGGAAATCCCTTCGGCAATACTGGCCTGCGACGCCATCCGTTCCTTGACCACAAAGATGACCCCATCCACTAGCTTGCTCAATGTCCTGGTCTCGGCAAACGGCAGGATTGGAGGGGTATCGATAATGACATAACGATCACGATAGCGGTGTTTGATATCTTGAATAAACTGGGCAAAACGTTGGGACGTGAAGAGCTCAACCGGGTTATGGGTAACCTTGCCGGCCGGAAGGACAACGAGCCTGCCAATGCCGGTATGGATGAGGGCAGTCCCCATGTCAGCACGTTCTTCCAGGATATCGGCGAGTCCGGCCACAGGATTGAGGTCCAGGTAGCGATGGATCGAAGGCTTGCGCAGATCAGCATCGACGAGCAGGACAGTGTGATCCATCTCCTGGGCAAGACTCAATGCAAGGTTCAAGGCTGTTATGCTCTTCCCCTCACCGGCAATGGCACTGGTCACCATGATGACGTTGGCAAATCCATCCTGCCGTTCCATACCGACCAGCAGAGACTTCAGCTTTTTATACTCTTCGGAAATTGGCGAGCCAGTATCATTGGCAGAAACGAGGAACGGATTGTTCACCTGAGAGATGCGGGGTTCGTAAGGATACTCCGTGTCGGAAGAACCCGGTATTGCACAAGCTTGAACTGGCGTTTTTGCCGGGGGAGCATCGGGATTCCGCTGTCTCAGCTGAGATGCTTTTTCAAGGGCTTTTTCAATCCTGCTCATGGAACCTCACATCATTTCAGAATAACTGTGCCACGAGATTGATCACCTTATCGACATAGGCCAACCCCAGCAGTTCCATGACGAGAAAACTCAGAACAAAACAGAAGTATCCACCGGAAGTCGCATAGATGATCCTGTCAATCCGCTTCCTTTTGGCTTCTGTCGCAACTTCAGGGATTCTCGGTATGACTGCAAGTACCGGCAGGCCAAAAGACTTCAGCATGTCGACAGACTTAACCGTGTTACTCAACTGGTCAAGCCCGAACAGCAAACCAAAGCCACCGGCAATGCCGGCAGCGATCCCCAGGAGCAGTATCTTCACGCGATCAGGACTCACAGGATTTACGGGCATGACTGCCGGGTCAACAATGCGAAAAGTGGTTGTCTTGTCCTGGACCTCCATTTGTTTGGAAACTTCCGACTGACCCTGCCGGGAAAGAAGTTGATCATACAGCTCTTTCTGCTTGCGTTTGTCAACCTCTCTTTTTTCGAGATCCGCTTTGACCGTAGGTATTTTGCGCAATAATGCCTGATTTGTACCAATATAGCGTTTAAGGCTCTGTTCTGTCAGCTTCAATGCACTGAGTTCTGCTTCAATCTTGGCCACTTCCTGATGATCTGCCTGGGAAGACCCTGCGGCAGGGCGCTTTTTAATCTGCATCTGTAGCGATTCTATCTCGCCCTTGATCCGTATCAGTTCAGGGTAGTTATCATTAAATTGGTTCCTCAATTCGTCCTGACGCTTCTGCAGCGACAGCAATTGGACCTGCAGGGGATCGGATTCGCGCCGGGTAACTGGCTTCAACCCTTCAAGGTGACGTCTGCGCAGCTGGATATCCTGCAGCTTCTGCTCGGCGCTATTGATCTCCTGAAAAAGCTTTGCCTCATCAATATTGACGACTCCACCCTGCTGAGCTTTAAAGCGATTCAACTCCTCATCAGCAGTATCGAGTTTCTTCTGAACGGTTTCGATCTGTTCGGAAAGAAACTGAATGGCGCCGTAAGACTCTTCCCGCTTGGATGAAACATTTTGCTCTATATATATCCTGACAAGGGTATTGACAAAATCTCTGGCAATCCTCGGGTCAGGATCTTTATAACTTATCATAAACAGATTGTTATCCTTCACTTTCACTGAAATATTCTTGTTTACCCTTGCAAGAACACTCTCCAATTCGGCATCACTCCCTTTTTTCACCATATCAAGTTCATTGATAACTTTGGCAAGGATTGTCCTGCTGGTCAGGGCATAGGTAAGGACCTTGATGGTTTGCTCCATCGAAGGGGTAACGGCGATCCCTTTCACCAGCTCGCTTATTACATTTTTTTCTATAAATACGGTACTCTTAGCCTCATAAATCTTTGGCAGCGAGTAGCTTAGGATTATCGCAGCCGTCATGATCACAAGCGACGTTACAATGAAGAGACGCTTTCTCCGCAGTAGTAGATCAAGATAAACCCTGTAATCTAACTCGTTCTTATTCATGAAATCTCTCAGTACTAGAAGATGCTTTCTTTGACTATGATGTAATCGCCCGGCTTGAGCTTCACATTTTGTGAGAAATCACCATGTTTGGTAATCTCTTTCGCTTTGACTTCGATCGTTTCTTCTTTGTCGGACGTTTTTCGACGAATGATAGTGTCATTCTGGCTGGCAAACTTGGTAAAACCACCAGCTTCGAGAATCGCCTCCATGATCGTCATCCCTTCACGGTATTCTATGGATTTTGGCATGGTTACCGCGCCAAGGACATAGACATTCTTGTCGAGAAGCAGCGGCATGAAAAGAGCATCTCCTGATTCAACCTCCACATCTTCATCAATTTTACCGTCCACGAACAGGCTCTGAAAGTTTTCTTTCACCTTCTTGCCATGGCGCATCAGATATGACCTTCTGAGATCTGCTGTTTTTACATCTCCCAGCGAGCAGAGCAACTGCAAAAGCGAAGACTTCCTCGTCAGGTCATAGACACCGGACTTTATTCCACCTCCGAAAATGTACACCTTACTGTTGGTAATATCCCGAACCGTTACTGTCACTATCGGGTTTTTCACCAGCTCCTTGAGTTTTTCAGTCAGAGCGACCTGAAGGTTAGCCGGAGTATACCCACTTGCCGCAACATCGCCGAGACCTGGAACCGTTATCTTGCCATCCGGGCGAACCTTCACTGAAAACGAAAGCTCTTTGATACCCCAGACGGCAATCTCCAGGCCATCGCCTTCGCCAATGACATAGTCACCCCCCCACGCAGGCATCGTCTGCCCTGCCAGAAACAGCACCAAGAAAAGTAACACCTTCATGCTTCACCAATCCCTTTCAGCGTCCACCACGACGGAACAATACCACCTTGATGGTTTCGAGTATAATCAATACATCAAACGGAAGGGAAATATTTTTTATGTAATAGAGATCATAGCGAAGCTTTTCTATAGCATCTTCAACAGACGCGCCATAAGGATAACTGACCTGAGCCCACCCAGTTACGCCAGGCTTCAAGTAATGCCGTTCCGAATAATAAGGGATAACTTCCTTGAGTTTGTCGACAAATTCTGGCCGCTCCGGTCGGGGACCGACAAGGCTCATGTCTCCGCGAATAACATTGAGCAGCTGGGGGATTTCGTCGATTCTGCTTTTTCGCAAAAACTCCCCGAATCGGGTTACGCGTGGATCATTTTCAACCGCCCATACGGCACCGCTCTTCTTTTCGGCATCCTGGCGCATGCTACGGAATTTGAGTAAGGTGAACGGACGCTCCCCTTCACCTACTCTTACTTGGCGAAAGAAGATCGGACCGGGAGAATCACTCTTGATACAAAGTGCGATCAGTGGGAAAAACGGAAGGGCGATAAGCAACCCGATCAAAGAGCTGAAAATATCTACCATCCTTTTCAATGCCCTCAAGGCAAAGGTAACCTGAAACCCGTGAGAAAAAATAAACCAACTGGGAGTGATATTCTCCAGAAGGAGTTTACCGGTCATCTGTTCATAGAACGAAGGTGCATCCACGACTTCAATCCCGGAAAGTTTACAGCTCAACATCTCCTGGAGAGGGAACATACCCCGGCGCTCCGATAGCGAAACGACAATCTTGTGGGCACCGACGTTTTTGATGGCGTCGAACAGACCGTTTTCTGAGTTAATAATGCGGTGATATGGCACCATCACAGGTTCTGCAGAACAGTTGACATATCCGGCAAGCTGGCAATTCAGGTTCTTTTTCTCGATCAGGTTACCGATCTGTCTCGCCAAGGGTCCAGTGCCAAGCACAAGCACCCTGCTGGACATCCAGGGAAGGCCATAGAGTGTACGGTTGAGCAGATGCCAGGCAAATTGCAGCAAACCGAACATTATAAGGGCAAGAGCAAGTATCCCCCGGCCATAGGGAGCAAACTCGGCGAGGTAGAATATGGCTGTCAGGATGAAAAACGAAACGACCAATGATACAAAGATACGAATAGCCAGTTCTTTTTTGTTACTCTCGGAGGAAAGTGCATAGAGTTCGACAAGAAACGACGAAGAGACCTGAGCCACTACGAACATGACAACTCCCAATAACTGCAGTTGGGAATAATCATGCATCTGCGGGGCAGACCCGAATCTGACAAAGTATGCCACAGACAAAGCGGCAAGTGCTGCCAGGGTGTCCCCAGCTATCAGAAAGGCAGCGCGTCTGACCACTTAATATATTACCTTTTCCCTGGCTGGGATAGCTGACTCCGCAGCTTCAGCGCCATGGCGGACTCAGGGAATGCACCGCGCTGCAGCGCCTTGTTGACAAATTCCATGGATTTCGCGTTATCGCCTTTCCCCTTCAGTGCCAGGGCATAATGATACAAAACCGTGGGGTTGTTTGGCAGCATGGTCGATGCCTTCTCCAATACCTTTACCGCATCGGCATACTTTTCGTTCTTGAGCAGGGCATATCCAAGTGTATCGAGGATACCGGAATTGCCCGGTTCAGCCCGGAACGCGGAAATTGCCAATCGAAGCGCCTCTTCCTTGTTACCATAACCATCGGCAAGAAGATACGCCAGATTGTTCAGCGCAGGTACATAATTTGGTGACTTGGCCAGAGCATCGCGATACTTGCTCACGGCCTCTATTTTCTTTCCGGTCTGTTCATAGAGCGAACCAAGCGAAAAATGGGCCGGAGCATAATCGGCATTTTCACGAATCGCCTCTGCCAGAATGGCACCTGCGGCAGTATAGTCCTTCCTGCTCGCTTGCAGACTCCCCAACTGGACCTTGGCCTGCAGGTTGCGGGGTTCCGCCCTGATCCCCTTTTTCAGTTCATCAACAGCCCTGGTCAGATCATTCTGGCTTTCATGGATCGAAGCCAGAATCATGTAGCCTGCAGCAGCATTCGGCTTCAGGGTGATTATCCTCTGTGCTTCCATAACGGCCTTCGGCACATCTTTCATCGCCATATAGGTCTGGATTTTCAGCCCGATACCCGCCCCCTGGTTGATCTGTTCCATGTCATCGTAGACTTTGAGGGCATCCTTGAACTTTTTCTCCACCGTCAGCAACCTTCCCTTTGCCTCCATGGCTGCCAGGTTTTTGCTGTTTTCCTTCAAAGCATCATTCAGAACGCCGAGCGCCTTCCCAGCATCCTTCTTTCTGGCATAATAGCCAGCCAATGCAAGATATGCAGCGTCCTGTCGGGTTTCCTTGGCACGCAGGTAGCTGTCAAGCGCCTCCTTGTCGCGCCCTTTCAACTCATACATGGCTGCCAGACTGAGTAGCGCGCGCAGGTTCTTCAGGTCCTTGCCGAGAACAGCCTGATATTCGGCAATCGCTTTGTCATGCTCACCCTTTGCGGCATAATAGTTTGCAAGGTTGAAATACGCTGGGAAAAATGCCGGATCGTGCTCTTTTGCTTTTCTAAAATCCTGCAGGGCTTCTTCGGTCTTGCGTTGGCTCAACTTGGCCCCGGCTAGTGCACTATAAAGGGGAGCATCAGACGGTTTACCAGTAAGCCCCTGTACAAGTGTAGCTTCGGCCTTGCGGGGATTGTTTTTCTTCATATAGTAACTGTATAGTAACAACCGGGAATTCAGAAGATCGGGGTTGACCCTGATAGCAGCCATCAGTTCGGCTTCACCTTCGCGTTCCCTTCCACGCCCCAGGTGCACAAGGCCTTTCTTCACATGGGCATCAACAATGGCTGGGTCGAGATCCGTAGCACGAGACAGCTCGCGCATCCCCTCATCAACCAAACCTTTGGCAAGGTAGGCACTACCGAGGAGGTTGTACGCAAGGGCATTTTTCGGGTCCATATCGATCACTTTCCGGGCTTCCGCGATGGCATCCTCCGTTCTATTCTGCTGAAGGAGTATCATTGCTATCATCAATCGAGACCGAGAATGAGAAGGCAGACGGTCGACAATGGCCCGGAACTGACTCATGGCGCTTTCAAGCTGCCCCATGGAATACTGTGTCATCCCCAAATAGTAATACCCTTCAATATTTGGCTGAATTTTGACCGAATTCATGAGGGAGGCAAGCGCTTCGGAATAGTTCTTTTTCTTTAAATCGAGAATACCCTGTAGGCGAGCGGTCTCCCCGCTCTTGGGAAAGAGCTGCTTCATGTTGGCTACGGTCTTCTCTGCCTGTGGTATGTCCTGTTGTTCAATATACAGCAGTCCCATCCGGTAATAAGCAAGTGGCTCATTTTTGTTACTCTCGGCAATCTTTCGGTAGATCTCCAAGGCATTGGCCTTATTCCCTCGGGATGCCTCAATCTGGGCCAACAGATAATAGGGCTTGGCATTCTTCGGATCTGCAGCGGTAATTTCTTCGATCTGCTTCAGGGCTTCCGCATCCCGCCCTATGGAAGCGTACAGCTTTGCCAACTCGAACCGAGCAGTCGTCTGTTTCGCATTTAACCGGATTGCCTCCTGCAAAAACCGCTCTGCTTCGCTGCTGTCTTTCTTCAGGGCAAACGCAATCCCTTTGTACTCCAATGCATTGGCATCATCAGGCTTGTGCGACAGGTACTCGCCGAGAATCTTCAGCGCTTCATCAGGTTTGCTCATGGAATTGTAGACCTTGGCGAGTTGAAGTTTGATCTCCAACTTCTGCGGTATTTGCACGATCAGTTTCTTCAATTCCCGTTCGGCGTTTTCAAAGCGGCCCGCGTCAATATAGGCCACTGCCAGCTTTTCCCGCGCATCCGCAAAATTCTGATCGATCTCCAAGGCCTTTTTGAAGAACACCATCGCCCCGTTCGGATTGCCATTCCCCAACTCTGCAGTTCCCTGTGCGAAGAGTTCCTCTTTTGACTTGCCACCGCAGCCGACAAGCATCAGCATCACTATCAGCACAATAATTTTTTTTGCCACTGTTGCCCCCCTGATCACTGCATAATAGTAAGAATGTCGTATGCCGTTATTGTATCCAAATACCGTTTACGTCTAACAAAGTTTTTATGGCGAATCAATTGAAATTGTGGTATTCGAGCCTCCAAGCGCAATTCAGATACAGTAGAAGGATCGGGAATGAATATCCGCAAATTGCAACAAAACAACACCTTCACGAGAGTAGCTCCCTTCGCACTCTTCATGGTATTTATTGCACTGGAAGAGGCACTTCGAAATCCAAACATCAAAGACTTGTTCCATTTTTCAGACAGTGTGATTCTCTGCCTCTATCCCATCAAGGCACTGTCTACCGGGTTACTCATTCTTATGTTCCGACGCAACTACACGGAATTGCACTGGCAGGATCTCGGCAAATTGCCCGCAACCTTACTCAGTCTGGCAGTCGGAATCATCGTCTTTATTCTCTGGATTCAGATGGATTGGCCATGGGCAACAATCGGCACCTCCGGAGGGTATAATCCGACACTCATGTCGGAAAATTTTACATATTACCTCCTCATCGTTTTCCGTATTGTCGGCGCCGCTCTGATCGTGCCGATCATGGAAGAACTCTTCTGGCGCTCGTGGCTTTTACGATACCTTATTTCTAAGGATTTTCAATGTGTTGAGATCGGTAGGTTCAGCCTGTCTTCTTTTTTAATCGGTGCAATCATGTTCGGGCTTGAACACAATCTCTGGCTTGCCGGCATTATGGCTGGTGTATGTTACAACATCCTTCTCTATCGCACCAGAAGTATTGCCCAATGTATACTGGCCCATGCAGTCACCAATTTCATGCTCGGACTTTACGTTTTGCAAACTGGCAGATGGGAATTCTGGTGATCTCTGGTTCATGTCGGAACTCCTTACACAACATCCCTTCCTTTTTAAACCTACCTTTGATTATCCGCAATATCAAATACATACATATTGGCATCAGCATTGCAGGCCATCATAGCATTCGGAATTTCAGGCGGTTTTCGGATCGCATTTCAAAGAAACGAGAGGAAACGACAATGAAAAAACTGGCGGCATTACTGGCAGGAGTAGCGATTATGATGTCTGCAGGCACTGCTCTGGCTTTACCAACAGAGTGGGGTGTTATTTCGCCTACAGCAATTGAAAGTACACCAACGTACACTCCATCTTCTGATTTTGGATATTACATTTGGACTGATAACACTGAACGCACTTCTTGGCATATAAGATGGATGGATGGTACAAATTCAGGTACTACAGTATTTTCTGGAACTATTGCCCTTCAAAACAGCACCGGCGTTTTTACTACATTTTCTTTTGAATCTAATGATTTTAACCTTTCAAGTTCAATCGGCGACATCTATTTTTCTAACATTGTACAAGGAGTAGATGGTATTGACTTTACAATTACCCAAACGGTAGCGCCGTCATATGTAGGTTTTGATCTTTTTTACCAAATGGCTGGAATGGATGCAAATTACATTTTCCTTGGAGGGAATGAGCAGACTGTTGCCAGCTTAGGTGAAGATCAAGACTTTGCCATCGCAGCTCCAGTTCCTGAGCCAGGCACCATCGTTCTCTTCGGTGCTGGTCTTCTTGGACTCGGCGTCTATGGTCGCAGGCGGTCAAAGAAGTAGACTGTAAAAAAATCCGACAATACCAAAGGGCCATCCATTCGGGTGGCCCTTTGGTATTTGTGCAGTCAGAAACTTGATGTTTTTCACACTAACTCAGTGCTAAATAATGTAGTCATGTACCCAGGCAAAGCCATGAGTTTGAATTCTAGTCATGTTTATCAGATGACCGTTCCAATCTACATCACTGAAAACAAAAGTCTTCCTCAGGGGCAGCTTAAATTTAATCCAAAAACGGATTTGCATGCCAATTTAAAATTATTTTCATATGACGCCTTCTGTCATTTTGTAAGGTTTGTCCTGTAATAATAAAGCTCTAAATCAATACCCTTCAAAACCATATCCCTCCGTTTGAGGGTAACTGCCTTCGCAGTCAAAAATTTACCCAGTCAATTACCAGTTTCCCAAAAAGTACCACACACAAGCATTTAGGCAAAAAACCCGCCATTTCTAGCGGGTTCTGATTCAGCTTGTGGGCTTCAGTTAATTGGTGGAGGTGGCGGGAATCGAACCCGCGTCCGAAGATCATCCACAGAAGGCGTCTACATGCTTATACCAGTATTTGATTTAACCACCCGAAACTCCACTGGCCGGGATTTCCGGGTTGCGATCCTGCTTTGATTTCGCATCCGGGCCACAGGCGCTCCCATCAGCTATCCCACTAAAATGACGATTCTTCCTCCCCCGCGGGAGAGAGTCGGAGAATCGGTAGCAGGTTATTAAGCTGCTACGGCGTAATTATAGTTATCGGCGTCTATATCGCCCCGGATTGTTTAACGAGCCACCCGGACCTCGGCATGCAACCTTTGCTTATTATCCCCGTCGAAACCTGGACACCCCCATATTGTTTTATCTACCTCTCTCTTTACTATACGTGTTCAAACCCCTGAAGTAAACAGGCAAGAACAGCCGTCACCCCTTTTGCCGCTCCTTCAGAGCCTGGGCCATATCCCGCTTCTGATCCTTCTGCTTCAGATCATCACGCTTGTCATACAGCTTCTTCCCTTTGGCCAGCCCCAGTTCGACCTTCACCAAGCCGTTCTTGAAATAGAGCCGTAGCGGTATCAACGAATAGCCCCGTTCCTGGGTCTTGATGAACAGCTTGCCGATCTCGTTCTTGTGGAAAAGGAGCTTGCGCACCCTGTCAGGGTCGTGGTTCTCACGATTGCCAAAATCATAGGGCGAGATGTGCAGGTTATGGAGAAAGACCTCCCCCCCGCGCACCAAGGCAAATGCATCGTTCAGGTTTGCCTTGCCGAGACGAAGCGACTTCACCTCGGTCCCCTGCAGAACGATCCCTGCCTCGAACTTCTCTTCGATGAAATAATCGTGATAGGCCTTTTTGTTGTTACTGATGAGCTTCTCTGCCATGGCTCGATAGTAGCAGAGAGGCCCGGGGACTGCAAGGGAAAGGGTTACGGGAGGTCAGAGCGAATGGACGATCTCACCCATGCGGTAAACCGCGTGCAGTGTCCCGGCTTCGAGAAGGGTAGCCGCCACCCGCCCCTTGTCGAGCGGACCTGCCGGCTGAATCACCTGGATGTTGGCCAGTCGCCCCGGCTCAAGCGTGCCGGCATCCTGTTCCAGGTGCAGGGCACGGGCTCCTCCCGCAGTCGCCAGCGCCAGGAGCTCGTCAGGGGAAAAGAGACGGGGAAACCGCTCATAGAGATAGCGGATCTCGTCCCAGACAGACAGGGAATCATTACTCGCCAGAGAATCGGTCCCTACCGCAAGGGGAATGCCCGCACTCTTGAACAGCATGAAGGGGGGCGCACCGACGGCGAGCCGCTCGTTGCTGCGCGGGCAGAGTACGATGCTTGCCCCATGCTCCCTCATGCAGGCGACGTCTGCCGGCGTGACATGGACACAATGGACCGCCGATGTTCGCGGGGTAAGCCCTCCAGCCGCCTGAAGCAACCCCGCCGGGGATACGCGGCGGGGTGCCGGGAGATACGACTCCCAGCCGACAAAGGGATAGAGTTGTTCTGCGATCTTGCCGCTAGAGTCGAAGCAGAATTCGACCTCTTCCGCAGATTCGGCCAGATGGATCATCAGGGGTAGGGAATGTTGCTCGGCAAACGCAACCAGATCTCCCAGGAATTCCCCGGATAGGGTATGCGGAGCATGGGGGGATATGCCAGGGAAAAGAGTGTCTCCCGTAAAGGAGGTGAGCGCCTCGGCAATGGCAGTACGACGATCCAGACTCTGCTGTGCCGATTGGCCAATGGCCTCGCAATAGAAGCGCCCCGAGACACCCAGCTGCCGGTAGAGGGGGAGTAGGGAAAGATCGGTGAGAATCTCCCCAATAGTGGTGGTCCCGCTCTCCAGGGAGATCCGCGCCCCCTCCCGTACGGAGTGTTCCAGCTCGCTCCTGTCCAGGCCGCGCCGCAATTTTATGACCTGGATAATCCAGTCAACGTAGGTCCTGGGGGCATAATCCAGCCCCTTGCGCAGTTTCCAGGCAGGGAAGTGGGTCAGCTCCAGATGGGTATGGGCATTGACCATCCCCGGCATGATGACGCAGCCGGGATACTCTTCTACCGGCAGGTGGAACTCCGACTTCACGTCACCCAGCGAACCGACGGCGATGATTCTTCCGTCTCGCACGACAACGGCGCCACCTTCCAGAGGTGGCCTGCCCGAGGTGTAGAGCATTGAAGCGGCGATGATCTTCATGGCACCCATTAGACCAGATCCCTTCTTGTTCTACTCAGAGTGTACCAGGGGAAAAAACAAAGGGCAAAGGGGATTTCTCCCGTTTGCCCTGAGTCGTTTTCCCGAGGAAACATGCCGAAATGTCCCGGTCACAGCTTCCCCGGTCTATCGATTCCCAGTGCTGTGGCTACCAGGCGACCTTCTTCAGTTTCGCCTGGCCGGCGTCCTCTTTGCGGCTCGGCAGCATCCTGTTCTTGTCGTCCACAAAGACCAGTTTGGGCTCATGGTTCAATGCAGCTTCGTTCTCCATGTCGACAAAACTGGCGATGATCACCAGGTCCTTCGGCGCCACCATGCGCGCGGCAGCGCCATTCAGGCAGATCACCCCGGAACCGCGCTCTCCCTCGATGGCGTAGGTCTCAAGACGGCTGCCATTGGTGACGTTCCAGATGGCGACCGCCTCGTAGGGTATGATGTCGGCTGCTTCCATCAGATCGAGATCGATGGTTACACTACCCTCGTAGTGCAGGTCGGCACCGGTAACGGTTGCGCGGTGGATCTTGCTTTTCAGCATCTTTCTTTGCATGTCAGTCATCCTCCCCCATAATTCCGTTGTCGATTAGTCTGGTCTGTCCAATTTTCACAGCCAACGCCAGAAGGGTACGGTGATCTGCCTGGCTGCATTCCGCCAGAGTGTCGCCATCGCGATACTCCAGATAGTCGATGAGAGCTGCGGGTTCTTCGGCAATAATGGCTTCTGCGCGTTCACGGAGACGGGTCACCGAGGTCTCGCCAGCGCGAAAGGCTGCGCGGGCCGCAGCAATGGCCCTGTTCAGGCAGAGAGCACTCCGGCGCTCTGCAGGTGAGAGGTAGCTGTTCCGGGAACTCATGGCCAGCCCGTCGGGTTCGCGGATGATCGGCATCCCCACGATCTCCACCGCCATGTCCAGATCGGCCACCATGCGGCGTATCACGGCCAGCTGCTGGAAATCCTTCTTGCCGAACAGCGCCAGATCAGGCTGAACGATGTTGAAGAGCTTGCAGACAACCGTGGTGACCCCACGGAAATGCCCGGGACGGCTGGCACCGCAGAGGGGAAGCGTAAGCCTTTCCACATCGACGTACGTCTCAAAGCCCTGTGGGTACATCTCGGTCGCCGTCGGCGCAAAGATCAGATCGACGCCAGCCTCTGTTGCCAGCTCCAAGTCCCGCTCCATGTCCCGCGGATACCGTTCGAAGTCTTCGCCCACCCCGAACTGGGTCGGATTGACGAAGATGCTCGTGACCAGCAGGTCGCAGCGCTTACGGCCCTCATGCATGAGTGAAGCGTGACCCTGGTGCAGAAACCCCATGGTCGGCACCAGGCCAATGCTCTTGCCTGCCCCATGGGCGGTGCGGGCAATGGACTGCATCTCCGCTATGGACGTGACAATGCGCATATCAATTGAACGAGTGGGCTTCCGTGGGGAACTCGCCACTCTTGACCTCGGTAATGTAGGCATTCACTGCATCGGCAATGAGGGACCGGGCATCCGCATATCTCTTGACGAACTTTGGCGAATACTTCTCGCACAGCCCCAGGATATCGTGGAGCACCAGGACCTGCCCGTCGCATCCCGGCCCGGCACCGATGCCGATGGTCGGGATGGAGAGCTGCTCGGTGATCCTCCTGGCGAGCTTCTGGGGAATCCCTTCAAGCACGACCGCAAAGGCCCCTGCCTCCTGCACTGCCAGGGCATCCGCGATGAGCTGCTCGGCGTGCTCCTCCTTCTTCCCCTGCACCCGGTAACCGCCCATGCGGTGTATGGACTGGGGGGTCAAGCCGATATGGGCCATGACCGGTATATCGATGGAAGCGATAGCCCGGATGGCGTCGACCATGTTGGCGCCCCCCTCCAGCTTTACCGCAGCAGCTCCGGCCTCCTTGATGATCCGGCCGGCGTTCAGGCGCGCCTGCCCGACATCCACCTGATAGGAAAGAAACGGCATGTCCGCCACCACGAGGGCTCGCGGCTGTGCGCGCATCACGGCCCGGGTGTGATAGATCACCTCATCGAGGGTTACCGGCAGGGTATTCTCATGGCCGGCAACAACCACCCCGAGCGAGTCGCCGACCAAAAGGACATCCAGACCGCAACCGTCGAGTATCCGGGCTGTAGGGTAATCGTAACAGGTCAGGACACTGATCCTGGTCCCTTCAGCCTTCATCTTCTGGATATCGAGAATGGTTGTCTGCTTGCGCATCTGAACCCCGTAAACACAAAACGCCCACCAAAACGGAGGGCGTTGTTCGACACGCTCGGGACAATTGCAATCCCGGAAAAAGCGTTGACTATTGCCGTCCGTCCCGGTTCTCTAGGAATCCAGGCGGTATGTATGAAAAAAGGCAGATGGGGTTCATGTAGCTGCTCCGCTCATGTAGCGGGCCAAACCCATCTGCCTGAGGATGTAACATATCAGGTTTATGTTTGTCCAGATTAATTTTTCAACTTATTCGCCGAACTCTTTCATTAATTCCAGCTCTTTGACAACGGCGGCACTGTCATCGCGGCGTTTCTCCAGGTCCTCGAAGATGCCGAGCACCATTCTGCCGACCGATTCGACCGCGTGCTTGATCTCTTTGCCGTCATCCACCTGGCGTCCCGTGGCCCCCACCATCTCCTGGGTCATCTCCTTGATGGTGTTGATGGCACGCAGGATGCTCCGGGTGGCGTTTGCCTGCTCCTTGGAGGCGGTGAATATCTGCGAGGTCATGGCGCTGACGTCCTCGATGGAACGGGTGACCATCTGGACGCTCCTGGCCTGCTCCTCGGTGGCGATCCTGATCTGATGGGTCATATCCATGGCCTGGTTGGAACTGTTGAGGATCACCTGCAGGGCTGCACCGGTCTCCTGCCCCAGTTGCACCCCTTTCTGCACCAGCTCCTTGGTCAGGGTGACATTGCTCGCCGCAGTCCTGGATTCGGTCATGATCTCTTCGATGATGCCGGTGATCTCGCCGGTGGACTGACCCGTCTGCAGCGACAGGTTGCGGATCTCGTCGGCAACGACGCCGAAGCTCTTGCCGTACTCGCCCGCCTGCGCCGCAATGATGGAGGCATTGAGTGCCAGGAGGTTGGTCCGCTTGGTAATGTCGTTGATGACGCCGACAATGCTCTCGATCCGGCTGCTGTTTTCCGAAAGGCGCTTGATCCCTTTGTAGGAAAGATCGACCGAGCACTGGATTTCCGCCAGGGAGGCAATGGTCTCTTCCACAACCGCCTTGCTCCGGTCAGCCTGGGCCTTTACCTGGCTGGAGACCTGATGGGAAACGACCGTGTTCTTTTCCACGTTGACAATGGTCGCATTGATCTCTTCCATGGCGGAGACCGATTTCTCCACCGTTTCCGACAGTGCATCCAGATTGCGGGAGACCTGTTCTATGGCAACGGAGATCTCGCCCACTGCCGAACTGGTATCGTCGACCGCTGCAAGCACGCTCTCGGAAGCCCCGGCGATATGGGCGGTATTGTCGGTCAATGAATCGACGTATCCCTTCAGGTTCAAGACGTTGCGCGCGTACTCCTCGCGGTTTTTCAGCAGGCCGGCAAAGGTGTTCCCCAGCTCCACCGTCAGGGTGTCAATGGATTTGAGCAGGTTGATCCGGGTCATGGCGGATGCTGCCTGGTCAGCCACGAGCTTGACCGTGTCCACGTCCGAATCGTTGAGATCTCTCTTGGAAAACTTGTTGTCAACGCCAAAGACACCAACCGACTCTCCCTTGATGACGATGGGGCAGAGGATGAAGCTGCGCGACCTGATGGGCGCCAGTCCATCGTACGGGGGCTGGATATGATACTCCGGCGGCATGCTCCTGATATCTTCCACCAGGTAGGGCCGTTTCTCCACAATGGCCTTGTTGATTATGCCGACCCTCTCGTCAAGGGGGAGAACCACGGAGGAGGGGTCAAATCCCTCGCTGCGGTTGGCGGCGGCAAAGCGCAGGGATGTGCGGAACTCATCGATCATCAGGATGTTGACCCGCTCGTACCCGAGGATCTCGCTCAGACCCTCGGCACAGAGGGACAGCACCTCCTGGAGGTCGATGGTGCGCTGGATACGGCTGCTGATCTGGTGAAAGTTCTTGATGTTGTTGTCGAGGGCCTTGAAGCGGGATTCAAAGATCTCCTTCTGGGAGGCAACCTGGTTGTTCAGGTCGTCGAGCTGGACGGCCCTCTCCTGCAGCACATCCCCGCTCCGTCCGAGAAAAAAGCCGAGCCCCCCCATCACCATGGCAGTCCCTATCCCCATATAGGTGTAGAGCGCGGCATGGTAGGAACT
>Ga0208371_1000077_pt1 | contig 44233 bp, 45 predicted proteins | sample SubbioCR12Aug_1A_FD_184827 | JGI IMG/M metagenome (GOLD analysis project Ga0208371, IMG submission 184827) | Serpentinite rock and fluid subsurface biosphere microbial communities from McLaughlin Reserve, California, USA - CR12Aug_1A (SPAdes) | ecosystem: Environmental > Terrestrial > Deep... | reverse complement strand
CCTGATTGCCATGACCGGGGGAGAGGCTGCACACAAGCTCTTGCAAAAAACCACCCGCACTTGGCGTCGTTCGGGCAGCAATACCAGTGAGTGGCAAGAAATCGTTGCTGGCGAAGGCCACTATCGCATCAGCCGCTGGTCACCATCCTTTGAGTCTTCGCTGTTGCCTGTGTACTTTTTCACCGTCACCGATGTGGCTGTGGCACGCATGGAGATGGCCAAGGCGTTGCGTGCCAACGTCATGGCGGCGATTGGCTGGATGACTTTGGCCACGCTGCTGGTCTGGCTGTTGTCGCGTCGGCTGATCCAGCGGCTGCGCCATATCGGCAACGCCATTCAGGGCCTGGAAACCGATCGCAGCACAAAAATCCGGGCCATGCTGGCCGATGAAATCGACCATGACGTCGGCAAGGATGAGCTCGGCAAGCTCGCTGCCAGGGTCGTCGATGTCGCCGTTCGCCTGGAAAATGCCGAAGCACAGGCGAAACGCCGTCAGGATGATCTGCGCGCCACCTTGACCGATCTGGAACGCACCCGCGCGTTTACCGCAGGCTTGCTGGAAGTTGCGCCGGTGCTGGTTCTGGTCAGCACGGCCGATGGCCGCATCACACTGGCCAACCGCCTCGCCCGCGAACTGGGGGGCTGGGCGGCCGGGCAAACGCTGGGGCTCTCGCCGGAACAGCGGGGTGAACGACGCAGCGACCTGCTGGTGGATATCCGTCGGGAAGAAGGTCTGATCCGCCGCTCCACCGTGTTGATGGGGCCCGATGGCGAACCTCGTGATATCGAATGGTTGCACTGTGAACTCCAGGCTGAAGCCGGACAGACCGCGCCCATGCTCTCCATCGGTCAGGATGTCACGCCGATCAGACAGGCCCAGAGCGAACGGGAACGTTTGCAGAACCAACTGCAGCAAGCTCACAAGATGGAAGCCATCGGCCAACTTGCGGGGGGCATCGCCCATGATTTCAACAATATCCTCGCCAGCATCCTGGGGTATACCGTGCTGGCCCGCGACCGTTTCGCGCCGGAGGGGGAAGGCCGTCTGGCCCGTTATCTGGGCGAGATTCTGATTGCCGGTGAACGGGCACGCGATCTGGTTGCGCAACTGCTGGCCTTCAGCCGCCAGGATGTCGGTCAGCACCAGCGTCTACAGCTGGAGCCCCTGCTCAAGGAGCTGATGCGCATGCTCACCCCCTTGCTGCCCTCAGCCATGAAACTGCGTCTGACCCTGCACCCCACGCCTGCCGTACTGGCCAATCCGATGCAGATCCAGCAGATCGTCATGAATCTGGCCATCAATGCCCGCGATGCCACCGGCGAACGGGGCGAAGTCACCATCAACCTGCACTACCCTGCGCAAGTCGATAGCAACTGCGCTTCCTGCCATGGATATGTAAGCGGCGAATTCGTGGAACTCTCGGTCACCGACAACGGCCCCGGTATTGCGCCGGAGCATCTGACACGCATCTTTGAGCCTTTTTTCACCACCAAGGCAGCAGGCAAAGGTACTGGCATGGGTTTGGCCATCGTGCATGGTCTGGTGCATGAAGCAGGCGGTCATTTGCTGATCGATACGGTCAATACCGGCGGCACGGTCTTTCGGGTGCTACTGCCCATCGCGCCGGAGGGGTACCCCCCGCAGCCGTCACACATCACGGCGGAGGCCCTGGCATGAAACCTCCCGGCCATCGGATGTGGCACGCTTGTCTGTTGCTCCTGGCGATGCAGGCGATCACCCCCTTGGCAGGGGCTGCAGAAATCATCGTCTCTCCCGATGTCCCTGTTCAAAGCTTGTCGCGCAGCGAGGCACGCGCCCTGTTTTCCATGCGCAAGACCCGCTGGCCCAATGGGCGCCCCACGCGGGTATTCGTTCTGGCCGAAGACAGCCCGGCACACCAAAGCCTGTGCAAAGAGGCGCTGGATCTCTATCCCTATCAGTTGCGTGAAGCAGTCATGCGCGGGGTGTATACCGGCGTGACACAAGCACCGACCCACGTCGAATCAGAAGAAGAAATGAAATGGCTGGTGGCGCGCACCCCCGGTGCCATCGGCTACGTCACTGTGATGAGCAAAAACGATCATGTCCGCACCCTCTCTATTCGCTAGCTTGCTGCTCGCTCTGGCCTGGGTTGCTCCCGCGCTCGCCCAAGAGTTCCCTCGCCAGGAGGAAACCGGAGCGATGCAGTTTCATGGCTTCCTCGGCCAACGCCTGACATATACCGATCACAACAATTTCTTTGGCAAGACAGCGGCACATGCCTCGCTGGAGTACACAGAGGTCGGCCTCAATGCCTCATGGCAGCTCACCCCGAGCTGGCTGGCATCGGCCCAGGTGATTGCCCGTCATGCGGGCAAGTCGGAATCGGCTTCGCCCGAACTGGATTACGGCTTCGTGCAATGGATACCGCTGGATAACGCCGATCTGCGCGTCTCTGCCAAACTTGGTCGTTTCAAGATTCCCTACGGGCTCTTCAACGAAGGCCGGGATACCCCCGCGACACGCGACGGCATCATTCCGGCGCAATCGCTTTATTTCGATGGGCTACGCGCATTCAACCAATCTTCCTCGGGGGCATTGCTGGCCATGGAGCACAACGTGGGCGAAGGGCTGCTCACGCTGGAAACAGGCCTCTCAAAGGTCAACACCCGTGATGAAAACGCCAAGTGGATTCTGCCGCCGTATGCATTGCAAGGCCGTTTCGATTCCCAAAACGCCCGGCTGGCACGCCTGCTCTATGAAGAAGGGCCACTGCGCGTCGCATTCAGTACGGCCGACGGCGAGATCGATTACACCCCGGCAACAGGCGAGCAGTGGGGCATCGTCACACCGCTGAGCGCCGATATCCGCTTTCGATACAACGTACTTTCCACGCAGTACAACAGCGACCGCTGGTCACTGACCTGGGAATACAACCGCAGTCAGGTGGAAACCACAGCCACGGCATCCATCCCTCTTCTGGGCATACGAACCCAGTCGCAAACGAAAAACGGCTTTCATTGGTATGCCGAAGGGGTCTGGCACCTAACTTCCCGCTGGGATGGCACGCTGCGCTATGACCGTGCCTGCAATGATGACAAGGTGCCCTCGGACTGGACGCAAAATGCACGGGACTGGAGCATCGGTCTGCGTTATCGCCCCACCCCCGAATGGCTGTTTGCAGGCGAGCTCCATCGGGTCGATGGTGTCGCCTGGGTGCCTGCTGCCGATAACATCGTCAACGGCAGCTTCACCCCCGAAAACCTGTCACGCCACTGGAATCTGCTCATGTTCCAAGTGTCCTACCAGTTCTGAGGCCCCTGCCCATGCGTGCTCCACTGATCCCGATTTCGACTGCGCTCCTGTGGCCTCTACTGGTCTGGATGAGTTTTTCCGCCCTGGCTGCGCAAGAAGTGCCCGTGACCCTGATGGGTGTCACCAACATTTCGGCGCTCGAAGCCCAAGCGCTGATCAAGCGGGGCGCACGGGTAGTCGATGCGCGTGCCCAGCACGATTTTCTCGACGGCCATATTTCCAGAGCCATCCACGTGGCCTACCGTGAACGCTCTGCGCAAAAACCAGGGTTTGACCCGTCAGAAGACAATGTGCGCCCCTTTCTCAACCGCATGCGCAAGAAAATTCCCGACTTGAACAGCGAAGTCATCATCCATTGCTGCGGCGTCAATTGCTGGAAATCATATAAAGCGTTACGGGCGGCAACCGACCATGGCTACCGCAAACTCTATTGGCTGCGGGGTGGCATGGAAGAATGGCGTCAGGAAAACCTGCCAGTGACACAAGAATGAATTCACGCCCATGAACTCACGCCCATGAACTCGCACCCCTTTCTGCATCGCTTTCTGCCCAACGCGCTGGGAACCCGCATGGCGCTCAGCCTGGGCGGGCTGTTTGCCATCGGCATGCTGACTTTCGTCTGGGTCGAAGAGGGCCACCTGCAAGGCATTCAGAACCAGGCAGCCCATTACCAGATGGCGCTCACCCAACGCATTGCCGATGATCTGGATGCCCACCTCGAAGCCGCCATGGCGGCCCTCGACTCGGTCAGCAGCCTGGTACCGGCACAGCTCATGGACAACACCCAGGCAGCGCATCGCTGGATCGGCGAGCGCGAAGGGTTGCGCGCCAGTTACTTCAATTACGGTCTGTTTTTGCTACGCAACGATGGCAGCCTGGTTGCCATGAACACCCCGCAACCCCGAATTGCCGAATTGCCTGCCTTCCACGATTGGGTGCGCAAAACAGTGGTCTTTGATGAGCCGCTGATCTCTCTCCCCTTTGCCATTCCCCTGCCGATCACGGCGACGAATCGCGCCACACCTGCCACCGTACTCATGGTCGCAACCCCTCTGGCCGTTGGCGGGGTCTTGGTCGGCATCATGGGCCTGGAGCGCGACGGCCCGTTGGCCACGGCCATCGGCGCACGCATGGGCGAAAATGGCTACATCTACGTGGCAGACCGTGCCGGGCATTTTCTGCTGGGGTCATCCGGCAAACAGATCTCGCAAACACACGTCCCCACCGAGGCTGTCACGCTGGCAGGCCGCGGGGTCAAAGAGCCGCGCATCCTCACCATCGGCGACGACAAGGTATTGGCCACCCTCACCAAACTGCAAACCACCGGCTGGGTATTGGGCGCGCATGTCCCCATGGCTGAAGCCTATGCCGAAGCCGATGACCTGTTTGCCGAACTCGGTATCTTCCTGCTGCTCGGCACCCTGTCTGCCGCCGGGGTCACCTTTGGCATGATGCGACTCTTCGCCCGACCGATACGCGCCCTGACAGAAGATGTCGTGCGTCTGGGCAGCCACGAGGGCCGCCTGGCTCCCCTGCCCGACCGGGGCGGCAGTGCCGAAATCGTTCGCCTGACCGCCACGTTTAACGCCCTTATTGCTCGTCTTGATGACGATATGGAAAAAATGACGCTCTCGGCCAGCGTATTCGAGAACGTTCACGAGGGCATCGTCGTCGCTGATCCGCAAAGCCGCGTCATCATGGCAAACCGGGCATTTCTGGAGATGACAGGGCGTTCTCTGGTGGACACCCTGGGCCAGCGCGCCGAGTTTCTGGAGCCGGAACCCCACAGCGATGCCTGGCAACAGGAAATGTGGCGTGCCCTGAACTGCGAAGACAACTGGCAAGGCGAGATCTGGCACCCATGCGGCCATGGCGACACCTTCCCGGCACGACTGCACGTACAGATCGTGCGTGACCCACGCGGCAACCCGCTTTATTACCTGGCCATTCTCTCCAACATTGCCGAAGTCATCGAAGCTCGCAACCGTCTGGAACTGCTTGCCACCTCAGACCCGCTCACCAGCTTGCCCAACCGGGCCCTGTTCAATGATCGGCTCACCCAGGCGCTGGCCTATGCACGCCGACGCGAATTCATGACCGGCATCGCCCTCATCGACCTCGATGGGTTCAAACACATCAACGATCAGGGCAATCATCACACGGGCGACCTGCTGCTCATGGAAGTGGCCAACCGCCTGAAATCCGGCCTGCGTACCGGCGATACCGTTGCTCGCCTGGGGGGCGACGAATTCGCGCTGCTGATCAGTGAAGTGACCGATATCGGGCAGCTCACCGAAACCATCGCCCGTCTGCGCGTCGAGATCGCACGCCCTTATTTCCTGGATGGCCACGAAATCAGCATTGCCACCTCGGTGGGGGTCACCATTTTTCCGGCAGACGATGCCGACCCGGACACCCTGTTGCGCCATGCCGATCAGGCCATGTGTCAGGCCAAAAACGAAGGCCGCAACCGTGTGGTGCTATTCGACGTACAGCGCGACAACGAATCCAAAACCCGGCACGAACGGCGCATTCGCCTGCGAGAAGCCCTGCAGACCAATGAAGTGGAGCTGTACTACCAGCCCAAGGTCAACATGCGTACAGGTCAGGTCATCGGGGCCGAAGCCCTGTTGCGCTGGCGACACCCTGAACAGGGGCTGCTTTCGCCTGCGCAGTTTCTGGAAGAGTTCGCCAATGACGACATCACCATCGACATCGGCGAATGGGTCATGGAGCGGGCATTGCGACAAATGGCCACGTGGCAGCGTGAAGATGGCATCGTGCTACCGGTCGGCATCAACCTCACCGCCCGACACCTGGTACGCACGGATTTCGTGCTGAGCCTGCGTGAAAAACTCACCCGTTTCCCCGGCTTACAGGCCGAATGGCTGGAAATTGAAGTGCTTGAATCCGACGTGCTGCAAGACCTGCGGCATGTACAGCGCACCATTGAGGCCTGCCGCGCACTGGGTGTGCGTTTCGCCATCGATGACTTCGGTACAGGCTATTCCTCGTTGGCCTATCTGAAAAACATTCCCGCCGACACCCTCAAGGTCGATCGGACATTCATCCGAGACATGCTCATCGATTCAGACGATCGCGCCATCGTGCAAGGCGTGATCAGCCTGGCCGAAGTATTCCAGCGCGAAGTCGTGGCCGAAGGCGTGGAAAGCAGCTCGCATGAAGAAATCCTGCTCAACCTGGGCTGCGACCTCGGCCAGGGCTTTGGTATCGCCCGCCCCATGCCCCCCGGCCAGATACCGCGCTGGGTGAAGGAATATCACGCACGGACGACTGACACCCCTGCCCCGGTTTCTCCCCCATGAGCAGCCACACGCTGCCAACTGCCACGTACATGTACACCACTGACCGGGAATAGGGATATCCGTCAAAATGACGGCCTCGCCTACTCAACCGGCGTCATCCGGATCACGTCATGCAACGAATCGCTCAGCTGGTTTTTGGCCGGACGACATTTCAGGAAAATGAGGGCGACCTCAAATTCAGTATGCACACAAAAATTTTGTTTATTTGCATGGGTAATATTTGCCGTTCCCCCACCGCTGAAGGGGTCGTCAAAGAAAAGCTGAAGGCTGTCGGCCTGGATGCACAGGTTTTGACCGACTCGGCAGGTACTCACGATTACCACGTCGGCAATCCGCCTGACCGGCGAGCCCAGGAAGCCGCGAAAAAGCGGGGGTATGACCTCTCCGGCCTGCGCGCGCGCCAGGTCAACGTGCGTGATTTCAGCGAGTTTGACTATGTGCTGGCGATGGACCGCGACAATCACGACATGCTCATGGCTCTGTGCCCCGAACCGCTGAAACAGCGTGTGCGCCTGTTTCTGAGCTTCAGCCGCCGTTATCCCGATCAGGAGGTGCCTGATCCCTACTATGGCGGCAGCCAGGGCTTCGATCAGGTGTTGAACATGGTGGAAGATGCAGCTGATGGCCTGATCGCGGCGATTCGTGAATCACGTGGGTGACAGTGAACGCTCGCTTCACAACTGTCCTGTCACCTTGCCTCCTGGCGTTTGCTCACCCGCGCGGCTCAACCGGGTTTCCTCTGTACAAACTCGCTTCAATTTCAACTTACCCATTGAGTTTCAAGGTTCATTCCCAGTGGACATAAAGCTTTGGCACTATCGGGAAGCATGGAGGCCGTTTACACCCGACCAACGGCGACTACGTCTCCAGGGCGAATACCTGCCGTGATTTCGATACCATCCGGTATGGATTGCCCCGTTGTCACGAATACCTCCTGGAACACATTAGCCGCCCCGCTACGCCGGTATACAAATGCCCCTTGTTTGCCAAAATGCACAGCACCCATAGGCAGAACGACAGCAGATGGGTTGCGGTATGTCACGGTGGACAGCGTTGCAGACATGCCAATACGCACATGTTTACGTTGCGCCTCGGTTAGCTCCGGTAACTGAACCACGATATCGAAAGCTCTGCCCTGCCCTCCAACTGCCCCTTCAGTAGCCGCTTGGGAGGAAATTCGTGCAATCCTGCCCTGGAGTGGGTTACTACCAAACGCATCCATGCTGATCTCTGCCGACTGCCCCTCAACAATGCGGTTGACATCAATCTCGTCAACGAGCGAAGTCACGTTCAATGAATGGTCATCACCAATGGAAAATAGCGGCTGCCCTTTACCAACATGGTTCCCGACCATAATTGGTATCTGCGCCACGCCTTCGTTCGTTGCTGAGCGCAGTATTAATCCAGATACGGGGGCCACCACAACGTGGCAAGCCTTTTGTTTCTGCAGTTCGAGCAGTCGGCTGCGGGCACTATCGAGCTCAAGTATGGACAACCTCTTGTTGTTGGCTGTGGCACGCTCAAGAACCACTTCCATGTCCTGTTTTGCACTATCCAGTTGAAGCCGCTGGATATTCAGCTGCTCAGAAATTCCATCGTACTCAGAACGAGGAATAATGCCCCTGGAAAAGAGATTCCTGCCGTCCGCTTCCTTGCGCACAAGTTCATCGAAGGCAAGTTGGGCTGCGGCAACGGCCCGCCGCGCACGAGATACATCCACGCCGTTTGCCCAGTGCTCCAAATCATGCACAGCCTCCTGCGCACGAATCAGCACCGCCTCCGCCTCACGCAAGCGCATGTCGATATCTGACGTATCCAGAATCAACAACACTTGCCCCCGCTCAACGCGATCTCCATGCCCGACGCGCTTCGCCCTGATTGCGCCATCAAATGGCGAGGGCACGACGACAACATTGCTGGGCTGAATGGTTCCTGCAACCGACAGTTTTACTTCCACGGGTTTAGATGTGGCGGTAACGGTATAAATGCTCACGTCTTGGGCTTCTGTCCTATCCGATAGCAAACGTGCCCCCGTGACGGCAATTGAGATTGCTACAGCGCCAACTCCCAGTATTGGCCAATGTTTTAATCTCTCAGTGAAATTTCCCATTTTTGCAGCGTGTCTCCAACCTGCCGGTCGAGCAGTGTGAGTGCGTTCATATAGTCGATTACGGCTGACAACTGTGAACTCAGTGTCTGGCGATAATCGTTCTCGAAGCTTAAAACCTGGAAGTTGCTGGAGCGTCCTGCCTTGAGCTTCTCTCGTTCAACTTCAAGTTTCTGGGCAGCCAATTCAACGGCACGGCGAGAGATCGTCACCTGACGCCAACGTGTTTCCACTGTGCGTACGGCATCCCGCACCTGTTGGTCCAATTGTTGCCGAGCCCCCTCCAATTGCAATCTGGCCGTTCGAAGTGCCACATCCGCCTGCACAATCGGGCGATCCAAAGACACATCGCCCAATGGCACAATTAGCTGCACGCCTCCATATCTGCTCCAGCCTGCCTTGATACCTGTGGCCAACGCACTGTTTCTGGCGATACCGGCAATCAGCGACATATCCCACTGTCGCTGCTCCATGGCAATGTCAACACCGAGCTTTGCGCGTTCGAGCGCAACCTTTTTGCTTAAATAGTCCGGCTGGATGGAGAGCGCCTTCTCCAGTGATTCCCCCAAACTCACCTGTGGTGCAACAACGTCGAGCCGCTCTGTGAGCATAGGGTCTGCCCTTGGCTCAATTGCCAGCTTCTCCAACAGGGCCAAGCGCGCCGCCTCCTTTGCATTTGCCGCCTCCTCTACCGCCAACTCTTGGTTGGCAACATCAGATTCGTTCTGAATCAGATCAACAGCGGCCATACGCCCGCTATCAACCAAGTGCTGGTTGATAGACATCAAGTCACGCGCACGCCCGAGTGCATCTTGGCTGATGCGCAATCGCTCAGCCGTCAGCATGTAGCTGCGGTAAGCCAGCACGATCTCCGTCACTACCTGGGAAACCGTGGCCTGAAGAGACATCTGGTTAATAGCCTCTTCGAGTTCGACTGCACGCAATGGTGCAGTTGCCGCACTCAGCCCTGCACCACGCAACAGCGGCTGGCTGAGTGAAAAACTTGGGCCGGAGAAGGTGGCCATGTTTCCACTGACTGATTGGCCTGCCGTGCCGTACCAGGACAAAGTCAGTTGCGTACCGATAGAAGTGGTCAGACTCACTGCTGGCGAAATATCAGCCGATGCTCCGCCACCACTGGCACCACCATCTTGCCGGGCAAGATATGACGACCTGAGGGTCAGTTTGGGCAGAAACTGGCCCTCGGCTACCAACAGATCGAACTTTTGGGCAGCCCGCTGCAAATGAGCTCCGCTAATCGTTCTGTTGTCACGCAAACCGATGGCAACGGCATCGGCTAGTGACATCTCAATACGCCGGTTTTCCGTCTCTTGTAACGGAACCGCCCGTGCCGTGCTCACCATGCTTGGTGATTGCGCCCATACAAATGTGGGGAACAAGTCCAACGCTAAAACTCCACAGACACAAACAGCGATCAACCCACTCCCAGTCAGACGAGATGCGATGAAACACCCCTGTGTAGGCAGCCACAACAGTACCGCACCCATGTGGGACGGCTTATCGGCATTTACTATCAGGCGGCCTTTGTTTTTCAAGTGCCACCACGAAAATTGTGCGCTGCACAGATATTGGCTCATATGGGGGGATGCACCCGCTCGTGCGTCTAAAAACGTATCACAGCATGCGACACGACCGGAGCCTACTAACATCACTGCTAGTTCTGGAATACACCAATATCCGCAACACTGCCTCAAGTCGCCAGTTTGCTGCGCACAGCACATGTTGTCACACGCCGATTGAATAAACAGCGACGAGAATTCCCAGAAAGACACGCCCGTCAAACGGGGTTGTTTTTTGTTCTCCAAAACATCGGTTGGCAGACAATGATTACGATGCTGAAAATCAGCAAGCGCCACAAAAGGGGCGGCAGTTATATCCAAGCAGTCACAGACATTTCACTAACGATCGAAAAAGGCGAGATGTGCGCCATCGTTGGGGTGTCAGGCTCCGGGAAGAGCACGTTATTGAACATTGCAGGGCTTCTTGACCGACCGACCTCCGGAAGTTATTTGTTTAACGATCTTGACGTAATGTTGGCCACCAATAATGAATTAGCCGATGTGCGCAACCGGGATATCGGTTTTGTTTTCCAGTCATTTAATCTTCTACCGCACCTTTCTGCCTTGGATAACGCCGCGTTGCCCTTGTTATACCGTGGAATATCGCGAGACCAAGGCCGTGCCCTGGCTCGGGAAGCATTGGAAAAGGTAGAACTGGATACACGCATGGAGCATCTACCCCGTGAACTTTCCGGCGGTCAGCAACAGCGTGTTGCCATTGCTCGCGCCTTAGTCGGATACCCCACCGTGCTCCTCGCAGATGAACCCACTGGTAACCTGGACAGCCGCGCCTCCCAAGAGGTCATGAGCCATCTGGAAAATCTCAATGAGTCTGCGGGTATGACCCTAGTCGTCGTGACCCATGACCCATCTATCGCGGCTCGCTGCCACCGCCAAGTTACCGTGAAGGATGGTCAAATTGAACTGGCTCAGCAATTGAACGGGTAGGGGATTCCATTGGCTGCCAGGCTTCGATTATTTCTGCTCATCGCCGACGAGTCCTTGGTGAATTTGCTGGCAGTAGGGCACAGATCGTTTCTGGCCTTGCTCGGCGTAGTTGTTGGAACGGCCTCTGTAATCGCGATGATCAACATCGGCCACAATGCTTCGGTAGAAGGTTTACGCCAGTTTCGCTCGTTGGGCACAGATTTGCTGGTGGTGCGCACTGACCATGGTCTTAACGGATCAGCGGTTTCCATTCGACTATCCGAGATTGAGCAGTTGCGCACTTCCTTGTCGGCTCTGATTGTCACTGCACCTATAGCGGTGAGCGAAACCCGCCTTGGCCGTAGCGGGGAAATTCAGGCAACGGTAGTCGGTGCCTACTCCGACCTGCAAGAAGCCGCACGCCTCACCACCACGGTGGGACGCTTCATTTCCAGCCTCGATGGGTGTGGCACCTATGCAGTTATCGGCAGCAAAATCGCAGAAGCTGCCGCTTCACGACCGCACCGGCTGCGCGTAGGCGACCTGATACAGGTTGAAAATTACCACTTCACGGTCATTGGCATCATGAAAGAGGCCACTCCCAATCCGTTACTGCCCTTCAACCCTAACGAGAGCATGATCATTCCCATGGCAGCAATGCGGCGAGTTGTACCCGATGTCGGCATCAGCTCGCTTCTCGCACGCGTTGCTGTTGAGTTTGATCCAATGCTGGCCGGAGAGAGTGTTGGCCATTTTTTCCGAAGCACTCGGCGTACGAATGACGTCATAGTGCAAAGCGCACAGCAGCTGATTGAAGGCATGGCACAGCAAGCCCACCTGTACACGGCACTGCTGGCGGGCGTTGGGAGCATCTCACTGCTAGTCGGCGGAGTTGGCGTAATGAATGTCATGCTGATGAGCGTGGCAGAGCGCCGCAAAGAAATCGGGCTGCGCATGGCATTGGGCGCTCGCGCAAGTCACATACGAACCATGTTTCTGATCGAGTCAAGCCTACTGTGCATGACAGGTGGGCTAATCGGAATCGTGCTCGGCGTTTCTGTTTCTTATGCCTACACAAAATTTTCAGGCTGGTCGTTCGATCTTGCTGTCGCTTCTCTGCCACTGGGGATGCTGCTCGCTTGCGGTATCGGCATCTTTTTTGGCTTCTTCCCCGCGACCAGAGCCGCCTCGCTTGACCCTGTCCTGGCACTCAGGGCGGAATAAATACACCAGGAAGTCTAGCAACGCAGTAACCCGTAAATCAGGGACTGACCATCCCCAATAGGATTGCCCTGGCAATGGCTTGATGCTTGGAGCGCACGCCAAGCTTTCGTTTGAGGTTCTGCATGTGGAAATACACCCCAGCAAGGGAAATTTTCATGATGTCAGCAATCTGCACGGCTTTTTTACCTCCAACCCACCAACGTAGGCATTCAAGTTCACGCGGGGTAAGCGATGGGATATTTGCCTCATCCTGGGGTGGTGTGAAGACTAGGTGCCTGATGGTCTCGTGCATATAGGACGACAACACATACAGGGTGCCTGACAACTGCACGCTGTGCATGTGCGCATCCTTGGTGCGATCCGGGTTGGAGAGGCTAAAACCGGCTGTTTCGTTGGATGCACCGCGAACGGGTACGCTCAAACCTGAGCCCAGACCATGAGACAGGGCTTCTTCCATAAAAATCTTGCGATCCGGTGTATCGAACATGCTTTGCTGCCAAATCAAGGGGGTCGGGTGCCGATAGGTATGGGCTACGACAGGATCAACTTCCACATAACCGGCCTCTTGGTAGCGCACCATCCATTTTTTGGGGTAGCCGCTCAATATGAACTGGCAGGCATCTCCCTCGGGTGGAACATAGCGCACACCGTAGAGGAAATGTTCGAACCCCAACTGATGTGTGATGCGGCGAACTTCTCGGCCAAGCGTGTCCAGCGAAGCGGCTTTGATGATGCCCTCGAAATCTGTCAGCAGGTTATAGCTATCGCGCACGTCAACCACAGCCTGCGCATGGAACAATTTTTTGTGCATATCCCCCCCCCCAGCCATTGACCCGTCTCCCCCATGACGCACATTGTATGACGGCAAACCATCTGCGCGCAGCTTACGTCCTCGCAGGCCGCTTGTCAGTCCTCCTGATCAGCGCACTGATAGATGAGCAACTGGCTCGGGCACTGCGGATGACTAACCCTCTGAAGAGGTCGGCCACACGCCTTGAGGTGGGTCAACTGGGCACATTGTTCAGCCACGACTACATCGCCTTGGCCGGACAGGATGCATAACCGAGTACTGGCAACAGCAGCCTGCTGGCCAGACGAGCAAACCGGCACGAAGGAGCTTGCTACGTCAGCATCGGCTGACAGCAACAAATCAGAGTCGATGATGACGGTACTAATACCTTCGGCTGATGCAGCCGGATCGGAGAGCCATACACAGGTAGCATCAAGTTTCATGGCAATCAACTGGAAGCGTTCACGGGTTTGGGCTAACACACCAAAAGGCTGTGCGAAAGAAAACACGTGGGGGAACATGAAAATCTCCTCTGAAAGGTGGCGTTAGGCAAGACAGTGACGACACGTTACCCATAACTGTCCTAGCAGTGCCGCTAGCCACCTACCGTCACCGCCTCTTTTGTTGAACGATGCCTATAACTACTGCTAGCTATTAGCCAGAGCTGGCTGAATTTTCATCGGTGGTCACCTTGTTCCGACCAGGAGACCACCATGCAAGCACTTGTCACCGACACCTGTCGCGGACACATCCACCCCGTTGACTCCGAAGGCATCCACCGCCTTCGTTACCAAACGTTCCTGCAACGCCTCAACTGGGATATCCCCTCCGCCAATGAGCAGGAACGAGATATTTATGACGATCTCCACCCCGTGTTCGTCATCGTGCGCGAGCAAGGGCAAGTCATCGGCTGCTGCCGCCTGTTACCGACCGTGGGGCCCTACATGTTGAAAAACACCTTCCCGGCACTGCTTGCCAGCCACCCTGCACCGGTGGCTCTGGAGATTTGGGAAATCAGCCGTTTTGCAGTCACCCAAAAGGCCCGCGCCGGTACAGCCTTCACCACCATTCCACTGGCGCTGATTCGTGAAACCACACGCTTTGCTCTGGCCAACGGCATCAAGGAATATGTGTTCGTCACAACCGTTGGTTTCGAGCGGCTACTGGTTCGCATGGGTGGACATATCGAACGCTTCGGGCCACCCCAGCAAATCGGCATCGAGAAGAGCGTTGCGCTCAGGGTATTCATGGACGAACAGACGATCAACGCTGCGCTCAGACCCAGCGCAAAAAAAGGGGCAGAGCCTAGTAGTACTGTTAGTACCCAGGCAACAAAGATCGGTTGAACCTGCCCCAACCCGGGAAACAGTCGCCAAAGGGTAGTCCAAAGAAACCGCCTCCGTGCACAGCGACACGATACCGGGCGAGGCTTGGTCATGTTGTCGTTGGCCGATTCGTTGTTTTCTCATTGATTTGAGAGCGTTGGTCTGTGTTCGTCTTTAACCAAAAAACGTAGGAGTTCCCTTCATGAAAACTGTTTTTGCACTTGCTACAGTAGCCAACCTTGCCATCGCCGCCTCTGCCCTTGCTGCACCGGTAACCATGACCTTCAAAAACGCCAGTACGACAACGGCCATGATGGTTACGAACGTCAACGCCTGCGGTAACTTCTCGCCTAGACCGCAAAACGTTGCGAAAGGCACGACCTCTTCACCATCTCGCACCGACTGCGGCCCTGCCGCCTCGGCCTCGCACGTCACCTACACGATGGGGGCAAAGAGTTGCATCTTCCATATCTCGACGATCTACACCCCGCCCAACGTACTTCTTGGCACGAAGGGATACTGGAAGCCAAATGCATCGACCACAGCAAGCGGTCGCGCCACCTGCAAAGTCGTCAGCCAAGACATCTCGAACGTCTTTACGAGCGGGGCTTTCGCGGCAGTCTACTCAATGCAGTAACGTGATAATGCAGGAGCAGAGAGTGTGCCTGCACACTCTCTGGCAACCAAGGTGAAGCGGGCAGACAAAGCGGGGATCAAGATGCGCTTCGTAGACGAATCCAGGAGGTCAAAATGAGCATCATCGGTTTGGGGGCTTACAACAACGTGTTCTCCAACATGATCTACGCTGGCATATCTGATGCGGGCAAATCGGGGGGCACGGTCGCTGCAAAATCATTGACCGAAGAGGCAGCCAGTACCAAGAGCAGCGCAGCGACAACATCCGGCGACAGTGTCATCGTAACGCTCTCCGAGAGTGTCAAGCGCGTATCCATCCAAACGGATGCGCAATCCTTCAAGGATGTCGGCATGGCCGCACGTGCCAAACTGAATACCCTGATACAGCAAGTAGCAAAGAAGACAGGTATTCACGCAAGTGAGGTCAATATTCAAGGTCTCGAAATCAGTGACTTCGCGTCCTTCAGTGATCAGGAACTGGCCGCCATCAACCTCAACTCATCCGGCAATTTTTCCGAGGCTGAGCAAGTTCAGGCCAATGCCTTGCTTGCTGAACGAATGAGGGTTTCCCTGGAACCCTACAGGATCTCCGTCAATCAGGGCGACGGCCGAGGGCAAGCAATGGCAATTAACGCCCTTTACAACAGAATGACGCCGGAAGTCCGTCGGGCATTGGGTTGGGACTCAGCGATGATGGTGTCGAACAATTCAATGCTGGCGAGCGACGAACAGATAGGCGGCAAACTGGATAACAACGCGATCATTACGAATCTGCGTTTTGCCCAACACCGCGGCGGCTTAATGTTCGACAAGCAACCCAGCAACATAGATCTCTCAATTTACAGCTTCTCTGTTTCAGTCACCGCCACGACCGGCATCTTTGGTGAATAGCGTCAAAGCCGAGAACAACGCAGCCACGACACTTGGCTCCAGATGGGGGGCCACGCGCGCGATCTTCAGGTTGTCAAAATGCCAACGGGCCACCGGAAAGTACCGGTGGCCCGTTGGTTGCAGATCACTACTCGCTGAATGTTTTATTCAAACGGGTGCCGGCGCACGATGGTTTCTTCACGGTCGGGGCCCGTGGAGATGATGTCAGCCGGGACTTCACACAGTTCTTCCAGACGCTTGAGGTAAGACTGGGCGTTTGCCGGTAAATCTTCAAAATGCTTGACGCCGACGGTAGTTTCTTTCCAGCCTGCCCAGTCTTCGTAAACCGGTTCGCAGTCAGAGAGCATTTCCGAACCCACCGGCAGGATGTCACAGATTTCACCCCCCAGCTTGTAGCCAGTGCAGATGCGGACGGTGTCCATGCCATCGAGCACATCCAGCTTGGTGACACACAGGCCGGAGATGCCATTGATCTGGATGGAACGTTTCAGGGCTGCGGCATCAAACCAGCCACAACGGCGCGGGCGCCCCGTGGTGGCACCGAATTCATGGCCTTTTTCGGCCAGCCATTTGCCGTTTTCGTCGAACAGTTCAGTGGGGAACGGGCCTGAACCAACACGGGTGGTATAGGCCTTGGTGATCCCCAGAATGTAGTGCATGGAAGATGGCCCCATGCCGCTGCCAGTGGAAGCACCCCCTGCCGTGCAGTTGGAGGAGGTCACAAAGGGGTAGGTGCCATGGTCGATATCGAGGAGTGTGCCTTGCGCACCTTCAAACAGGAGGTTTTCTCCACGCTTGTTGGCTTCGTAAAGTTGGCGCGGCACGTCACCGATCATGGGCTTGATCTTTTCGGCCAGTTCCATGGCCTGGTCGAGCGTCTTGTGGAAATCGACCGTTTCCCACTTGAAGTAGTGCTTGAGTACGTAGTTGTGGTAGTCCAGCACTTCGCCCAGTTTGGCGGCGAAGCGTTCACGGTGCAGGAGATCTTGCACACGGATGGCGCGGCGGGCGATTTTGTCTTCATAGGCCGGGCCGATGCCACGTCCGGTCGTGCCGATCTTGCCTGCACCTTTGGCCGCTTCACGGGCATGGTCGAGGGCAACGTGGTGGGGCAGGATGAGCGGGCAAGCTTCTGAAATGGTGAGGCGACCGGCAACGTCAATGCCATTTGCTTCGAGCATTTCCACTTCTTCGATCAGAGCTTCGGGGGAACAGACCACGCCGTTGCCGATGTAACAACGCACGCCTTCGCGCAGAATGCCTGAGGGAATCAGGTGCAATACAGTTTTCTTGCCGTCAATCACCAAGGTATGCCCGGCGTTATGGCCGCCCTGGAAACGCACTACGCCTTGGGCGTGATCCGTGAGCCAGTCGACAATCTTGCCTTTGCCTTCGTCACCCCATTGGGTGCCAATCACCACTACGTTCTTGCTCATCGTTGTTCCCTTGATCGATCAGGAGATGGGTTGGTTAAAGGATTACACCGCCGGGCTGAGTGACCGGGGTTGCACAACCCAGCCGTTTTCAGTCTGGGTTAATTCGCGGTTACACCCGGATTCATTTCGGTATTGCGCTTGCCCCGGCAACTCGACGAGGACGCGTTCTCCTGATTGCCGAAGTTGCTGAATCTGTGCCTGCAAGGCCGGGTCGATGACATGAGGAGCGAGAATGCCGCCTCGGGCCGCGGGCTGCGGCAGGCAATCCAGTATCTGGCGCAAATCGAGCGAAAAGCCTGTCGCGGGGCGACTGCGGCCAAATACGCTGCCTGCACCATCGTAACGCCCACCCAAGGCCACTGCCCTGGCTTGCCCTCCGGCATAAGCTGCCATGACCACCCCATTGTGGTAGCCATCGCCGCGTAAATCGGAAAGGTCGACCCCCATTTGGGTATCGCCGCCTGCAGCCAGTAACAGGGTCAATTCATCCAGCGCCTGATGAATCGCTGGAAGGTCTGGCAAGACATCGGCGGCACGTTCCAAGGCTTCGGCACCACCATACAACTCGGGCAACGCCTGAAAACCTGTTGGCCAAGGTGAATCCAGATGTGCGGTCAGGCGGGCGACTTCCGGGGCATCTTTCTGGCGCAGTGCAACGAACAGGGCACTGGCACATTCAGCACCGAGTCCGGAAGCTTCCACCATGGCGCGAAACAAACCGGCATGCCCCAAGCTGAGGCGCATGTCGGGCACACCGGCGACCTGCAGGGCGGCAAGAAGAAGTGATTGAATTTCCAGATCGGCCTCAATGCCGTCGTAACCGAACAGTTCGGCACCAATCTGGAAGGGTTCACGGCTGGCTAGCATGCCTGCCGGTCTGGTGCGTAACACGGGCCCGGCATAACACAGGCGCACTGCCCCATGACGGTTCAGAAGATGGGCGTCGATGCGCGCAGCCTGTGGGGTCATGTCGGCCCGAATGCCCAGCATGCGCCCGGAAATGGCATCAACCACCTTGAAGGTCTTCAGTTCCAGGTCGCTCGCCGCACCAGTGAGCAAAGAATCCAGATACTCGGCAAGTGGCGGCACAATCTGCTCGTAGCCGTAGGAGTCGAATAGATCCAGCAGGCGTCGACGCAGACTCTCGGCTGCTGCTGCATAAGGCGGCAGAATGTCTTCGAGATATTCGGGAAGAAGCCAGACGGGAGTCATTGGGTCAACCATAGGAGAAACAGACCGACCAGCATGGAAATCAACCCCATGAAACGCAACTGGCCGTCATTGAACTGGGTCATGCGGGTAAAGGCTTCACGCCAGGCTGTGGGGGCGATGAATGGCAAGACTCCCTCCATGACAAGCATCAACGCCATGGCAGGTAATAACACCTCGCCCAAACTCACGCTGGTATTCCATCAACACAATCCATCTTTCACCCGCGTTATTTGCTGTTACCGCGGGAAGATTTCATGTAGCGGAAAAACTCGGAATTAGGCTGCAGAACCATGACATCGCTCTTGCTGGAGAAACTTTGCCTATAGGAATCCATGCTGCGGTAAAAAGCGTAGAACTCAGGATTTTTCCCATACGCCGCACCGTAAATGGCAGAGGCTTTGGCATCACCTTCACCCTTGGTCTGTTGAGCTTCGCGATAAGCTTCGGCGATGATGACCTCACGTTGCCTGTCGGCATCGGCACGAATTTTTTCCGCCTCGGCAGAACCGGTGGAACGCAATTCGTTGGCCACCCGCTTGCGTTCTGCATCCATGCGCCGGAAGACGGAATCGCTCACTTCAGCCGGTAGATCAACACGCTTGATGCGTACATCCATCACCCCTACGCCAAAACGGTGTGCATCCTGATCGGCCTTGGCTCGCAATAGCGACATGACTTCGTCACGTTCGCCGGACACCACATCATGCAGGGTGCGCTTGCCAAATTCAGCACGCATGCCGTCGTTGATGGTCTGCGCCAGACGATTCTCAGCACGTACCTCATCACCGCTAAAGCTGACGTAATACTTCTCCACGTCATAAACACGCCACTTGATGTAGTAATCAACCAGCACGTTTTTCTTCTCGGATGTGATGAAACGCTCAGGCTCTGCAGCATCCAGCGTGAGGATGCGCGTTTCGAAGAAACGCACGTTCTGTACGAACGGCAATTTGAAATACAAACCGGGTGTCTTGTTGATACGAACGATTTCACCCAACTGGAACACCATGGCAGCCTGACGCTGATCCACGGTATAGATGGACAAAGACAGCATGACAACTGCCACAACAAGAATTGCAAGCAGATTAAATGGGTTCTTCATTACGGCCTGGCCTCACGATCTCGGCTGCGGAAAGCGTCTCGCGTGCGGAGTTGATTATCCTGGGGGGGGGCAGCAGGCTGATTTTCCACGGGCTGACGCACTTCACTGGCGGGTGCCACAGCCGTAGAGGAAGTCATCTGCATGAGTTTGTCCAAGGGGAGATACAGAAGGTTTCCACCCTGTTTGTCATCCACCAGCACCTTGGTGGTGTTTGCTAGTACCTGCTGCATCGTGTCCTGATACAGACGCTCGCGCGTGACCTGCGGTGCTTTGGTGTATTCGGCCAGCACCTGCCGGAAGCGTGCCGCATCACCCTCTGCCTGGGAAACCACACGGGATTTGTGTCCATTGGCCTCTTCAATGAGACGTGCGGCCACACCCTTGGCCTTGGGAATGACGTCATTGGCGTAAGCCTGGCCTTCGTTCTTTAGGCGCTCACGGTCTTGCCCAGCTTTGACTGCATCATCAAAGGCCGCCTGAACCTGCTCGGGGGGCTGTGCTTGTTGCATGTTGACCTTGCTGATGCTGATGCCGGTCTTGTAACGATCCAGCAGTTCCTGCATGAGTTTGGTGGCGCGCGCGGCGATATCCGCCCGACCCTCGTAGAGCACGTAATCCATCTTGTTCTTGCCGACAATCTCACGCATGGCCGTCTCTGCCACCTGCTTGACGGCCTCGTCTGGATCGCGATTGGAAAACAGGTAGTCTTCCGGGTTTTTCAGTGTGTATTGCAACGAAAACTGCAAATCAATGATGTTTTCGTCATCAGTGAGCATCAACGCTTCAGACAGCACCTTGGACTTGACACTGTTGTGGTATCCCACTTCAACGGTGCGTACCTGTTCAACATTGACTTCTTCAACGCTTTCGATGGGAAACGGCAGATGCCAGCGAGGCCCGGGAAAGGTGGTTTCCACAAACTTGCCAAAACGCAGAACAACACCACGTTCCCCTGCGTCCACGATGTAAAACCCCGATCCGATCCAGAACACCATAGCGACCACCAACAACAGGGCCACCCCTCCTTGAAACTGGAAGTCGTGTCCACCACCGGATGGCCCTCCCCCATTTCCACCGTGCTTGTCACGACGAAATAATCCATTGATGCGCTGATTGAGGTTGCGCCACAACTCATCAAGATCGGGAGGGCCATTGTTGTCACGCCGCTCACCATTTCCCCACTGGGGATCATTCCAAGCCATGGCAACAGGCACGCCTCTCCTCACTGCAGCAACAGGCCACACGAGATAACGCAGCACAACCCACAGGGGCACGCGCAAAAAGTCTTTAATCAGTTTCATTGATTTCAGCATCAGTATCGGGCGATGCCCGACGGGCCCTGCCCCATTCATTGGTGTAGTCATTCACACATTCGCCAAGGGCATTCCTGAGAAGATCGACTCCCGCACCAGTTCGTGCAGAGAGCCAAACGGCGCTGATCTTACCATACTCATCCCTGGCAACTTGCGGCTCAACACCTGTCAAATCAACCTTGTTCATCACCTGAATTTGCGGTACGTGCTCTGCACCAATTTCCTGCAAGACCTTACCAACCTCTTCAATTTGACGGGAGCGATTCGGGCTGGCTGAGTCCACCACATGCAGCAGCAAATCCGCGTAAGCACTTTCTTCGAGCGTGGCATGAAAAGCGGCAACAAGCGTATGCGGCAAGCGCGTGATAAATCCTACCGTATCGGACAGCACCACTTCCCGCCCAGCCTGAGGGAGCCAAAGTTTCCGTGAGGTTGTGTCCAGCGTGGCAAACAGCTGATCCGCCGCATACGCATCGGCATGCGTCAGCGTATTGAACAGCGTGGATTTGCCTGCGTTGGTGTATCCGACGAGAGAAATGGAAAACACACCACCACGCTGCCGCCCGCGACGTTGAATGGCGCGACTACGGGCATGTTTTTCCAGTTTTGTTTCAATCGTCTTGATCCGCTGTGCAATCATGCGACGATCCAACTCCAATTGGGTTTCGCCAGGGCCGCCACGCATGCCGATGCCCCCTTTCTGACGCTCAAGGTGTGTCCACCCTCGCACCAATCGTGTGGCGTAATGCCGCAACTGGGCCAACTCAACCTGCAGCTTGCCTTCATTGCTACGGGCTCGCTGGGCAAAGATATCCAGAATCAGGGCAGTCCGATCCAGCACACGACACTGCAGGTGTCGTTCCAAATTTCGTTCCTGAACGGGAGAGAGCTCATGATTAAAGATCACGAGCTGCGCTTCTGTCGCGGTGACAATGGCACCAATCTCATCGGCTTTTCCTGAACCGACAAATAACGCCGCATCGCGCTTGGCTCGCTTACCTTCAACCAAGCCCACTACGTCAAGCCCTGCACTCGCTGCCAGCAAGTTCAGCTCTTCGAGACTCTCAGAGTAATCCGGATCGCCAAAATCCAAAGCGGCCAAAACAACGGCCACCCCGGCTACGGGGCGTTCAAACATGAATTTGTTTCAGAGATCTTCACCCGCACGCTGTACCGAGACGGGCCGAGCCGGTACGACAGTGGAAATTGCGTGCTTGTAAACCATCTGAGTAATAGCGTTCTTGAGCAGCACCACATACTGGTCGTAGCTCTCGATATACCCTTGCAACTTGATCCCGTTGACGAGATATACAGACACTTGAACTTGTTCCTGACGCAATGCATTCAAAAACGGGTCTTGTAATTGCTGCCCTTTGCTCATGAGCGTTCCTTGTTTGGCTGGCTTTAAATCGAGGCGCGATTCTATTACCTTTTTCGTGATAGTCGACTTCATTGGAGCACACATCGAGAAATATGTTGGCCCACTCCATGCGATCCGCATCACAAACACACCGAATCAAGCGAATTCAAAACAGCACACGTCGCGTCATGACGTTTTCATCCCAAGGGACAGACAGTCAAAGGCAAGACGCTGTTGTTCCCACTGCCCACTGTAAAGCAGGGTATTCTTGACCTATGCTAGGTACAGGATCTCTTTGAGCAGGCAAGAGCACCATATGGAAACTTCCGGCCTTCCCCCCATCAGTTTTCCCCCGATAACCGGGGTGCAGGCGAGTGCGCCTGTCGCACCGGCGCGGCGGGTGGGCATTGGCGAAAATGGCGAGGCTGCGCAGTCATCACAGGTCGCCACGCGAGAGGCCGAAGGTGGCCAACAAAACAAGGTTGCCCCTCAGGAAAATCAGGTAAAAAGCGAAACGGCTCCGCCCTCGGTTGGGCGCATTCGCTTTGAGATGCAAGACAGCACCCGCGTGGCGCAGTTTTTCAATACCAAGGACGTACTCATCTATCAGGTACCCCCACAAGGAAACCTCTACCTGATCAAGTCACAAGAAGCATCCAGCCAAGATCAGGTCGAAACCAGCGCCTGACGCGCAGTTTCCCTCCACGTATTTCAGCTGCTTCCGGCGAATCCCACCCTCGGGTTTCGTGCTGAAGAAAGAAACCGGAAATACACCCCGCCAAGAGATCAATCACTTGCCAAATGTTTTGGCGCGATGACGCCGCTCACGGCGCACTTTGTTCACTTCCCGTTGAGTTAACAACTTGGGCTTACGCTCATCGAACGGGTTGTGATTGGCCTTGAAATCGACCCGTAACGGAGTGCCCGCCAGATCAAACGCTTTGCGAAAGGTGTTTTCCAGGTAGCGTTTGTAGTCATTACTCACCCCTTCGAGGTGATTGCCATGTACCACGATGACAGGCGGGTTGCTTCCACCTTGGTGAGCGTATTTGGGCTTGGGTCTGAACAACCCGGATTTGGGGGGCTGATGCTGGGCAATGGCTTCGTGCAGTATCTTGCTCAGTCGCGGGGTCGACAGCTTCACAAACGCCGCTGCATACGCCTCATCCACCGACTTCAGCACCCCTCCCACGCCCTGGCCGTGCAAAGCGGAAATGAAATGAAACCGCGCAAAAGAAAGGAACTCCATACGCCGCAATAGCTCACGCTTGACCTGCTCACGCTGGTAGCCATCGATACCGTCCCATTTGTTGATTGCCACAACCAACGCCCGTCCGGCTTCGAGAATGAAGCCCGCCAAGTGAGCATCCTGATCGCTGATTTCTTGATGGGCATCCAGCACCAGCACCACGACATTGGCATCTTCAACAGCCTGCAAGGTCTTCACGACGGAAAACTTCTCAACAGCCTCGAAAACACGTCCTTTGCGGCGAATGCCCGCCGTGTCGATGAGCGTATAGGCACGGTCATTACGCTGAAAATCAACATAGATCGAGTCGCGTGTTGTCCCCGGTTGATCAAATGCAATCACACGTTCTTCACCGACCAAGGCATTGACCAGGGTAGATTTGCCCACATTAGGACGCCCTACAACCGCAATCTTGGGGTGATCATTGGTCTCTTCAGGCTCGTCTTCGTCGGCAAACGGAGCCAATACCAGCTCAAGCAGTTCACGCACCCCTTCACCGTGTGCGCCAGAAACAGGAACGGGCTCACCCAACCCCAGTTCATAGAACTCAGCGCTGACAACACCCCGGTTCATACCCTCGGCTTTATTCACGGCAACGAAAACAGGACGGCCGGTACGTCGCAGCCGGTCAGCAATTATTCTGTCCTGCGGAGTCATGCCCGCCCGACCATCCACCAGAAAAATGATGGCATCGCCCTCATCCACCGCCTGCAGCGTCTGCTTGGCCATTTCGGCAAGAATGCCGCTATCCACGACCGGCTCGAATCCACCGGTATCGACAACGAGATAAGGCTTCCCGCCCACCCGGCCATGTCCGTAATGCCGGTCGCGTGTCAATCCCGGCAAGTCATGCACCAATGCATCGCGCGTCTTGGTCAACCGGTTGAACAGCGTAGATTTGCCGACATTGGGACGGCCAACAAGAACAATGGTGGGTTTCATAAGCTTTACCGCAGGAAATCAGGCCCGATCGGGCCTGGGTAGAAAAAACTCAAGCTCATTCAAACCTGAAAGAAAACACACCGCCATTGATGGTCTGAACGACCACACCTGCCTTAAGCACCAGTGGCACACCTTTGATGGCACTGCCGTCTGTCGGCTGGCGAGCGGCAAACGTGCCGTCATCACTGTTGATGATATGTACCTGCCCTTGAAAATCGCCCACTGCGAGATAGCGCGAATGCACAGCAACTGGGGTGGAAAGGTCGCGGTCGTGCAATTTGTCGAGTTTCCAGGGATGGGTGCCACGCAGTTTGTCGAACGCCATCAGATTCCCGCCCACATCCGCCGCGTAAACCATCCGTTCATCCATCTCTACGCCACGCAATACGGAAGCGTCCCGCATCCAGATGAGGGTGCCACGTTGTGCATCGAAACAGGCAATGCGTCCCTGGTAGGCCGAACCACACACACGCCGACCATCTGCCGCCAACGGACCGGTCACATCGGAAACACGCTCAATTTCCGTCGCCCCGCGCGGCAAGGAAACATTGGCCTCCCATTGTGGCGCACCATTATTCACGGCCAGAGCCGATAGACGCCCTCCCGCATGGCCTACGTACAGCACATCCGGCGTCAACAATAAATGCCCCTGCTGACGCAGGGTCAAGGCGGGCAAAGTACGCGAGGTCACCCAGCGTTGTTTGCCCGTTGCAGCATCCAGCAGATAGACGCGCCCATCGTTGCTGCGCGCAGCCACACCGCCTTCTGTCGCCACAGGGGGAACCAGAATTTCTCCGGAGAGCCTGGCAACCCAGGTGCGCGAGCCGTCTGAACTCCGATAGGCGAGCAATTCACCCTTGGTCGTACCCACCAGCACCAACCCCGCGCCAACCCCCACACCTGCCGACAACGGTTGTCCGGCATCGATATGCCAGACCTCACGCCCGGAGGCCAAATCAAATTTGACGATGCGTCCGTCCTGCCCTGCCGCATACACCGCCTGACCATCGCTGGCTGGCGAGAATGCAAACGCGCCCGATGCCCCCACATTGCCTTGCCACGCAGGCTTCATCACCAGAGTTGGTTTGAAGTCGAGCAATGTCGCAGGCTGCACAACGGGTTTGTCAGACTGGAACCAGGAGCCCACGGTTGAACACCCGGATAACAGAGCAAAGCCGGAAATCAGCCAAACAGCGAGAGACAGAGACGGGCACGTGGCTTTCACATCAGCCTCCCAGAGCATCCAGACGCATTTCCACCAAAGGCTTGAGCGAACTCTTGTCGCCCAGTTTTTCCATGGCCAGTTTGTAAGTTGTGCGCGCTTCACTGTGCTTACCTTGGCTCAGGAGGATGTCCCCCTTCAATTGCGCGGCCAACCCGACAAACGAGGGGGAAAACTCCTGGTTCAGAAGTGCCAGCGCCCCGTCCAGATCTTTCTGCTCAAACTTCAGCGCAGCCAAACGCAAACGGGCCAACTGTTCCGCGCCGTCGTCGCGGGCATGTTGCAGCGCAAATTCGTACTGGGCGGTGGCGCTCTTCAGGTCATTCGCGTCGTAGTTGCTTCGCCCGGCCAGCCAGGCAGCGGGCGTGGCATAGGCGCTACGCGCATGGTTTTCCATGATCTGCGCACTGATTTCCTTGGCGGCCTTGGCGTTGCCTGTCGCTGCAGACTGCGCAGCACGATCGAACAGCATCGAGGCTTCAGCCGATTGGTTGCGTTCCCAGGTTGTAAACGCTCGCCACCCGGCAGTGGCCAGGAGAAACAGCGTCACCCCCCAGATCACTTTATTGCCGTGTTGCTTCCACCAGACTTTCGCCTCATCGAGCTGTTCCTGTTCTTCCAGATCGAACGCCATTTTCAGACTCCTTTCATGATTTCAACGGCCCGCTCAAGTCTGACACGGGTTTGTTCGCCTTCACCTCGCAACGGTTTGACTGCGACTTCGTTGCTGGCTGCTTCATCGTCGCCGATTACGATGGCATAACGCGCACCGCTGGCATCCGCTTTTTTCATTTGCGATTTGAAGCTGCCACCACCGCCATGCGTGATGACTTCGAGCCCCGCATCGCGCAGTGCCTCGGCAGCAATCCTTGCGAAGCGTCCCGCCCCTTCACCCACATTGACCACGTAGGCATCCGGGCCGGGCTCTTCGGGAGCCAAACCCGCTTCCTGCATCATCACGAGCAGGCGCTCGACCCCCATTGCAAAACCACATGCTGGTGCAGACTTGCCCCCCAGTTGTGCGATCAGGCCGTCGTAACGTCCGCCAGCACACACGGTGCCCTGTGATCCCAGGCGGTCAGTCACCCATTCAAAAACGGTGTAGTTGTAATAGTCCAGGCCCCGTACCAAGCGTGGATTGACACGATATGCAATCCCGGCGGCATCGAGGCCGTGTTTCACCGCTTCAAAATGCTGCAGGGCAGTTTCATCGAGCTCATCCATCAATTTCGGGGCGGCTTCGACCAGTGATTGCATCGCCGGGTTTTTGGAATCGAGGATTCGCAAAGGGTTGCTGTGCAAACGCCGCTTGGCATCTTCATCGAGCGTGGCTTCGTGCAACTGGAAATAGGCAATGAGTTTTTCACGGTGACGCGCCCGCGATTCGCTCCCTCCCAGGGAATTGATTTCCAGATGAATCACTTCGCCCAACCCCAGCATTTTCCAGAGCCGGGCTGTCATCAGCAGGTGTTCGATATCCAGGTCGGGGCCCGCGTAGCCCAGCGCTTCTACCCCTACCTGATGGAATTGCCGGTAGCGCCCTTTCTGCGGACGTTCGTGACGGAACATCGGGCCGACATACCAGAGGCGTTTGCCGCCATCAAAAAGCAGGTTGTGCTCAATGGCCGCACGAACTGCCGACGCCGTGCCTTCGGGACGAAGGGTCAGGCTCTCGCCATTCAATTCGTCGGTGAAGGTGTACATCTCTTTTTCAACGATGTCGGTCACTTCGCCAATAGCCCGTTTGAACAATGCCGTGTGTTCAAGGATGGGCGTACGCATCTGACGGTAACCGTACAGATCCAGCCAGGTTTCGACGATGGTCTCAAAATGGCACCACAGGGGGGAATCAATCGGCAGAACATCGTTCATGCCCCGTACAGCGCGAATCGGATTACTCATGGGTGTTTTTGTGCGCTATGAAATGTGAAATACGCCGTGTGTGCACGGCCTGAGCGACGGCATTCAAATGTTGCCCCGCTTCTCTCCGTAAGTGCGTTTTACGTAATCTTCGACGAGGGCCTGGAATTCTTCGGCAATACGCTCGCCTTTGAGGGTGACGGTCTTCTCGCCATCCACATAAACCGGTGCGACGGGCGTCTCGTTGGTGCCCGGCAAGGAAATGCCGACATTGGCATGCTTGCTTTCCCCCGGACCATTCACCACGCATCCCATCACCGCCACACTCATGGTTTCCACGCCGGGATACAGGTCGCGCCATACCGGCATCTGCGCCCGTAGCCAACCCTGGATTTTCTGGGCCAGTTCCTGAAAAAAGGAGGAGGTAGTGCGACCACAACCAGGGCACGCAGTCACCAGCGGGGTAAAAGAGCGCAAGCCCATGGTCTGAAGGATTTCCTGCGCAACCTGCACTTCCACCGTGCGGGATTCCCCCGGTTGCGGTGTCAGGGAAACACGGATGGTGTCGCCGATGCCTTCGCGCAACAGCACGGCCAGTGCGGCTGTCGAAGCCACGATCCCCTTGCTGCCCATACCGGCTTCGGTCAAGCCCAGATGCAAGGCGTAGTCACTGCGACTGGCGAGATCCTGGTACACACTGATGAGATCCTGCACACCAGAGAGTTTGCAGGATAAAACGATGCGGTCAGCCGCCAGCCCCAACGCCTCAGCCCGTCTGGCGGAATCCAGCGCAGAGGCAATCAGCGCGTGACGCATCACTACGCCCGGCTCCAGCGGTAAAGCCGCGTGGCTGTTCTCATCCATCATCCGCGCCAGCAATTCCTGGTCGAGGCTGCCCCAGTTGACGCCGATACGCACAGCCTTGCCATACTTTGCTGCGGCTTCTACCAGTGTGGCGAACTGCTCATCTTTTTTCGCGCCCCGCCCCACATTGCCTGGGTTGATACGCAGCTTTGCCAAGGCCTGCGCACATTCCGGCACGGCCTTGATGAGGCGATGGCCATTGAAATGAAAATCGCCGATCAGAGGCACGTTGCAACCCCGTGCATCGAGCTGTTCACGAATCAGGGGAAGCGCACGCGCAGCTTCTTCTGTATTCACCGTGAGGCGCACCAGCTCAGAACCCGCTCGCCACAAATCCAGCGTTTGCGCCACGGTGGCGACGACATCGGCTGTGTCGGTATTGGTCATCGACTGCACCACGACAGGAGCCCCCCCACCGACGGGAACATGCCCCACCCAGACACGCCGCGTCGGACGACGCACGATGCTCCCTGTGTCCATCATTCCAACGTCAATCGCGCCACTTTCTGGCCGATGTAGGGACTCAGGTCAACGGGTGTACCGTCATAACTCAAACGGACCTGCGAGGCTTCTCCCACCACGAGGCGGAACGGGGGCGTGCCCGAAAAACTTTCCGCTGCCCCCGCCACCACCAATTTGGAATAGCGTCGCCCCTGCGCATCGGCGATCTGTATCCAAGCATCACGAAACACCGTGAAACGGACGGTGTGATCATTGCCGACGGTAGACGGTGATTGGCTCTTTTCCATCCCCCCTGCCGGGATTTTTCCCGGCGTAACAGGCAGATGGGCGACGGTATTGGCAACCGAGGGCGTGGTGACTGGCGGTGTTTTGAGGAGGGCACCGTCGCTACCCAGTGAAGGCGTGGCAGACACACCCTGTTCCGGAGAAACGCTGCCCGGAGCAGGAACGACCGCTGAAGAAGACTCGCCCGTGGCGACCGGGGGTACGGGCGCGGCAGGGGCAACCGGCATCTGAGGCAAAACCGGGGGGGTGGACGGTGCAGATAACGCCTGCTCCGGAAGCAGGGTTTCTTCTCCCTGGCTCAGCCACTGGTATAGCCCTGCCACCAAAGCGACGAAACCCCCCATGACGATCAGTGGCAGCAGCAGCCAGCGCCGAAGCCCATTTTTTGCCATGCTCAGCCCCTCACTCGGGGCGGTGATCATCTCCGAAACGACATGCTCGGCATCGACCGGCACAATCAGGGCTTCTGGGTCAAGTCCCAACAGGCGGGCATAGTTGCGGACAAAGCCGCGCACGAACACATCACTGGGCAGACGCGTCAGGTTTTCCGCCTCAATTGCTTCAACCTGTCGGGAAGAAAGCTTGAGCTTGCCAGCCACCTCCACGAGTGACAGTCCCTTGCCAGCACGCGCTTCAGCGAGCTGCTTGCCGAAGCCTGGGCGCAGGCTTTCTTTCATAGCAATCCTCCAATCTGGTCGTACTGCCCCAGAAAAAGCCACTGGGTTTGCAACGCATCCGGAAAACGCCGACGCAGTTGCGCGCTGTAACTCATTTCATCTTCACGAATGCCAAGCACACGCGCCACACGTATCCCCAACCACAAGGCCGACGCGCCAAGGTTAGAGATATCTCCCATCTGATTCAGCTTGTTGCGGGCTGCAAGCGCCCGCCCCTGGCGAAACTCGATATCCGCCATACCCAGCAATGCCACTCGCAAGTCGGGTACGCGCTTGAGGGCACGAAAGAAAAAAGTCTCCGCTTCACTGACATTGCCTTTAGCCAGATTGCATATCCCCGCATTGGCCAGGGCCACTTCGGGGGTACCGTACAGGGGGTTTTTCAGCGCCGCATCAAAAAGAGCCAGCGCTTCATCATGACGTCCGCGCTGACACAGATACCAGCCAAAGTTGTTTTCTGCCTCGGAATAGTGCTCGTGCAGGGCCAACGCCTGACGGAAGGCTGCCTCGGCCTGCGTATCCTCGCGCAATTCCGCGCGGATCAGCCCCAGGATATTGAAGGCGGGGGCGTACCCCGCATCGGCTGCCTGCGCCTTGTTAATTTCATCGAGCGCAATCGCGTACTGGGCGCGGGCGTAATACCCGGCAGCCAGTTCCGTGTGCACCTTGGCGCTCAGATTCTCTTGCCGCCCGGATGCCATGCCTGCTGCACCATGCCCCGATGGCCCGGAAGCGCATCCGCCCAGGCACAGCAGCACCAGAAAAAACGCCCAGAATCTCACGTCGGCATCTCCATCCGTCGCATGACACGACGCGAACGATCATCCACTTGCCCTGCCAACTGGCCACATGCTGCATCAATGTCGTCGCCACGGGTTTTACGCGTCGTGGCTATTTTTCCCTCTGCCATGAGGTGCGAGGCAAAATGCCGCACCACCTCGGGGGAAGAGCGTTTGAATCCGGAATCAGGAAAAGGGTTGAAGGGAATCAGGTTGAATTTGCAAGGAATATCGCGAGTCAACGCGAGAAGCTGCCCGGCATGTTCGGGCTGGTCGTTCACACCGGCCAGCATGACATATTCAAACGTAATGAAATCGCGCGGCGCGTTGTCGAGGTAACGCAGACAGGCCGCCATCAATTCGCGCAAGGGGTATTTTTTGTTGATCGGCACCAGCTGGTCGCGCAAAACGTCATTAGGCGCATGCAGCGAAACAGCCAAAGCCACCGGCTGCTCGGCGCGCAATCTGTCCATGGCCGGAACGATACCGGATGTCGAGACTGTCACTCGCCGCCGTGACAAGCCATATACGTGGTCGTCGAGCATGAGGGAAAGCGCCATCACCGTGTTCTCAAAATTGAGTAACGGTTCACCCATCCCCATCAGCACCACATTGGAAACAATTCGTTCGCCCTTGGGGTCGCGTCCCATGGCTTTGTTGGCCCACCACAGTTGGCCAATGATTTCTGCTACAGAGAGGTTGCGATTGAAGCCTTGCCGCCCAGTGGAGCAAAACGCGCATTCGAGGGCGCACCCCACTTGGGTGGACACACACAGGGTGCCCCGCTCCCCTTCGGGAATAAACACGGTTTCGACCCGGTTGCCGGGGCTGACTTCAAGCAACCACTTGCGTGTGCCATCGTCAGAAGTCTGTTCATGTAGCAGGTGTGGCGGACGGATCTCGGCCCACTCCGGAAGCTTGGCCCGCAAAGTTTTTGCAAGATCCGTCATCTGCCCGAAGTCTTCGGCACCGTAGAGATGAATCCACTTCAGAACCTGCCGGGCGCGAAATGGCTTCTCTCCCCTCTCGGCAAAGAAGCCGCTCAGGCGAGGCAGGTCAAAATCAAGCAGATTGACGCGGCTCAACGGGTGCTCGAAGGCTGGAAAAATTAGCGGGAAAAAATCTCGCTGGCGGGGAAGAAATAAGCAATTTCCACTGCAGCGGTTTCAGCCGCATCGGAACCGTGCACAGCATTGGCATCGATGCTTTGTGCGAAATCAGCACGAATGGTGCCGACTTCGGCTTTTTTGGGGTCAGTCGCACCCATCAGTTCACGATTTTTGGCAACGGCACCTTCACCTTCCAGAGCCTGGATCATGACCGGGCCGGAGGTCATGAAATCAACGAGATCCTTGAAGAAGGGGCGTTCACGATGCACTGCATAAAAACCTTCGGCTTCGGTACGTGACAACCAAGCCATTTTCGCGGCGACAATCTTCAGGCCGTTGCTTTCGAAACGTGAATAGATTTTGCCGATGACATCTTTGGCAACTGCGTCGGGTTTAATGATGGAAAGCGTGCGTTCGATAGCCACGTTGAAATTCTCCGGAAGGTGATTCGGTCAGGAAGGAAGGGATTGAATTGGCTTGAAAAAAGCGCGCGCAAGTTACCATGAAACGCCCCTAAAATAAAGGCAAACCGCGCTTTCCAAGGCATTTCGGAGGCTTTGAAACCGTCACGATGAGAGACCGGTACAGAAGCAAGCAGAATACTCGGAAAGCCGCTCAACGTTTTCCTTAGGAGATCAGCATGGCGCCTGAAAGCGACCAGCAAGACATCGGTGACGATGTACGTAAAAAAGCGCTTGTACGTCTGATGGTGGCAGGCTTGGTCACTGCCACCGCACTCGGCGGTTTATGGTGGATAGATCAGGACAACCAGAAAAAGCCGGAAAAATCACCACAACCTGCACACCCAACCCCCATTCTCCCGGCAAAAACAGCAGAAATTCCCTTACCCCAGGCTGCCACACCAGAAACAGGGATCCTTGTAGCCCCCTCCCTCCCCGTCACGGCTCCTGATGCCACCCCGGATATCTCCCCCAAAGTCCCGTCTACCCCGCCAACTGGATCACGTGGCAACGTGACTCACGAGGATCTCGCGGCTTTCACACAAAAAAACGCCCCCCCCCCTCCACGTGTTCACAATGTCCCCAGGGAAGCTGCGCCGTCGGCGGTAAGCGCTTTCACACAAAAACCACCCCAGGCACCACTTCCTGCACCACCCAATCAGCCCAATAACCAGCCCAACACCCCGTTTGACAGTCCGTTGTCCTCTTCGGGCATCAGCAAATTCCTGGTGCAACTGGGTGTCTTCAGCAACCCCTCGCATGCCCAGGAACTGGTGCAACGTTTACGTAAACAGGGCATTCAGGCACGTACCGAAACCCGCGTACACATCGGCCCGTTTGCCAATGAACGAGAGGCCGAAAAAGCCCGTGCGGAAATGCGCCGCCAAGGGCTGGATGCCGTCATCACACCGGTGGCTGCCAGGAAATAATCCACGCGGGGACACCGGGTTCTGGTCTGAATTCTGCGGCCACACCCAACCCCGCCACCCAGGCGATCTGCCCATCCACTTCCAGCACAGGTAACCAGGGGCGCAGCCAATAAGGTACCTCCGCCTCACGTAACCAGTCCTTGAGCGCGCGCGGAGCCTGCCCCTGGGTGAAACGAAATCGGTCGCCGACTTGTCTGTAGCGCAGCCTGCCGACGGTCAGAGGCAAGCGAATGGCTCCTTGGGCCGACATGCTGAAACTGAAATGCACCTGGCCGCCCGGGCCAAGATCAAGCAAGGGCTCTCCCCGCCAAGGTAATGACAGCGCGGGGGGCATTTGAAGATAGGTGCGTCGGACAACATGCAGTTTTTCCCGGAAACAGAGCGCACTCCACTCACCGAAATCCACACGAATCTGCTGTGGCCCGACAACTCCACGCAACTGCCGCAACAATTCCCGCAACGCATCCCTACGAACGTTGACGCCACGCAACTCCAACACCCGGCGCAACAGGTTTCGTGCACGCACTTCAGGTAAAGCCTGCAGGACTGCTCGCGACAAGCCTTGTTGCGCAGCCTCTTCTGCACCATCGGCAAGCGCCAGGGCATCAAGCAGCTCAGACCATTCGGCGCATTGTTCCGCCAAAACAGATAAACGTTGACTCGTGCCGGGCATTTCCGCATCCAGCACAGGTAAAACGCGATGACGCAGGCGATTACGGGTCAAACCAAGATGGTGGTTGCTCTCATCTTCTACCCAGGACAATGCCTGCATACGTGCGTAGGTTTCCAGCGCGGAACGAGGGATAGCAAGCAGAGGGCGCAACAATTGAATCGTGTCGGTCAAAGCACGAACGGCAGGCATGGCGGCCATGGCCTTGACGCTACCGCCGCGCAGCATCTGCAAAAGAACCGTTTCACTTTGATCGTCGCGGTGATGGGCCAACACAACGGCATCTGTGTGCAGCCCTGCAAACACTCGATAGCGCGCCAGCCGTGCAGCGGCTTCCAGTCCTTGTCCATGTTGCCGCACCTGCACCCGTATCACTTGCAAGGGCACCTGCACATGCTGGCAAACAGTACGACAATGCGCCGCCCACTCATCGGCATGCACAGACAGGCCGTGATGGACATGCACGGCTTCGATTTCACAGCCAAGCCGGGCTCGCATGGCAAGCAGTGCATGCAACAAGACAGAGGAATCGAGCCCGCCGGAAAATCCAACCGTCAGATGTTTGTCGGCAAAGGCATAGTGCTGCGAAAAAAATGCGGCCAGTGCGCCGTCTGGAGTCATGGATCTCCTCGCTCTGGCCGATCGGGTGAAAGCCCCTTACTCAGGGCAGGATTTCAGGGAACAACAGCGTGCCCTGTGAGACCGCTCAAGTACGGCCTTCCTTGAACTTTCCATACCCCATGAGCCGGGCGTAGCGGTCATTCAACAGCGCATTGAGAGGGCGTCCACGCACGTCGGCAAGGGCGCTGCTCAAAGCCTCTCGCAGACTTTCCACTGCGGCCTCCGGCTCACGGTGGGCCCCTCCCAAAGGTTCGTTGACAACTTGATCAACCAAGCCCTGCGTTTTCAGGCGTGTGGCCGTAATGCCCAGGGTCTCTGCTGCAAGCGGGGCTTTTTCGGCGCTTTTCCAAAGAATGGAGGCACATCCTTCTGGGGAAATCACCGAATAGGTCGCGTATTGCAGCATGATGAGCCGATCCCCAACGCCAATCGCCAAGGCACCTCCTGAACCACCTTCACCGATGACCGTACAGATCACAGGCGTTTTCAGTTCGGCCATGACGTAGAGATTGCGCGCGATGGCTTCGCTTTGCCCCCGTTCTTCTGCACCGATGCCCGGATAGGCACCAGGTGTATCGATGAAGGTCAGCACCGGCATGCGGAATTTTTCGGCAAGACGCATCAGTCGCAAGGCTTTGCGGTACCCCTCTGGGCGCGGCATACCGAAATTGCGGAACTGGCGTTCTTTGACGTCACGCCCTTTTTGGTGGCCGATGACCACCACAGGCTCACCCGCAAAACGCGCCACACCGCACACAATGGCCGGGTCATCGGCGAAAGCCCGGTCGCCATGCAACTCTTCAAACTCGGTGAACAATCCGCGAATGTAATCAAGGGTGTAGGGCCGTTGCGGGTGACGAGCCACCTGCGAGATCTGCCATGCGTTGAGTTTGCTGTAGATCTGCTTGGTCAACGTCACGCTTTTCTTGCGCAGGCGTTCAATTTCTTCGGACAGGTCAAGCGAGGTATCGCTACGTACTTCCGACAACTCTTCGATCTTTGCTTCCAGCTCGGCGATGGGTTGTTCGAAGTCGAGAAAAGTCACCTTCATAACAGAATGGCCCAAATGAAAAGGAGGGGGATTCTACAGGTGTCAATCAATGGTGGTGCCCGTGGGCACCATGGACATGACCATGTTCGATTTCCTCGGGCAACGCCGCACGCACGTCTACAACCTGGCATTGCAGCCGCAATGACTCGCCCGCGAGCGGGTGATTGCCATCAACCACCACTTTGCCATCGGCAATATCCGTCACGGTGTAGAGCAAATGCTGGTGTCCGTCTTCAGAACTGCCCTCCAGCTGCATGCCCACTTCCACGTTTTCGGGGAAGAGGTGTGCTGGTTCAACACGCACCAGTTCGGCATCGTATTCGCCGAACCCGTCTTCGGGATCCAGGGTCAGATCGAGCTCCAGGCCAATGCCCTGCCCTTCGAGGGCCGCTTCAACCTTGGGAAAAATGCCATCGTAGCCGCCATGCAAATAGGCCACGGGGGAATCCTGCGCCGCTTCCTCCAGAAGCTCCCCGTCCAGGGAGGTCAGGCGGTAGGTCAATGTGACTACGGTGTCTTTAGCAATTTGCACTTCATAGCTCCTGCACAAGTTTCAAGATTTCCGCCGCGTGCCCTTTGGCGTTTACACCGTAGAGCGCATGACGAATTTGACCCTGCCGGTCAATCACAAATGTGGAACGGGTCACACCCTCGCGCATGACGCCATCCACTTCTCGCTGGACAAGCACGCCATAAGCACGACATGCCACCCCATCTTTGTCCGCAAGCAAACGAACCGTGATGCCATGCTTGTCACGAAAGGCACCATGGCGGATGCAATCGTCGCGGGAAACACCGAGTACCTGAGCGCCGGCTTGGGAAAAAGCCAACTCGTAATCGCTGAACTCAAGCGCTTCGGTAGTACAGCCGGGCGTATCATCGCGGACGTAGAAAAACAGGACAATCGGGCCGCTGCCTCGACTGCGCAACAGATCGCCCAATCCGACAACGGCCATGTCCGCATCCGGCAGTTCGAAGTCGGGGGCGGTCTGCCCTGATTTGATGATGCCCTCTTTCTGCATACACTTTCTCTCCAAGCAACGACCGCGGGCATTATATGAGTAAAGCCATTTCCAGCACTCCCAGCTTTTCAATGGGGTCATTTTCCTTGCAACGCCTGCTTGGCGGCATGTCAGTCGATACGTTTCTCTCGGAGTACTGGCAAAAAAAACCGCTGCTGGTGCGCCAAGCCTTACCAGGATTTGGCAATTGGCTCGACCGCAAGGGACTGAGCAAGCTTGCTTGCCGCGATGATGTGGAAAGCCGTCTGGTGCAGCACAAACGTAGCGGCAAATGGCAGCTTGAGCATGGTCCATTCACGCAGGAAACGCTGGATGGCCTGCCTGCCAAAAACTGGGGGCTGCTGGTTTCCGGGATCAACCATTTTTTGCCTCAGGGCGATGCACTCCTCAACGCCTTCGATTTCATTCCACGAGCCAGACTGGACGACCTGATGGTGAGCTACGCTCCGACAGGAGGAGGTGTCGGCCCACACTTCGATCCATACGATGTCTTTCTGATCCAGGGGTTGGGGCAACGACGCTGGGAAATCAGCGACCAGGACGATCGCACCCTGATCGAGGGGGCACCCCTGCGGATTCTGAACAGCTTCACCCCCACCCAGACCTGGGAACTGGAATCGGGGGACATGCTCTACCTGCCCCCGCAATTTGCCCACAATGGCGTAGCCCTCGGGCCCTGCATGACGTGGTCAGTAGGCTTTCGCTCTCCCGATGCACAGGAAGTGCTCGGACAATTCCTGACCTACCTGCAAGACCAGTTGTGCGCAGAAGGACTGTACTGCGACCCGGATCTCACCCGACCACGCCATCCAGGCGAAATTCCGGCCAACCTGCTTGCCTGGGCTGAAAACACGCTCAACCACATCCGCTGGGACAGCAAAATCGTCACGGATTTCATGGGACGTTACCTGAGTGAACCCAAGGCCCATGTGTTTTTCGAGCCACCGAAACGAGCACTGCCTCTCACCACATTCGCAGAAAAACTCCAGGCTCAGGGCATCAGGCTGGATCCTCGCAGTCAACTTCTGTTCCACGGGCACCGATATTTCATCAACGGCGAAACCTTCGTACCCCCAACCGGAACCAGCAAACTTTTTCAGAAGCTGGCTGACTGTCGCCAACTCCCTCCGACAGAAGCAAACGAGGGCACCTTGGCGCTACTCTACGACTGGTATACCGCTGGTTATGTCTCGCCATGAAACCGTTTCGGAAGAACACACGAACTCCGACCCAAATTCATCGCAACGCACACCATTAACAATCAACAAGTTACAGAACAAGTTGCAGACACAACACGAATTTTCATTATCTCTCTGGCAGAAATAAAAAAATTTGCTAAAATTTTTGCGTCGGTTAGCTCACTCAGGTGGGTTAATTGATTCGCTTTGCTTTCCAGTTGATCAACATTCGTAAGGGTACACCAATGAAATATTCCGTTCTGCTCGCTGCTCTGCTCGCTTTCTCCCTGACCGCTTGTGGCAAAAAAGAAGCCGCACCTGCTCCTGAAGCCGCTGCGCCTGCTGCTGCCCCCGCTACTGAAGCTGCTGCTCCTGCCGCTGCTCCCGCTGCTGCTCCTGCTGATGCCGCCGCTGCTCCTGCTGCTGCGCCTGCTGACGCTGCCGCTGCTCCTGCTGCGCCTGCTGCCAAGTAATCGTCTGGCTGTGCAGTAAAAAAGCCGACCGTCCGGTCGGCTTTTTTTATGTCTGTTTACTTTGTAGAAACTTGCCTCGACCCTGCCTTATAACCACTGCCGTAGCCGATCCACGGCCTGCTGCAAACGATTTTCTCCTGTCGTATAGGCAAAGCGCACGTAGTGTTTGCCTTGCATGGGGCTGAAATCTGTTCCTGGCGTGAGTGCCACACCCGTCTCCAGTAGACATCGCTGCACCAACTCTTCGGACGTCATTCCGAATTTCTTGATCCCGGCATAAACATAAAAAGCCCCTTCAGGGGTCACCGGGCAATCAAACCCCAAGTCCGCGAGTTGCGGCAACAAATAGTTACGGCGACGACACAACTCCGCTTTGCTGGCTTCGAGAAGCGGCCTCACCTCAGCAGACAAAGCTGACAGTGCCGCATGCTGCGCCACTGTCGGTGCGGCCAGGAACACATTCTGGGCAATACGTTCCACCGCCGTGACCACAGCAGGTGGGGCAAGCAGCCACCCCAAACGCCACCCCGTCATCAAAAAATATTTTGAAAAACTGTTGATCAGCACCACGTCATCACCCAAAGCCGCAGCACTGGGTGGGGCCGTGTCGTAAAGCAGCTCGTGATAGATCTCATCAACCAACAACCAGCCACCGTGACCCCGCACAACCGCATGAATGGCTGTCAACTCTTGCGTTGATACCAGCGTACCCGTGGGATTCGCCGGATTACCAACCAAGACCCCCTGTGTGCGGGGCCCCCAATGCTGTTCAACCAATGCCGCTGTCAACTGAAAATGGCTCTCTACACCAACCGGCACCCCCACACCATGAGCTTCCATCAAGCGCGCAAAATGCCGGTTACAGGGATAACCCGGATCTGCAAGCAAGATCTCATCACCAGGGTCGAACAGGCTCGCCATGGCCAGCAACAACGCACCAGATGCCCCTGGTGTCACACATACGCGAGCGGGGTCAACTTCAACGCCATATCGCTCGTGGTAGTAGCCTGCAATGGCCTGCCGCAATGCAGGTAACCCCAAGGCAGGGGTGTAATGCGTCAAACCGGCACGCAATGCCAGCACTGCCGCCTCAATCACGGGCGCAGGCGTCACAAAGTCCGGTTCACCAATTTCCAGATGAATGATGTCCCGCCCTTGCGCCTCCAGTAATTTTGCCTGCGCAAGAATCTCCATGACCCGAAAGGGCTCAATCTCCTGGGCGCGCAGGGCAACAGCCTTCATGAAGCCTCAGCCAAGATGGGCCTCGATGAATTCACGCACAAAGTGCTCGGGCTTGGCGCTGTGAAAACGTGCTTTTTCCTCACCATCCTTGAACAGCAGCACAGTCGGAAAACCACGCGCGCCATAACGTCCAGCCAATTTCATGTTGTCGTCTTCATCCACCTCCACCTTGGCAAGACGCACTTTGCCACCGTAGGTAGGAATCACCTTTTGCAGCACCGGAGAAAGAAAATGACATGGTCCGCACCATTCCGCCCACAAATCCACCAACACCAGATGATGCCGTGAGGCCTCAATCACATCTGTTTCGAAATGATGCAGGTCGGTATCGAAAATGACGTGCTCCCCCACCTGATCACCATGTTTGTGATCATGAAACTGCATGGTCATGAAATTACTCCAGCAAATCTTTGAAAAAACAGAGGCAAAAACACGTGTCCCACCCCATCGCGAAAGGCGGCGATTTTACGTCCCATGCATGGGAAAATAACGCGTCCGAATGACACCAGTCTCTTGAGACATGACCAATCCCTGGAAAACCAGCATCTACCTGCAGCGTGAACAGCTTGCCCGTCTGTTACAGGAACCTCTGGCGCAACTGGCCGAACAGTGCGGCCCGGCGTGGGGGGACAGAGAACGCATGAACACTGTGCTGTTACACGGTTTCCCCAGCATTCCGCACTGCACCTACCTGTATTGCGTAGATACCAACGGCCTGCAGCTATGCGACAACATCGGCCCGGAAGGCCTGGTCAACGGGCACTTTGGCCGCGATCGCTCACAACGCCCCTACATGAAGGAGGCTGTGCCTGCATGGGGCTACCTGCTTTCGGATGCCTACATCAGTCTGCTGAAAAAAAGACCTTCGCTGACCGCCTTGCAGATCATCCGTGTCAACGGCACGCCAACAGGCTATCTGGGTGCCGATTTCGACCTGCGCAACCTGCCTGTTTCCGCCGAGCTTTATGAAGAACCGGGCATCTGGCGCCAGGTCAAAGGCGACCCGGCCATTCGCGGCAATGTCATGTACCAGTGCCGTGTTGACAGCCCAATGGATAAAAGCCTGGAGCAATCTTTTTCCATCCTGGAAGAACTACTCACTGATCGCGGGGTGTTTCAATGCCTGATCCACTACTCCAGCAGTCAGGCGACGATCTGGACGATTGATGACCCCTATCGCTACCGCATTCTTGATCAGGAAGCGCTCAGTGACCCGGATATCTGCCTCGTCTACCCACCCCGCCCCTATCCGGACAACGCCCTCGTCCCGAAAAAAGACGTGCCACGCATACTCGATGCCCTCAAGGCACTGCGCATGGCCGACGAGAACATCTACCTGCGCATGTCATCGCTGAACCTGTTCAACGGCATGATCAGTCTGACTTTCTCGTGCGATGGCACGCATTACATGCGTTATGACGAGTTTCTCAACAAAAACCTGCACTTCTGGTTTGGCACTGCCACGTAAATCACCTCGCCCCAGGTAGACAACCCGAAACGGGTAAGCAGGGTCGGATTTTCGACAACGGGTTGGCCTGAAGAAACGCCCTTCCTTGATGACGCGGCTCTATCACCGTATCGAGCGCCAGCACACGTTCGTTGCTCCAAATGTAAAACGATAACTGCCTGCCAACCCGCAACAACTGGCACGTCACGCCTTTCACCCGCTTATTTCGGAAGCCGCATGGCACCGTCTTCATACGTGCCCGCTTCGGCATCCTGATGGCACGCCACACAGTTGCTCCGGCTCTTGACCTGTGGCTTTTGCCAATCAGCCGTATCAATTTCGCGGTGTTTTTTCTGCCAATACGCCGTTTCGGTCATGCGCAGGGGCGTGGCACCGTCAGGCACGGAACGTCCGATTTTCCAGGCAGCCTCGGTCATCCCTTTCTCGGCCGAATGGGTTTCTGCAAAAGCCAGCAAGCCGCTCACGGTCGCCGGTTCGAGCGCCAGATCTTCGCCAAAATGCTGATTCTGCTGCGCCATCAGGCTTTGCCATGAGCGTGCAGGCAACAACCAGGGCTGAAATGCCAGGTGACAACTGCCACATTCGTCATTCCACTGGGCGTTGCTCGGCAATGACCCACCAACAAAAGCCACATGCGCTGTTTCGCCAGCATCATCATCGTGCCCTGCCATGCCTTCGAGCGGCTCTTCCAAGGCATAAGCGAACCACCACATGCCAAAGGCCACCACAGCCATCAGCACAACCGCCCCTACCAGATCATGCGGATGAGATGCCGGTGTACCCTCCTTGGCCTGCTTCTGTCCGGTCACCATGGCGCGAGCCAGGTTCTCACGATGTAGCCAGCTTTCAAAAATCACGCCGGCCGCGTGAACCAACACCACCAGCAACATGAGCAGGGCAAAAAATTCATGGCCTTCCTTGACGACCTTGCCCAAGCCATACCCCAACCACCCGGCCACCATGCCCTGCTGTTCTTCCCCTCCCTGGACGAACAAGCCCGACAAGGCAGTCAACAACCCCAGGCCCAACAGCAGAAAAATGGCCTGAGCACCAGCCGGATTATGGCCAATGTGCCTGGGCGCACACCCCTCGATAGCCTGGCTCAGATAAGTCACTCCCTCTCCGGGCGAATACGCGAAAGACGAAAAACGCGCGTAGCGCCCGCCGATCAACCCCCAAATCGCACGAAAACCGATCAGAGCAAACATCAGATAACCCAGAAAAGTGTGCACAGGCAGCCACTCGTCTGACTCTGCCGTCACCCAGGCCCCCACAAAACTGGCCGCAAGCAACCAGTGAAAAAGACGCGTGGGAACATCCCAAACCAAAACAGATTTCATCTTGTCACCTGGCAAAGATCAGCGCGGAATATGCACACGGTGTTCTTCGAAGTCGCCGTTTGCCGCTCCAGCGTGACAGGCATTGCAATTGGCCGGGCTCTTGATCGAGGCACGTTTCCACACGGCAGGCGAGACTTCATCGTGCTTGCGCTCAAACCAGTAAGACTCGGTGATACGCAATGGCGCAGTCGGCGCACGCCAACGGTTGGACGCATTCACCACCAGGTAGTCAAGAATTTCACGGTTTTCCTGCGGGGTCAGTGAAGCATCGGCACCGAAATGTTTATCCAGCCCGCCCATGATTTTCCGCCATGACTCAGCGGGCAGCAGGCCCGGCACATAGGCCACGTGGCACGAACCACATTCCTGGTTCCACACGTTATTCCCCTTGCCGGACAGGGCCGTCTTGCCACGATTTTCACCGTTGTATTTGCCATATCTGGCACTACCGCCATGATGCTCGTCATCGTCATCGGCCATGACCGGGAAAGACAGCACAGAAAGGCTCAAAAACAGGCATGCCAGTGTTTTCATTTTGTTTTCCTCAATCAGAATTGTTTTTAGGTCGGACTTGAAACCACCCAGGGTTATTTGATGCTGACCAGCCACGTCATCACGTCACCCTTTTCCTGGGCCGTGCAGGCACGTTGCAGCACATCGTTGCAGTTGCGCTTGAACCATTTTTCAACCTTGGCGGGGTCGCTCAGGCGAATCGGGTTCGCTACGGGTGCCAGCGGCTCAATCACCTTGCCGGTCTTGGCATGCTTGCCCGACGCCTTGAGGTTATCGGTGTGGCAGCCCGTACAACTCTCATTACCGTGCCTGCCCAAAAAGAAGGCCTTGCCCTGCTGGGCCGAAAATCCGGGGAACACCGCATTTTCCTGTTTGGCTTGTGTTGCATATTGGCCAATGAGCATGGAAGCCACATCACCGGCAGCGTGTGCACCGGTCGCCGCACCAGAAAGCACAGCGATCACAACAGATTTTGAAAAGAGAGAACGCATGGAGAAGTGCTCCTGAACAGGTGAAAAATGGCGTGACGTGCTCTGCATTCTTCACGGCAAGCTTAATTTCACCTTAATGCCCCCTTCCGGTACGCGGCTTGTGACGAACTCCCCCCAGGGCGATAATTCCGGCCCGTTCGTCCGGTCGCTTATGGAAAATTACCTGCTCATCCTCATCGGCACGGTGTTCGTGAACAACATCGTGATGTCCAAGATTCTTGGGCTGTGCCCATTCATGGGTGTTTCCAGAAAGCTTGAAACCGCCATTGGCATGGGGGCGGCCACAGCCTTTGTGCTGACGCTGGCATCGGGCTTGTCTTCGCTCATCGACACGTATCTGCTGGGCCAGGAACTGGCCTATCTGCGCACACTTTCGTTCATCGTCGTCATTGCGGGCATCGTCGGTTTTACCGAAATGTTCATCAAAAAAACGTCGCCGGTGCTGTTTCGCGTGCTGGGCATTTATCTGCCGCTCATCACCACCAACTGCGCCGTGCTGGGCATTCCCTTACTGAATGTGCAAGAGCAGCACCATTTTCTGGAATCACTGTTTTACGGCCTGGGCGGCGCACTCGGTTTCACGCTGGTGCTGGTGTTGTTCGCTGCCATGCGTGAACGCCTCGAATGCGCCGACATTCCCACGCCATTCAAGGGGGTGAGCATCGCCATGATCACGGCGGGACTGATGAGTCTGGCTTTCATGGGATTCGCGGGGTTGATCAAGTAATGCTCTCTGCACTTTGGGTCATGGCCGCCATCGGTGTGGTGCTGGGTGGCATTCTTGGCTGGGCGTCGATCCGC
>Ga0208371_1000076_pt1 | contig 46667 bp, 42 predicted proteins | sample SubbioCR12Aug_1A_FD_184827 | JGI IMG/M metagenome (GOLD analysis project Ga0208371, IMG submission 184827) | Serpentinite rock and fluid subsurface biosphere microbial communities from McLaughlin Reserve, California, USA - CR12Aug_1A (SPAdes) | ecosystem: Environmental > Terrestrial > Deep... | reverse complement strand
ACCAAGGCCTGAAGCTGTTGCCGGTGGATTTCGACAAGCAAGTGCAGCCCGGCAGTTTCGAGCACGCTCTGTGCCATCTCGTTGATCACGAACTCGACCTTGCCGCATTTCGCACCCGTCACAAGAATGATGTCGAGGGTGCTCCCGCCTTCGACCCCGCCGTCCTTCTCAAGATCATCCTGCTCGCCTACAGCCGGGGCATCGTCAGCAGCCGCAAGATCGAAGCGGCGTGTAGAGAGAACGTGCTGTTCATCGCCGTCTCCGGCGATTCCCAACCCCACTTCACCACCCTGGCCGCTTTCGTGTCCGAGATGGGTGAGCTAGCCGCCAAGCTTTTTGCCCAAGTGCTGGTGCTGTGCAACCGCCAGGGATTGATCGGGTGCGAGATGTTCGCCATCGACGGGGTAAAGCTGCCGAGCAACGCCAGCAAGGCAAAGAGCGGCACCCGCGCCGATTTCCTGCACCAAGCCGAGAAGATGGAAGCAGCAGCGCGCAAGATGCTCACCCAGCACCGCGAAGCCGATGCCGCGCCTGCGGGCGAACGCGATACGGCGCGGCAAGCGCGCAAGCTCGAACGCCTCCAACAAGAAGCCCGGCAGATGCGCGAGTGGCTCACCGCCAATCCCGACGACCGCAAGGGTGTCAAAGGCAGCGTGCGGCTCTCCAACCGCACCGACAATGAATCGGCCAAGATGGCCACAGGTAAAGGCGTGATCCAGGGCTATACCGGCGTTGCAGCCGTGGACGAACAGGCCCAGATCATCGTCGAAGCCCACGGCACTGGCTCGGAACAGGAACTGCTCATCCCGGTGGTGGAAGCCACCGAACCCTACCGCAGCCCCGGCACCGTCATTACAGCGGATGCCGGCTATCACAGCGAAGCCGGCCTCAAGCAACTCGCCGAGGCGAACATCGACGCCTATCTCCCCGACACCGGTTATCGCCAACGCGACGAGCGCTATGCAGGACAGGAGCGCCACAAGGCCAAGCCCGACCCGCTCTATGACAAGCTCGCCACGGGAAAGAAGAAATCCTCGTTATTCAAGCCGAAAGACTTCCACTTCGATCCAGTGAAGCAGACCTGCATCTGCCCGGCGGGCAAAACGCTCTACCGCAACGGCTCGAACTGCGTATTCAACGGCTTTCTGGCGATCAAGTTCCAGGGCGCCCAACAAGATTGCCTGCCCTGTGCACTACGCGCCCAATGCCTGCGCACCCCGGAAAAGACCAAGACCCGCCAAGTCGCCTTCTTCCTGGGACGGGCACCGGGATTCGAGACCCACACCGACCGAATGAAGGTAAAGATCGACAGCGACAAGGGCAAAGAAATGATTACCCGGCGCTTCGCCACCGTGGAACCGGTATTCGGCAATATCCGGGGCAACAAGCGGTTGGATCGTTTCACCTTGCGCGGCAAAGCCAAGGTGGACGGACAGTGGAAGCTGTATTGCCTGGTCCACAACATCGAGAAGCTGGCGCATCATGGCTATGGGATATGAAACCGATAGAACCGGGGACTTCCGCCCGGAAAGCGGCGCAAACCGTGTGGGAGTGACATGAGCCGCTTATCGCAGACAGTTGGGCAAGAAGCGAGAAAATACTCCGTTGCCCGGTATTTCGAAAAAAATTGCCCCGAACGGATCCAGGCGGATCAGAATCGGGTTTTTCTACAGCTTCGTTGGGCGGTATAGGGAGGTATTACGATGACGAAGTTAACTTTGCCGACCTTAGGCAACTGTGTGGAAAAATGGCGACATCGCGAGAATCAACGGACATCAATTCTAGCTACCGATCCCGAAACTGGTGAGCAGGAGAATATTCAAGTGCCCTCGTGGCTCTTCCGTGGTGAATCGGCTGATTATCCTAATACATACTCTTCGATGCACCGCTTCTCCCTTAGCCAATTGAACCCTAACGCGAGGGATGAAATTGTTGCTGTTACCAAGCGTCTTGATTCTGTGTTACTTGGTTACGGAATGGCTCCAATGTATTCAGCTGCCCTTTTGCAGCATTACGGGTTACCGACAGAGCTAATTGATGTCACATCGTCGTTGGACGCTGCTGCAGCATTTGCTGCTCACGGTAATTCTGGCGCAGGACTTTTGATGGCCTTTCCAACTGAGGAAATTGCAAAGCACGCCATTCTTATTGATCTAAAGAGAATTCACTTTGCCCGACGACCGAGACATCAGGCCGCTTTTGCGTTCTTTCACCGAGAAGAACCTAATCTGAAGAATCACGAGTTGTTTAAGTCCCTAAGCGCTGAACGCATGGTATTCCAGGGAACCGAACAAGAGCTGAGGCAGTGGGATGAGCACTATACGTTGATCTGTGGGGCACCCCACACCGATGCCACCTCTGGCCTGCTCAACAAGCTAGTTGAAGACGTGGTGCTTACCCACCCTGAATCAGGCAAGCCTTACACTATCTGCGAAGAGGCTCAAAGTTGGCTAGATGAACGCATACCTTGGGCACCCGTGCCAATGAGAGCGGTAAGAGGAGAGCCTAGTGCAATGGAGCCAGCGTGGGAGAAGTTCTAATGCTGGCCCAACCAGGCATTCGAGAGGGACTGCGCAAAAGCTGCGCAGCCCCTCAATTATTACGTTGGGCCTCATGACTACACCGCCCTCTGATCAGCCACCGTCTGTATCCGTTGAGCAACCGGTCCTTGACCGCTGGGCTGAAACGGCACTACGTGTGAACCACCTTCACACGTTGGTACAGCGTGCCTTGGCGGAGCGTTCGTTCGAGCGAGCGGAAGCGCTCTCGGAGCGAGCGCGCGTTGCGATTTGGAGTCTCTTTAACGAGTTGCTTGTGTCTGGTGCGCGGCACGCTACGGCCGAACCGGACTATCCGTATGCTCATTGGCACCGCGGTTTGGCTCTTGAAGCAATCGGCCGGTCCCACGATGCGAGAAACGAATTCGAGGCTTTTGCTCAAGGCATTGTCATCACCGGAAAGCCTGTACCGGAAGAATTATCCTTGGCGGTTGCGGAAAAGTTTAAACAGTTTGGTTTGGAGAAGCTTTACCACCAAGGCAGTTCCGCGCCATGAACGGCATTTGGCCCAACCCTGCGGTCAACCGGACCTTGCGCATAAAGCCGCGCAAGGCCGGTTACCTTGAACTACAAGGGCTTCCCCAAACTTAGCAAATGTTTTTTCGGTTTTCAGTTCATCGCGACTTCCTGATCGGGTTTCTGTTTCACTGCGCGTGCTGAGCAAGAAGATGGCGGACTGCTAAACTACAACCGGTCATGTTGGGCGCGTCGCCCGGACCCTGATGAAAGACGCGCGCCGGGACCTCAATCGTTAGTCGGGAATGGCTGCTTCCCCGTGAAGTAATCAGGTGCTCCCGGCGCGGGTCCAACCCGCTTCCCATCAACGCATGCAGTGCATCGGTGATTCTTTCTCGCGGCGCGTGCCGCATTGCTCCTTTCCTGCTGACCGCTTTTGACCTTCCAGCTGACTCAGGCCGCCGCTGCCTTCATCCGGAAATCCTCGCCGTAGCGTAGTACCGCCCAGGCCAGCCGCGCATTCTTGGCGGCGATGGCCACCACCGCCTTCCAGTAGCCGCGCCGCTCGACCAAGCTGCGTGCCCAGCGGCTAAATCGGTCCTGCTTGTCCCCCAGACCGGAGAGAATCGCCCGGGCGCCCATCACCAGCAGACTGCGCAGGTAGCGATCGCCCGCCTTGGTGATGCGGCCCAGGCGGGCGATGCCGCCGCTGCTGTACTGACCAGGAGTGAGGCCGATCCAGGCCGCCACCTGGCGGCCGTTCTTGAAATCGTGGCCGGAACCAATGCTGGCGAGCATCGCGCTGGCCGTGTTCGGGCCGATACCCGGTAGGGTCATCAGGCGCTTACTGCGTGCATCCTCCCGTGCAGCTTTGACAATGACCCGGTCGTACTCCTCGATCCGAAGATTGAGCGCATCGGCGTGGGCCAGCAGATCGCCGACGCACTGGTTTACATAGCCCGGCAACTCTTCCAGGCGGTCCAGGATATCCCGCCTCAGGTTGGCAACCTTCTGCGGCAGGATGATACCGAATTCGGAAATCAGGCCGCGCAGCCGATTGTAGGTGGCAGTGCGTTCTTCGACGAACCCGGTCCGGGTGCGATGCAGGCACAGGATGATCTGCTGGTGTTCTTCCTTGACCGGAACAAAGCGCATGTGCGGGCGGCGCACGGCTTCGCAGATGGCGGCCGCGTCCGCTGCGTCGTTCTTGCCGCGTTTGCCGGACATCCGGTAGGGCGTGACGAATTTGGGCGCAATCAGCCGCACGGTGTGGCCGTGCTGGCGGAACAGTCGCGCCCAGTAGTGGGCGCCGGAGCAGGCTTCCATGCCGATAACGCAGGGTGGCAACTGGGCAATCAGCGGCAGAAGATGCTCTCGTGATAACTTGGGCTTGACCAACGCCGGCTTGCCGTTATCATCAACGCCATGCACGGCAAAGACGTTCTTGGCCAGATCGATGCCTACGGTGATAATGCTCATGAACTTCCCCTTTCGTGGTTTTGATGTGATCGCGAAATCTCATCTTGGCACTTGTTGCCGTTTGCGGCTTCCGCCGCAGCCTCGGGACGGGGAAGTCCCTTTCATTCGTTAGCCAGCTTCATTCACGTCACACATCGGAGCGCAATTCTTAGCATGGATAGATACTTGACAATAATTGGGTTGGCACTTGCAGTCGCAAGCTTGGTACCCGCATTTACACGTCCCTACCAGAGTCCAAAGGGAAGGATAGTTGGGGTAGTAATTTCCCTGTCATTGATCGGAATTCTTGGAAACACTATATGGGTTGCGCACGTCGAAGAGAGGAGGCTCGAACGGATGGAGGAAGATGTTCATCGCATGTTTTACTCCAACAATCCGATGAGCTTCGAACAGATATATGCGAATCTCAACTACCCGGATTACGCGACGGCTTCAGCAGCCGTTGATGCGCTCGTGGATAAGCAATACATTCATCACCGCCCAGTCGAGGTAACTTCCGCTAATCAATATAAGTACGTCGTTCGCGTCTATAACTCGGTCAACTTTCCAATTCCATGAACGCTAAGCGCCAGCGCTGGCTCTCAAGAAACACCATCCAAGTAACTGATTGCAAATGACCTCAGCAAGCGGGTTCTTCACTGGCGACGAGCTTCATGCCCATTTTTTCGGCGCGCTGGGCCAGTTGCCGCAGCACCCGTTCTCGGTAGCGCTCCTCGTAATAATCCTGGCCTTGGTCGGTATATTCCTCGCCTTTGGTAAGCATGGTGTAGATCAGGCGCGCCAGCTTGTGCGTTGCGGCAGTCACGGCCTTGGGCTTGTCCATGCGTGCGCACATCCTGCGGAAGTACGCGCCCAGCGCCGATTGGCTGCTGCGCAACGCGGCTGCCGCCAGCCGCAAGGCCTGGGCTGCTCGATTGGCGACGCGCTTGGTCTTGCTGCTCATCACCTTGCCGCCGGTGATCTTGGTGCCGGGGCACAGCCCCAGCCAACTGGCGAAGTGTCCTGACGTGGGAAAGCGTGACATGTCCGCCCCGGTTTCCGATATCACCGCGAGTGCTGTGGTCACGTCGATGCCGTCGATGCGCGTGAGATCCACGCCGCACATGGTGGATCAGAATCGGGTTTTTCTACAGCGTCGTTAGGCAGCACAGCATGGCCCTATCCGCTCGCGAACATTACTACCTGACTCTGGCCCCCGAGGAGGGCGGACAGAACTATCAAAATGCCCATCAGAGTTACCTATACGAAGGCAACGACGACCCAAGGCTTCGCGCGGTTCCGCACCTGCGGCCATTCAAACCTCGTCGCAATTCGCCAGCCTCTGTCCCGCCTCGTCGTCGTTCCTATCCAAGCCTGTCGTCGTTGCGGGCTAGGGAAATGCTGATTTATTCCGCTCGTGGTGAGCCTGTCTTGGTGCTGCGTAGTCGCCAAGGGCCGATCGGGCGCGAGATGTTCGCCATCAAAGGAGTGAAATTGCCCAGCAAGGCCAAGAGCGGCACCTGCGCCGATTTCCTGCACCAAGCCGGGAAGTCGGAGTTTTCTACGGCTTCGTAGGGCAGCTTACGTCGTGCCGCACTATAGTCATATCGCGATTCAAATCACCCCGAGGAGATCAATATGACGCGCATCCAAGGCAACCAGCATGAAATACACGAGCTCGCCCGTTACGAGGTTCTTCCAGACGCCCTCGACCAGTGCCTCGCTGCAATCCATGAGTTTGTGGCCTATATCCGTGACAATGAGCCCGGCTCCCTGCGCTACGAGGTGTGGCAGGACGCGAAACATCCGACGCGCTTCGTTCATATCTTTGTCTGGCGGGATGCCGAGGCAAACCGGATTCACGGAGAATCTGAGGCGGTAAAGAAGTTCGCGGGCATTCTCTATCCCAATTGTCTGGCTCCGGTCGAGTTCATTAAATACCATCAGGTCGATGCAAACGCAGCATTCAAACGCATCTGATCTTTCGTTGGCATGGCCATTGCATCTCCATGCTTCATTTTAGAAATGGAGGCATGCCGTGATAATTCAGCCCTCTTCTGCCCCTTCCTTCGCCGGCGGAATCGCGCGTTCAGCGTCGCCCCGGCAAACCCCGACCATTTCGCCGGTAAATACTGCCGATACCGTCCGCATTTCCCAGGCAGCACGAGAGACATTTGCCGCCTCGGTTTCTTCCAGCGCGGGGAACGACGCTAAGACGGTCGAGGCGAGGCTTGCCGCGATCAAGGCCAAGGATGGGGTGAGTAGAACGCAGGAAGAACGAGATTACGTGTTGGCCAACGACAAGAAACTTGCGGAGATCACCGCACAAGGAAAGCCCCCCGAAAAGCTCACCGCGGAAGAGCTCGATTACATGCAGAAGGCCGGCGGATTCGTGAATACCATGGCCAATCTCAGCCCGAAGGAAAAGGCGCTGTACGACAAGGCGGTCGCCAGTGGCAACAGCGAGGCCGCCGCAGGCATCAGCCAGATCGCGCTGGTTCGCATGATGGGGCACACGGCGGGCGGCGCCAACGGCACGACATACGACCCGCTCAACACGGAAATCACCGCTGCCAACGTCGAGAAATACTTCAGCCACAGCATCGTCGATCCGACTGGCAAGGCCGAGTCGCAATTCCAGGCATTGATCCAATACTTGCAAACCAATCCGGCGGTTTGACGCAAGCCCCTTGTGACGGCGCTGCCCACCCCATCATTCCACCGGACCAGCGAAAGCCAGCATGCCCATAATCCGCGATTTTCAGCAAAGCGACGCACCGCAAGTCAACGCCCTGGCGCTTCGTGCCTTCGAGCAGTTCAAGGACGCCTATGACGACTGGCCAGGGTTTCGAGCAAAGATCGCCAACATGTCTTCGCTGGCCGGTGTTGGAGAAATCACGGTCGCGGAGGTTGACGGGCAGATTGTCGGCGCCGTCGCCTATGTCGGCCCCAATGCCCCGAAAGCGGCGTTCTTTCGACCCGAGTGGCCGATCATGCGGATGCTGGTGGTTGCCCCAAGCTTCCGTGGCCTCGGCCTCGGGCGGGCGTTGGCGGAAGAATGTCTGCGCCGCGCCAAGCGGGACGGCGCATCGGCGTTTGCTTTGCACACCAGCGAACTGATGCAAGTTGCCTTGCCCATGTACCAACGGATGGGGTTCAAGTGGGCGTCCAGTGCGCCCGCAATTCACGGGGTTGAATATGGGGTTTATCTCAAAGAACTCGACGGCTGACATTTCGTGCTGGAACGACGCTCCGCCTGCCGCGTATCGCCGGAGGGCAGAACCTCACAGTGGAGAGTCAATAGTCGAGAGCGAACCGGCGCGGTTTGACTCTCAACTCTCACCTAGCAACTCTCCCCCTACCTGCGCTCCACCCACCAGATCATCCCCAGCGCCGCGCTCATGAACGTCAGGGTCGGGACTATCGCGGAAAACAGCGGCGGCCAGTCGTTGAGCAGGCCGAGATGGGCGAAGAGGCGGTTCAACAGGTGGAAACTCAGGCCCAGCATGATGCCGGCAAAGATCTTTGCGCTCACCCCGCCGGAACGCAATTGGTAGCTGGCGAACGGCAGCGCCAGCACCAGCATCACCAGGGTGGCCAGCGGGTAGGTGAGCTTGGCCCACAGGGCGATTTCGTAGCGGGTGGTTTTCTGCTTGTTGTCGCGCAGGTGGTGGATGTAGAAATACAGGTTCCACGCCGACATCTGCTCCGGCACCACCAGCAGGACGTTGAGAATCTCCGGGCTGAGCACCGAGTTCCAGTAAGCTTGGTCGAGATGGTTGACCAGGGTACGCTGCGGTTCGAAGCGGGTTTGCGAGACGTCGCTGAGCTTCCAGCGGCTGTCGTCGACATGCACGCCTTGGGCCGCGTAGCTGATGGTGCGCAGGCGGAACTGCTCGTCGAAATCGTAGACCTTGACGCCGCGCAGTGTGGCATCGGGCAGCACTTCCTCGACGTTGACGAAGCTCGACGCATCCTTCACCCACAGCCCGGAGCGGAATTCCTGGGCCACCACGCCCTTGGTGGCCTTGAGGCGCAACTGGCTGGCCAGCCGTTCCGCCGAGGGGGCGACGAATTCGCCAACCACGAAGGTCAGCACCGCGAACAGCATCCCCACCTGCAACAGCGCCACGGCGATGCGCCACAGCGGCAGGCCGGAGACGCGCATCACCGTCAGCTCGGAATGGGCGTTGAGTTGGGAGAGCGCGAACAGGGTGCCGATCAGCGCGGCGATGGGAAACAGTTCATAGACGTGCCCGGGCAAGCTGAGCGCCACGAAGGTCGCGACCTGGGCCAAGCGGTAATCGCCCTTGCCGAGGTCGCCGAGTTCGTGGATCAGGTCGAAAAAACCGAACAGCATGAGCAGCGCGGCGAACACCGTGAGAGTGCTGACCGTCACCTCATGGGCCAGATAGCGGCTGATCGTCCTCATGCGCCGCGCACCTTGTAATACAGGTCGCCGATCCGCGCCGCCAGTGGCTTGCCGACGCTCAGGCGGCGGCGGAAATAGAACGCCAACACCGCCAGCATCACCCCGTGCACCAGCGGGATGCCGACCACTGCGCTCATCCGCCCCTGCGCTACCCAGGCCTGGGTGATGGAAAGGCTATTGTTGTAGATCATGTAGATGAGGATGGCGAGGATCAGGTTCAGCGAGCGCCCGGCGCGGGGGTTCACGAAGCTCAGGGGAATCGCCAGGATCGCCAGGATCAGCGCGGAAAGCGGCAGGCCGATGCGCCACAGGAATTCGCTCATGTTCTGCGGATTGGGGTCGCGTAGCAGCGCCGCGGTATCCATGGATTTCACGGTGGGGGCGTTCATCCGCGCTTCGTAGGGATCGACCCGCACCGCGTATTTTTCGAACGCCACCATCTTGTAATCGGGCTGCCCCGGCGTGCCCTCGTAACGCCGCCCGTTGAGCAGCACCAGGAAACGGTCGCCGTTCTCCACGGTGGTCTGGTAGCCCTGCTGGGCGGTGACGATACCGAGTTTCTGGTGCTGGATGGCGCGCACGAATATATTGCTGACGGTATTCTTCTCGCCGGCGAAACTTTCCACGAAATACACCCGCTCGGCATGCCCGGACTCCTTGAAGACGCCCGGCGCGATGCTCGACGTGTCGTCGCGGCTGTTGACCTGGCGGCGGAACTCCTCGCTCTTGGCCAGCGCCCAGGGCGTCACCACCAGGCTCAGCAACGCCACCAGCGCCACCACCGGCAGGGCGAAATACGCCACCGGGCGAATCCACGCGGTGAGGCTCTGCCCCGAGGAAAACCACACCACCATTTCGCTGTCGCGATAGCTGCGGGTCAGGGACAGCAGCACCGCGATGAACAAGGTCAGGGAAAGGAGGATCGGCAGGTAGTTCACCACGCTGAACAGGAGAAACGCCAGCACCGCGTCGTTGGCCAGCGAGCCGCTGGCCGCCTGCCCGAGAAAGCGGATCAGCATGGTGGTCACGGTAATCATCACCAGCACGGTGAACACCAGCAGGGCCTGATGCGCCATTTCGCGAAGCAATACGCGGCGGAAAATATTAGACATGAAAAGACGCCCCCGGACTGCCCGGAAAGCCGTGAATTATCGGAAGCAGGCTTTCCCTTGTCCAGTTGGCCGGGGAACAGCTAAAAATTGATTTTTTTGACATTCAAACGGTATTTCGCAAATAATCGCGCATCGGAGCAATTTTGCCCATGACGACAGGCAAGGAGCAATTCGTGGAATTTAGCATAAAAAGCGGTAGCCCGGAAAAACAGCGCACCAGTTGCGTGGTGGTCGGCGTATTCGAATCGCGGAAACTCAGCGACGCGGCGGATCAGATCGACCGCGTCTCCAAGGAGCATCTCAGCGAGATCCTGCGCAGCGGCGACATGGACGGCAAACTCGGCAGCACCCTCCTGCTGCGCAACATTCCCGCCACCCTGTGCGACCGCGTTTTGCTGGTAGGCCTCGGCAAGGAACGTGAATTCCGCGACAAGGAATACCGCCAGGCTTTCGCCGCCGCCATCAAGGCGCTCGGCGAAACCGGCGCCATCGACGCCACCATTTACCTCACCGAATTGCCGGTGAAACGCCGCGACGCCGCCTGGAAGATCGAACAGGGCGCGCTGGTAACCCAGGAAACCCTGTACCGTTTCGAGCAATTGAAGAGCAAGACCGACGAAGTCAAACGCCACTTGAAACGCCTCACCTTCAGCGTCACCAGCCGCAAGGAACTCGGCGAGGGCGAAACCGCCCTGCAACAAGGCCTGGCGATTGCCGGCGGAATGGAACTGGCGAAGAATCTCGGCAACCTGCCGGGCAACCTGTGCACCCCCAGCCGCCTGGCCCAGGAAGCCCACCAGATCGCCACTGCCTACGACCTAAAAATCGAGGTTCTGGAACAGCCCGACATGGAAGAGCTGGGCATGGGCTCGCTGCTCTCCGTGGCGCGCGGCAGCCGCCAGCCGCCCAAGTTCATCATCCTCCAGTACAGCGGCGCGGATGCCGCGCAAAAGCCGGTGGTGCTGATCGGCAAGGGCATCACCTTCGACGCCGGCGGCATTTCCCTGAAGCCCGCCGCCGAAATGGACGAGATGAAATACGACATGAGCGGTGCCGCCAGCGTGCTCGGCACGTTCCAGGCCGTCGCCGAACTCAAGCTGCCGCTCAATCTGGTCGGCCTCATCCCGGCCTGCGAGAATCTCCCCGACGGCAACGCCAACAAGCCCGGCGACGTGGTCACCTCGATGTCCGGCCAGACCATCGAAGTGCTCAATACCGACGCCGAAGGCCGCCTGATCCTGTGCGACGCCCTCACCTATGCGGAACGCTTCGAGCCGACCACCGTGGTGGACATCGCCACCCTCACCGGCGCCTGCGTGATCGCGCTGGGGCACGTGGCTTCCGGCCTGCTCGCCAACAACGACACGCTGGCCCGCGAACTGCTCCACGCCGGCGAGGAATCCGGCGACCGCGCCTGGCACCTGCCGCTATGGGACGACTACCAAGAACAGTTGAAGAGCAATTTCGCCGACATGGCCAACATCGGTGGACGTGCCGGCGGCACCATCACCGCCGCCTGCTTCCTGTCGCGCTTCGCCAAGAAATTCGAGTGGGCGCATCTCGACATCGCCGGCACGGCCTGGAAATCCGGCAAGGAAAAAGGCTCCACCGGACGCCCGGTGCCGCTGCTGGTGCATTTCCTCAAGGGGAAATGCCAGGACTGAGGTAAAAAGGACCGAGGACTGAGCAAAGCTGCCGCGCGGCGACCTACCACTCAGCCCTCAGTCCTCGAAACTGTCTTTTTATGACCCAAATCGACTTTTACACCAATGTTCCGGACAAGTTCAGGATCGCCTGCCAACTGGCGGGAAAGGCCTATGCGCAGGGGCAACGCACCCTGATCTACACCGCCGACGCACGCAGCCGCGACCATCTCGACACGCTGCTGTGGACCACCCCGGCCATCGGCTTCATCCCCCACTGCAAGGCAGGCGACGAACTGGCCGAGATGACTCCCGTCGTCATCGACCATCGCGGCGAAGACATCACCCACGACGACGTGCTCATCAACCTCTCCGACGAACGCCCGGCTTTTTTCAGCCGCTTTCAGCGGCTCCTGGAAATCATCGGCGAGGATGCAGCCGAAAAAGCCGCGGGACGCGAGCGCTGGGGCTTTTACAAGGAACGCGGCTACCCGCTCAACCACCACGACCTCGGAAAATCCCGCTGATGCCCCCCGAACTGCCGCCCGAGGAAGACAACAGCGAAGTGCTGGAAAAGCTCGATGCCCTGATGCGCAAGCACCAGGCTCCCGCCGCGCCGCCGCCCAAACCTGCCGCTCCAGCCCCGGCCATTCTCGCCCCGACGCTGCCCAAGGCGGCTCCCGCGCCCGCTCCGCACAGCGAACCGGCCGCCGAAAGCGACAACATTCCCACCCTCACCGACGTGGTCGAGGAACCCTTGCCGCCATCCCCGGTTTCCGATCCGGACAGCGCCCTGCGCACCCTTGAAGAACGCCTCCACCACGAACTCGAAACCCGCATTGCCCCGCAACTCTCGCTGGCTTTTCAACAAGCTCTCGACCAGCTTCTGCAAGACGCCAAACAGCAAATCAGCGCCACCGTCCGCGAACATCTCAACGGGGAATCCTCGGACCAGGAACGCCACTGAACCTTCCCCCAAAGGTATTCACGAAACGGAAGGCGGGGTAGAATTGCGCCCTTTGCAAATCGACCGGTATTTTTTCATTGAAAATCTGCATCCTCTCCGACAGCCACGATAACCGGGAACTTCTTGCCGAAGCCGTGGAAGACGCCCTCGCTGCGGGTGCCGAGGCAGTGTTGCATTGCGGTGATCTGGTGGCTCCCAACATGCTGAAGATGTTCCGCAAACTGGAAATGCCCATCCATCTGATCCACGGCAACAACACCGGCGACCTTTACACCCTGTCGCGCATGGCTCACGAACCGGGCAGCCACATCCATTTTCACGGCCAGGACGCCGGCATAGAACTGGGCGGGCTGCGCGTGTTCATGGTGCACTACCCCCACTATGCCCGCGCCATGGCGTGCACCGGCGAGTGGGACATGGTGTGCTGCGGCCACGACCACAAGGTAAACGTCGAGCGGATTCCCAACATCAAGGGCGGCACTACTTGGCTGGTAAATCCGGGCACCGTGGGCGGCGTGGCGGCCCCCTCCACTTACATCCTCGCCGACCTCAACGAGATGACCTTCGAAATCCGCGAACTGGCGAAGAGCGTGCAGGCAAAGCGATAAACGGTGCTAGAGGGGTTGCACCCACCAAGAACCCGATAAAACAGGGACGAATGTGACCTCATCGACAAAAGAAATTCTGATTTGAACATAAGAATATTCGATTATTTCCCCCTGCATTTCCGAGTAACATGGCAGATGGTATTTTAGTATCTTGAAATCTCAATTTAAGTAATCCGCGACGGAGGTAATTCTGATGACGGAAGTCGTTGCAACCAACCAGACCATACTGGTCGTGGGCGGCGGCATCAGCGGCATGACAGCGGCGCTCGAAGCTGCTGAATGCGGCAAGGATGTCGTGCTGGTGGAAAAAAACCCGGTACTGGGCGGCCGCGTGTCGCAGCTGTATCGTTATTTCCCAAAACTGTGCCACCCGGTATGCGGCCTGGAAATCAACCAGCGCCGTGTCAAATCCAATCCACGCATCCGCGTGCTGACCATGGCCGAAGTAACCGGCTTGAGCGGTTCCAAAGGTGATTACACCGCGACCGTCAAGATCAGCCCACGCTATGTGAACGAAAACTGCACGGCCTGCGGCGAATGCGCCAATGCCGCGGAAACCGAAATCTCCGATGCTTTCAACTACGATCTGGGCAAGGTCAAGGCGGCTTTCCTGCCGCACAAGATGGCCTATCCCCAGCGTTACGTGATCGATCCGTCGGTGGTTGCCACCCCGGAAGGCGAAAAGATCAAAGCGGCCTGCAAATACGGTGCAGTCGACCTCGGCATGACCGAGGAAAGCGTTCAGGTCAAGGCCGGCGCGGTGGTCTGGGCGACCGGCTGGAAGCCCTACGACGCCAACCTGATTCAGCCCTACGGCTATGATCGCTTCAGCAACGTCATCACCAACGTCGAATTCGAGCGTCTCGCCGACCCGCACGGCCCGACTCGCGGCAAGATTCTGCGCCCCTCGGACGGCAAGGAAGCCAAGAACGTCGCGTTCATCCAGTGCGCCGGCTCGCGTGACGAGAATCACCTGCGTCACTGCTCGCGTTTCTGCTGCACCGCCTCGCTCAAGCAGACGACTTACCTGCGCGAGCGTTTCGGCGACGAAGGCAAATCGACGATTTACTACATCGACATCCGCGCTATCGACCGCTTCGAAGACTTCTACGCGAAGATCTGGAGCGACCCGAACGTCAGCTTCGTCAAGTCCAAGGTCGCCAAGATCGTCCAGGACGAGAAGAGCGGCGACGTGGTGTTGCACGGCGTGAATACCGAAGGCTACAAGCGTTATGCCGACAGCTTCGACATGGTCGTGCTGGCGGTGGGCATGGCTCCCGCCGTTCCGGCCGGAGCGATGCCGATCGGCGTGACGGCGGATGCCAGCGGCTTCATCACTGTCAGTGACGAAAATGGCGGCTTGATTCCGGCTGGCTGCGCGACCAACGCGCTGGACGTGAACCGTGCGGTGCAATCGGCGACTGCCGGTGCGCTACGGGCGATTCAAGTGATCAACTCTGTTGCCGGCGTGGAGGGCTAACGAATGGCGGACATGAAAATAGCTGCGTACTTGTGCAAGGGTTGCGGTTTGGGCGAACGCCTGAACATGCCGTCCCTGACCAAAGTGGCGCAAAAGGAGGGCAAGGCTGCCCTGGTCAAGGAACACGATTACCTGTGCAACGCCGAAGGCGTGCAGATGATCAAGGACGACATCGCCAACGAAGGCGTCACCCATGCGGTGATCGGCGCCTGTTCGCGTCGTGCCAAGACCGAGGCTTTCTCGTTCAGCGGCATCCACGTGGGCCGCGTCAACCTGCGCGAAGGTGTGATCTGGATTCGCCCCGACAACGACGAATCCCAGGAAACCACCCAGGAAATGGCGGAAGACTATATCCGCATGGGCTGTGCCGAAGCCAAGCAAGTCACCTTTGCCGCAGGCAACGCGGAGTGCGGCAGCAACAAGCGCATTCTGGTGGTGGGTGGCGGCGCTTCCGGCATGACCGCTGCGCTGGAAGCCGCCAAGACCGGCTACGAAGTGGTGCTGGTCGAAAAAGCCGCCGAGTTGGGCGGCTGGGCTGCCAAGCTGCACAAGCGCATCCCCTTCAACGAGCCGTTCCAGGATCCGCAGCCCAACGGCATGGCCGAATTGGCCGCCGCGGTGCAAGGCAACAGCAAGATCAAGGTGTACACCAACGCCGTGACCGCCAAGACCAGCGGCGCTCCCGGTCGTTTCAGCATCGAAATCAGCCAGAACGGCGCAACCGTAACCGAAGATGTCGGCTCGATCATTCAGGCCACCGGTTTCTCCACCTACGACATCGCCAAGCTCCCCGAACTGGGCGGCGGCAAGTCCCCCAACGTGGTGGACCAGGCCGGCCTGGAAGCGCTGATGAAGGCTGCCGACGGCGGCGCGATCAAGCGCCCCGGCGACGGCGGCGAAGTGAAGCGGGTGGTGTTCGTGCAGTGTGCCGGCCAGCGCGACGCCAGCGGCACTCACCTGCCCTACTGCTCGGGTTTCTGCTGCGCCACCAGCGTCAAGCAGGCCATGTACTTCAAGGATGCCAATCCGGATATCGACACCCTGGTGCTCTACTCCGACCTGCGTCTGCCCGGCAACAACGAAGACTTCTACCGCAACGCCCAGCGCAAGGGCGTGACCTTCGCCAAGGGCAAGGTTTCCAGCGTGGAAGCCAACGGCAGCCAGTGCAAGGTGAGTTTTCAGGATGTGATCCTCAACGACCAGACCAGCATCGACGATGCCGACCTGGTGGTTCTGGCCACCGGTCAGGTGCCCAATTCCGGCACCAACATCGACCATCTGCAACAGGCCGAAACCGACTTCATCTCCAGCGCCACGCCGGAGAATGAAGCCAAGATCAACGAACTGAAGGGCGTCTCGATCCTCAACCTGCAATATCGCCAGGGACCGGACATGCCGCAGTTGAAGTACGGTTTCACTGACTCGCACTTCATCTGTTTCCCTTACGAAACCCGCCGTACCGGCATTTACTCCGCCGGCCCGGTGCGCCGTCCGATGGACATGGCGCAGGCCATGGAAGACGCCACCGGCGCCACCATGAAAGCGATCCAGGCCGTGGAAAACGCCGCCATGGGCCGTGCCGCGCATCCCCGTTCCGGCGACCTGTCGTTCCCGTCGTTTCGCAAGGACGGTTGTACCCAGTGCAAACGCTGCACCGTGGAATGCCCGTTCGGCGCGATCAACGAAGACGAACAGCGCTACCCGGTGTTCAACGAAAGCCGCTGCCGCCGTTGCGGTACCTGTATGGGTGCCTGCCCGGTGCGCGTGATTTCCTTCGAAAACTACTCGGTGACCACCGTCGGCAACCAGATCAAGGCCGTCGAAGTTCCCGACGAATTCTCGGAAAAGCCGCGCATCCTGATCCTCGCCTGTGAAAACGACGCCTACCCGGCGCTCGACATGGCGGCGATGAACCGCATCGAGTACAGCCCCTTCGTGCGGATCATCCCGGTGCGTTGCCTGGGGTCGGTCAACACCATTTTCGTCACCGACGCGCTGAATGCCGGCTACGACGGCGTGATGATGATGGGTTGCAAACACGGCGACGATTACCAGTGCCACTTCGTCAAGGGTTCCGAGTTGGCGAACTACCGCATGAGCAAGGTGGACGACACCCTGAAGAGCATGAGCTTGGAAAAAGAGCGCGTGCAGACCTTCGAAGTGTCGATCACCGACATCGAGCGCGTGCCGCAACTGATCAATGACTACGCGGCCAAGATTCAGGAAATCGGCATGAGCCCCCTGAAGGGCTTCTAGGAGACGAGAATGAGCGATAAATACCGCAATAATTTCCTCAAGGAAGTCGAGGACAAGGTCGAGGAAGGCCACTGGGTCAAGATGTGTATGCAGTGCGGCGTGTGCGCCGGCTCCTGCCCGTTCGGCCCGCACTGGGCGCATCCCCCGCAGGAAATTTTCATGATGATCCGCGCCGGCAAGCGCGAGGAAGTTTTGAATTCCGACTCGATGTGGATGTGTACCTCGTGTTACCAGTGTATCGTGCGTTGCCCGCGCAAGCTGCCGATCACCCACATCATGCACGGTCTGGCCACCTACTCGTCGCGCCTCGGCCTGGTGCCCAAGTCTCAGCCGACCCAGGCTTTCGGCCAGTTGTTCTGGAACAACCTGGTCAACGTCGGTCGTGTCAACGAACTGAAACTGTCCCTGGGGCTGTACTTCAAGGACGGCTTCGGTCAAGGCGTCAAGAACGCGATGGCGATGCAGAGCGTGGGCTTGGGTCTGATGAAGGCCAAACGCCTCAACCCGATGGAATTTTTCGGCGGCCACGGCGTTTCCGACAAGAGCGGCTTCCATGCCATGCTGAAGAAAGCGCAGGAAATCGAAGACCAGCGCAAGAACTTGGCTAACTAAGAGCGGGCCTAAGGAGAGACACATGGCTAAACAGTATTCGTTTTACCCCGGCTGTTCTTCGCAGAAGGGCGCATCTTCGTCCAACTACCTGACCTCGACCAACTCGATGTGCAAGTACCTCGACATCCAGTTGAACGAGATCCCCGACTGGAACTGTTGCGGTGCCTCCATCGGCTACGCCGGTGGCGGCGAGTTGCCGCGCTTGGCCCTGTCGGCACGCAATATCGCCCTCTCGGAAAAGCACAACGCCGGTCAGGACGTGGTTGCCACTTGCGCTGCCTGCTGGCTCGCCACCCGCGAAGCCAAGGAGCGCCTCGACCACAGCGAGCAGATGAAAGCCGACGCCAACACCGCGCTCAAGGAAGCCGGCTTGGTCTATGAAGGCAAGCAGAAAGCCCGCCACATGGTCGAAGTGCTGATCGAAGACATCGGTTTCGAAGCCCTCGGCAAAGGCGTCAAGAAGCCCCTCAAGGGCCTCAAGTTCGCCGGCTACGTGGGTTGCCAGACCAACCGTCCGTTCGGCGTGGCCGGCGAATCCTTCGAAGCCCCCATGTACCTCGACCGCATGATCGAGACGCTGGGTGCCGAAGCGGTGGCCTACGACCAGAAAGTGACTTGCTGCGGCGGCGCGCTGGCCTTTTCCGAGCCGGAAAAGAGCCAGAAGCAGATCAAGGACATCATCGAATCCGCCTACGACCACGGCGCCGACATGATCGTCACGCCCTGCCCGCTGTGCCAGGCCAACGTGGAAATTTACCAGGGTGAAGTGAACAAGCGCTACGGCACCAAGTTCAACATCCCGGTAACGTATTACTCGCAGCTCATCACCGTCGCCTATGGCGGCAGTGCAGCCGAAGCGGCGCTGGACGGGCAACTGATCCGCGCCACCAAGCTGGAAGAAATAGCCAAGTAGGAGCGGCTTTAGCCGCGAAAACACAGGGGCGCCAACTGGCGCCCCTTGTCATTTCAGGAGAAAACGCAAAATGATGATCAAGAAACCCAAAACCGTCGACGAATACATCGACCTGGTGCACCAAGCCGTCTACGAAATCGACGAACTGCGTGCCATGGTGGAAGACGACGACAACATGAAAGGCACTATCCTGCCCTGGGTCGACGCCATGGACAAGGAACTGCGCGACATGTTTACCAGCATGACCAGTGGCACCTACCAGTTCGACCCCAACGGCCCCAACCTACCCTTCATGGAGATCGTCAAACGTTTCGGCCCCAGCATCCCCTTCAAGCCGTTGCTGAACATCATCAACGACACCCACCGCCTGGGGCTGGATATCGACTGAAGTTCTCCGAGCCAGCCCGGTGAACATTCATTCATTTGCCATAAATCTTTTCCATAATCGGCTTTCTTCAATGGGCGCGATTATGGAATGGAGAATACATGAGCAAATTCGTGGTCTGGCACGCCGATTTCAGCGTCGGCAACGTTTCACTGGACGAGCAGCACAAGGGGCTTTTCGAGTTGGTGAACGAAGTATGGAATAGCCGCAAAGATTGCGACAAGAAGAAACGACAGCTATTCAAAAAAGTCCTCGATGCGCGGCGAAAACACTGCGAAGACGAAGAACGCATCTTGGCCCGCAACGGCTATCCCGGCCTAGAGGAACACCGCCACGAACATCGCAAACTCGTCAAACAAATCCAGAAAGTACTGGATTCCTGTGATCATGACGCCAAAAAATCGTGGTACGACATGATGACGTTCCTAATGCACGAACTGTTGTCGCGCCACCTGGTCGGAGCCGACATGGCATGCCGAGACTACCTGCGTAGCCTACCACCGGCGGCGCACGCCATCGTCAAGGTACCGTAGGTTGAATGATACCCGATAGGTAATCTTCCGTATTGACTCGCCCGACCGGGTGTTCTAACGTCGCTCAATTAGAAAAAAAGGCCGCATGGCCACAGAAATTGACGCGCGACGCCACGCCCATCATCGCGTTGAAAGGTGATCACATGAATCAATGCGGGGATCGGGAATATTCTCAGAAGCTGAAACTCAGCCAGCGAGAACGCGCGGAAGCGCGCCTGGCCGAATTACCACCGGCGGGCGAGATAGATCAACGCCCGGCAGAGGAGATCCTGCAGGATCTCCGGGTGCACCAGATCGAACTGGAGATGCAAAACGACCAACTGCGGCGCGCCCAGCTTGCCCTGGAGGAGTCTCGGGACCGTTACCTGGATCTTTACGAATTCGCCCCCGTCGGCTACCTCACCCTCACCCCGACCGGCCTGGTCACCAATGCCAACCTCAGCGGCGCCGCGCTTCTCGGCGTCGAACGCCTCAAGCTGTTGCAGCATCGCTTCGCCCCCTACGTTACCCCGCTTGATCGGGACCGCTGGCACACCCTGCTATTGAGCGTGGCCACGCACCACAATCGGCAACACGCCGACATGAATATCCAGCGTCCCGATGGAAGCGTCATCCACGCCAGTCTCGACTGCCTGTGCCTTACCAACGGCGACCAGGCGCCCACGGTGCGCGTGGCGATCACCGACATCACCGAACGCAAGGAAGCCGAGCAGGCGATCCGCGCCAGCCAGGAGCAACTGCGCCTGTTCATCGAACAGGCGCCACTCAGCATCGCCATGCTCAACCCGGACATGAACTACCTCGCCACCAGCCGCCGCTGGATCGACGAATTCGGGCGGGGACAAACCGATCTGGTCGGACGCAATTATTACGACGTGCACCCGGATCTTTCCGCGGAATGGCAACAAATTCATCGGCGCGCCCTGGCCGGCGAAGCCTGCAACAACGACGAGGATAAATGGGTGCGGGCCGACGGCAGCGAACATTGGCTGCGCTGGGCAGTCCATCCCTGGACGACGGCGACTGGCAAGGTGGGCGGCATCGTCATCTCCGCCGAGGACATCACCGAGCGCAAGCGGTCCGAACTGGCTCTGCGCGATACCGCTCGGCGCAAGGACGAGTTTCTCGCGATGCTGGCCCACGAACTGCGCAATCCCCTCGCACCGATCCGCAATGCCGCCCACATCATCGGCCGACTGGGTCTGGACGAGCCTAAAATCAAGTGGGCACAGGAAGTGATCGAAACTCAGGTCAGCCATCTCGCCCACATGGTTGACGATTTGCTGGACATCTCCCGCATCGTGTGCGGCAAGATCGCCCTCAAGCGCGAAGCGGTCGAACTCGGCCCCCTGATTGACCAGGTGATCGCATCCGCCCGCCTGTTGGCCGAAGACAAGGAGCTACGCCTCACCGCCCGCTTGCCCAACCAAGCCGTGTGGCTGGAAGGCGCCCCGGTACGCCTTGCCCAAGTTCTCCTCAACCTGCTCGACAATGCCGTCAAATACACCCCTCCCGGCGGACAAATCGACTTCGACGCCCACCTCGCCGGCGAGGAAATTGAAATCGTCATCCACGACAATGGCAGCGGCATCCACCCCGCCCTGCTGCCCCATGTATTCGACCTTTTCCAACAAGACGAGCGTAGTCCGGATCGTTCCCAAGGCGGCTTGGGTATCGGCCTCACCCTGGTCCAACGCCTGGTGGAAATGCACGGCGGACGGGTGGCGGCTCACAGTCCCGGCCAGGACCAGGGCGCCACCTTCACCGTTTGGCTACCGCTCGGCGTCGCCACTCCGGAACCGGTGGAACACCCCGGGCAGAGCAGCAATGAAGCCCCGCCGGGCATCCGCGTGCTGGTGGTCGACGACGACCACGCCGTGGCCGACAGCACTGCGGTGTTGCTGGACATGGAAGGTTACCGGGCACACATCGCCCATAGCGGCGAGGAAGCCCTGAAATTAGTTAATGAATTCCATCCCCAGGTGATACTGCTGGACATCGGCCTGAAGGGCATGGACGGTTTCGAAGCCGCCCAACGCCTGCGGGAACTGCCGGAGGGAAAGCATCTTCGCCTGATCGCGGTGACCGGCTACGGTGACGCCGAGACCAAGGAGCGCGCCCTGGAATGCGGCTGCGACCGCTTTCTGGTCAAGCCGATGGTGTGGAGCGCGCTTGAAGCGCTGTTGCGGGAAGCGGTCTAGGAGTAAGATTCCGCGGGTTCGTCCGGCATCGCACGCCAATCTGGAACCCCTCATGGCAACTCAAAAGCACCACGACAAAATTCCACCCACCCCGACCGCCCCGCCTAACGGCGAAGCCTTCCCCATTGTCGGCATCGGCGCGTCGGCCGGCGGGCTGGAAGCCTTCGAGCAGTTTTTCCGCCACACCCCGGCGGATAGCGGCATGGCTTTCATCGTGGTTTCGCATCTCGATCCGGGTCATGCCAGCATCCTTACCGAGATCCTGCAACGCGCCACGGCCATGCCGGTGGTCGAAGCGCAGGACCAGATGGCGGTTGCGCCCGACGCGGTCTACGTCATCCCACCCAACCGCGACATGGCGATTTTCCACGGCAAGCTGCAACTGAGCGAACCGGAACAGCCGCGCGGCCAGCGCATGCCCATCGACGCTTTCCTGCGCTCTCTGGCGGCCGACCAAGGCGAGCGGGCGGTCGGCATCATTCTTTCCGGTACCGGCAGCGACGGCACCTTGGGGCTGCGCGCCATTCTCGGCGGCGGCGGCATCTCGCTGGTGCAGGAGCCAACTACCGCGAAATTCGACGGTATGCCGAGCAGCGCGATCCAGGCCGGCTATGTCTCCCACGTGCTGCCCGTGGAGAAAATGCCCGAAGCCCTGCTGGCCGGGATGCGCACGCTGGCAATCCGCCAGGAACAAATCCAGCCGGCGGCGGCCAGCGCCATGAACCGCATCCTGATGCTGCTGCGCGCCAGCACCGGCAACGACTTCTCCCTCTACAAGAAAAGCACCATCGGCAGGCGCATCGAACGACGCATGGCGCAGCACAACATCGACGACCTGGGCGTCTACGCCCGCTACCTAAAGGAACGCCCGGCGGAAATCCACACCCTGTTCAAGGAGCTGTTGATCAACGTCACCAGCTTTTTCCGCGACCCGGAGGCCTTCGTCGTGCTGAAACAGGAAATCCTGCCGCAACTGCTGAACGACAAACCCGAGGATTACCTGTTCCGCGTCTGGGTCTGCGGCTGCGCCAGCGGCGAGGAGGCCTACTCCATTGCGATCCTGCTGCGCGAGTACATGGACGAGACCGGCCGGGAATTCAAGGTGCAGCTCTATGCCACCGACCTCGACGACGACGCCATCGCCGTGGCGCGTGCCGGCGCCTACCCAGCCAACATCGCCCAGGACGTTACGCCGGAGCGGCTGCGCCGTTTTTTCAACAAGGACGAAGCCGGCTGGCGGGTCAAGAAGGAAATCCGCGAAATGGTGGTCTTCGCCATCCAGAACGTGGTGAAGGATCCGCCCTTTACCCGCCTGGATCTGCTCAGTTGCCGCAACCTGATGATCTACCTCGAGCCGGAACTGCAAAATCGCCTGCTGCCGGCTTTCCACTATGCCCTCAAGCCGGGAGGGATGCTGTTCCTCTCACCCTCGGAGAGCACCGGCAACTACCCCGAGCTGTTCGCCGCGCAAAACCGCAAATGGAAGTTCTATCGCGCCATCCACACCACCACCTCCACCCATGCGGTGATGAGCAGCGGATTGACCTGGGCCGCCGAGAGCAACGCGCGGGCGACCGGTGAGGTCGCAAAAAAGAGCGCGGGAGCCAACTTGGCCGAACTCACCAAACGGGCACTGCTCCAGACTTACGCGCCCGCTTCGCTGCTCACCGACGCCAAGGGCGATATCCTCTACGTGCACGGCGATACCGGTCGTTACCTGCGCCCCGCGCCCGGCCAGCCGACCCTCAATGCCATTGAGATGGCGCGCGACGGGCTGCCGCTGGAGTTGCGCGCGGCGCTGCGCAATGCCGGCGAACTGGGAGTGTCGACCCTGGAGCAGGAACTGCCGGTCAAGACCAACGGCGGGTTTTCGACCGTAGCCTTAAGCGTGCGTCCCGTGGCGAGCGAGGGGCTGAACCTGATGCTGGTGAGCTTCCAGGACGTCGCGCACGCCACCCCCAAACCGCGCGCCAAACGCTCCAGCAGCGCCACGACGGGGCGCATCGAGGAGCTGGAGCGCGAGCTGACGTATACCCGCGAAAGCCTTCAGGCGACCATCGAGGAACAGCAGGCGTCCAACGAGGAACTCAAGTCGGCCAACGAAGAAATGCAATCCACCAACGAAGAACTGCAATCCACCAACGAGGAACTGGAAACCTCCAAGGAAGAACTGCAATCGGTCAACGAGGAACTGATTACCGTGAACGCCGAATTGCAGGCCAAGATCGAGCAATTGGCGGGCATGCAGAACGACATGAAGAACCTCCTCGACAATATCAACGTCGGCACGATCTTTCTCGACCAGGAATTGGTCATCAAGCGCTTCACCCGTGAAGCGGCACGGGTCTATCGCCTGGTCGGCTCGGACGTGGGGCGCCCTCTGGCCGATATCAAGACCGATCTGGACGGGGATGATCTGATCGCCCGGTCGCGGGTCGTGCTCGACACCCTGGTGCCCTACGAACGCGAATTGTGCGGCGTCGGCGGCATCTATTACCTGGCGCGCATCCAGCCTTACCGCACCGTGGACAACATGATCGACGGCGTGGTGCTAACCTTTGCCGACATCACCGAGCGCATCGCCGCCATCGCCGACCGGGAAGCCCGCGAGCTGGCCGAGGCGATCGTCGATGCGGTGCGCGAACCGCTGGTGGTGCTGGATAAAGACCTCAACGTGGTCTCCGCCAGCCGCTCGTTCTACCAGCGTTTCCAGATCGCGGCGCAAGAAACGCTGGGCCAGCCGCTCTACGCGCTGTGCAATCGCCAGTGGGACGCTCCCGCCCTGCGCGAACTGCTGGAGAGCATCCTGCCCGACGGCCAGGCCTTCGAGGATTATGCGATCGAGGTGGATTTGCCGGCCACCGGGCGCTGCAAGCTGCTCCTCAACGCCAGACGCATCGTCGGCAAGGGCGGTGCAACGCAATTGATCCTGCTGGCAATGGACGAGGCGGAGAGCGAGTAGGACAGGGAAATCGCACTCTCTGGTTCCCGCTTTGGAAAAGGGGGAGGTGGACGGCGGGAGGTTGAAATGGATCATCCTTCCACATAGTGCGATTACCCTGCGGGGTTAACCGCCCGGAATCACCGGATTAGCGTCCAATTGCGCGGAGAGGCGCATGGATAGGCGATCCAGATAATTTGAACGGGATTTTCCGGTCGGGGGAGGGGAGAGCGCCCTCCCCTCCCGCCGTTGCTACGGCTGAACCACGCAGTCCACGTAATAGCGCTTGTGCCCGTTCACCCCCTCGCGCACCAAACCATGGATATCGGTCTCGAAGCCGGGGAATTTCTCGTTGAATTCGCGGGCGAACTGCAGGTAGCGGACGATGGTTTTGTTAAAACGCTCGCCGGGGATCAGCAGAGGAATGCCGGGCGGGTAAGGCGTCAACAGCACGGCGGTGATGCGGTCGGCGAGGTCGTCGATTTCCACCCGCTCGATCTCGCGGTGCGCCATTTTGGCGAAAGCATCCGCCGGGCGCATCGCCGGCACCATGTCGGACAGATACATTTCGGTGGTGAGGCGCGCCACGTCGTTGGCACGATAAACCTCGTGGATCTGCCCGCACAGGTCGCGCAGGCCGATGCGCTCGTAACGCGGGTGCTTGGCGACGAATTCCGGCAGGACGCGCCACAGCGGCTGGTTCTTGTCGAAATCGTCCTTGAATTGCTGGAGTTCCGTGACCATGGTGTTCCAGCGGCCCTTGGTGATGCCGATGGTGAACATGATGAAGAACGAGTAAAGGCCGGTTTTCTCCACGATCACGCCGTGTTCGGCGAGGTACTTGGTGAGGATCGCGGCGGGAATGCCCCACTCGGCGAAATCGCCGTCCACGTCCAGCCCCGGCGTAATGACGGTGGCCTTGATCGGATCCAGCATGTTGAAGCCCTTGGCGGGCTTGCCGAAGCCGTGCCAGCGCTCCTTGGCGCGCAGCACCCAGTCGTTGCGGTCGCCGACCCCTTCCTCGGCCAGTTCGTCCGGCCCCCATACCTTGAACCACCAGTCGGCCCCCCATTCCTCGTCCACCTTGCGCATGGCGCGGCGAAAATCCAGGGCTTCGCAAATCGATTCTTCCACCAGGGCGGTACCGCCGGGTTCCTCCATCATCGCCGCCGCCACGTCGCACGAGGCGATAATGGCGTACTGCGGGCTGGTCGAGGTGTGCATCAGGAACGCCTCGTTGAACACGTCGCGGTCGAGCTGGCGCGCTTCGGAGTTCTGCACCAGGATCTGCGAGGCTTGGCTCAAACCGGCCAGCAGCTTGTGGGTGGACTGGGTGGAAAACACCATCGATTCCTTGCAGCGCGGGCGGTCCTTGCCGATGGCGTGCATACCCTCGTAAAACTTGTGGAAGGTGGCGTGGGGCAGCCAGGCTTCGTCGAAATGCAGGGTATCGATCTTGCCGTCGAGCATTTCCTTGATCGCTTCGACGTTATAAATGATGCCGTCGTAGGTACTCTGGGTGATGGTCAGCACGCGCGGCTTGGCATCGGGGTTTTTCTCCAGCACTTCGCGGGCGAAGGGATTGGCCTTGATTTTTTTCTTGATGTTCTCCCACTCGAATTCGCTCTTGGGGATCGGCCCGATGATCCCGAAATTGTTGCGGGTCGGCATCAGGAACACCGGAATCGCACCGGTCATCATGATGGCGTGGAGGATCGACTTGTGGCAGTTGCGGTCCACCACCACGATGTCGCCAGGGGCCACGGTGGAGTGCCAAACGATCTTGTTGGAAGTGGAAGTGCCGTTGGTGACGAAAAACAGGTGATCGACACTGAAAATCCGCGCCGCGTTGCGCTCCGAGGCGGCCACCGGGCCGGTGTGGTCGAGCAGTTGGCCGAGTTCCTCGACCGCGTTGCACACGTCGGCGCGCAGCATGTTTTCGCCGAAGAACTGGTGGAACATCTGCCCCACCGGGCTTTTCAGGAACGCCACCCCGCCCGAGTGGCCGGGGCAGTGCCAGGAATAGGAGCCGTCGGCGGCATAGTGGAGGAGCGCGCGGAAGAACGGCGGCGCCAGCGAATCCAGGTAAGTGCGCGCTTCGCGCATCACGTTGCGGGCGATGAACTCCGGGGTATCCTCGAACATGTGAATGAAGCCGTGCAACTCTTTCAGCACGTCGTTGGGAATATGCCGCGAGGTACGCGTCTCGCCGTACAGGAAAATCGGGATGTCGGCGTTGCGTATGCGGATTTCCTTGACGAAGGCACGCAGTTCCGCGATGGTTTCTTCGCCTTCGTTGACCAGTTCCTCATCGTCGATCGACAGGATGAACGCCGAAGCGCGGCTCTGCTGTTGGGCGAAGGAACTCAGGTCGCCGTAGCTGGTTACGCCCAGCACTTCCACTCCCTCCTTCTCCAGGGCTTCCGCCAGGGCGCGGATGCCCAGGCCGGAGGTATTCTCGGAACGGAAGTCTTCGTCGATGATGACGACGGGAAAACGGAAACGCATCAAATTCTCCAGTTGAGTGGAGCGGCCTTGGCCGCGATTTGCCGGGAATTCGCGGCCAAGGCCGCTCCTACGCCAGTCCTAAATCTTCGGCAGGGTTACGCCGTGTTGCCCTTGGTACTTGCCGCCGCGATCCTTGTAGGAGGTTTCGCAGACCTCGTCGGACTCGAAGAACAGCACTTGCGCCACGCCTTCATTGGCGTAGATCTTGGCGGGCAGCGGGGTCGTGTTGGAAAACTCCAGGGTCACGTAGCCTTCCCATTCCGGCTCGAAGGGGGTGACGTTGACGATGATGCCGCAACGCGCATAGGTGGACTTGCCCAGGCAGATGGTCAGGACGTTGCGCGGGATACGGAAATATTCGACGGTGCGCGCCAGGGCGAAGGAATTGGGCGGGATAATGCAGATATCGCCCTTCACATCGACAAATGAATTCGGGTCGAAATTCTTGGGGTCGACGATGGTGCTGTTGATGTTGGTGAACAGCTTGAATTCGTCGGAACAGCGGATATCGTAGCCGTAGCTCGACGTACCGTAGGAGACGATGCGTTTGCCGTCGGATTCCTTGACCTGGCCTGGCTCGAAAGGCTCGATCATGCCATGCTGCTCCGCCATGCGGCGGATCCATTTGTCGGATTTGATGGACATTATTTTCTCGGTAATGGGTGATGGGTAGCGAGTGATGGGTAATGGGTGATGGGAGAGACGGTTTTACCCATCACTCATTCCTCATCCCCCATCTATCACCCATTCCCCATTACGAATTTTGAATCACGATACTCGGGAAACGGGCGCTGAAATCCTGCGCCTGTTCCGCCACCTTGACCGCCACGCGGCGGGCAATTTCACGGTAGATTTCCGCGACGCGACCATCCGGCGCGGCCACCACCGGCGGCTTGCCGGCGTCGGTCTGCTCGCGGATGGCGATGTCCAACGGCAGGGCGCCCAAGAATTCCACGCTGTAGTCGGCGCACATGCGCTCGCCGCCCCCCTGGCCAAAGACGCGCTCTTCGTGACCGCACTGGGAACAAATGTGCAGGCTCATGTTCTCGACGATGCCGATGATCGGGATGCCGACCTTCTCGAACATCTTGAGACCCTTGCGCGCGTCGATCAGCGCCACGTCCTGCGGGGTGGTGACGATCACCGCACCGGTGACCGGCACTTTCTGCGCCAGGGTCAACTGCACGTCGCCGGTGCCCGGCGGCAGGTCGACCACCAGGTAATCCAGGTCTTTCCAGTTGGTGTCGTTGAGCAATTGTTCGAGAGCCTGGGTGACCATCGGGCCACGCCATACCATGGGGGTTTCCACGTCGATCAGAAAACCGATGGACATGGCTTGCAAGCCGTGGCCCATCATCGGTTCCATCTTCTGCCCGTCCTGCGATTCGGGGCGACCGTCGATACCCAGCATCAAGGGCTGGGAGGGGCCGTAGATGTCGGCATCCATAATGCCGACCTTGGCACCTTCGGCTTGCAGGGCCAGGGCCAGGTTCACGGCGGTGGTGGACTTGCCCACGCCCCCCTTGCCGGAAGCGACGGCGATGATGTTCTTCACACCGGGAATCAGCTTCACGCCGCGCTGAACGGCGTGGGAAACGATCTGGCTGGAGACGTTGACGGTCACGTTGCCGACACCGGCAACGGTCTTGATCTGGTCGCTCACCAGTTGCTGGATGCTTGCCTGCACGGTCTTGGCGGGGTAGCCCAGGACGATGTCGAGCGACACGTTGGCGCCGTCGATCTTGACGTTCTTGACGGACTTGCCGGTAACGAAATCCTTCTTGGTGTTCGGATCGGTGATTTGCTTGAGTACCTCAAGCACTTGCTGCTCTGAAACGGACATGCTGACTCCTAATGGGAAACCTGTTGCGCGCAAAGGCGAAAGTTTAAACAATTATCGGGGTTGCTACCAGTTGAAAAAGGCTGGTTTGGGTACGGCTACGGGGATAGTTTGCTACAATTCTCCCTTTTCTCTATTCCCTACTTATCGCCATGACGCGCAAAATCCTCGTCACCTCGGCGCTGCCCTATGCCAACGGCAGCATTCACCTCGGCCACCTGGTGGAATATATCCAGACCGATATCTGGGTACGCTTTCAGAAAATGCAAGGCCATCGCTGCCACTATGTGTGCGCCGACGACACCCATGGCACGCCCATCATGCTGCGCGCCCAAAAAGAGGGCATCACGCCGGAAGAGCTTATCGCCAAGGTGTGGCACGAGCATTACAGCGATTTCCAGGGTTTCCACATCGGTTTCGACAACTATTATTCGACCAACACCCCGGAAACCCGTCACTACGCCGACGACATCTACCTCAAGCTGAAGGAGCAAGGGTTGATCGAGGTGCGCGCCATCGAGCAGTTCTACGACCCGGTCAAGGAAATGTTCCTGCCCGACCGCTTCATCAAGGGCGAGTGCCCCAAGTGCCATGCCAAGGATCAATACGGCGATTCCTGCGAAGCCTGCGGCGCGGCCTATCAGCCGACGGATTTGATCGAGCCGTTTTCGGCGGTTTCCGGCGCCACGCCGGTAAAAAAACAGTCCGACCATTACTTCTTCAAGCTTTCCGACGAGAAGTGCCGGAACTTCCTCAAGGAATGGATCAAGCCGCCCCACGTCCAGGCCGAGGCCGCCAACAAGCTCAACGAGTGGCTGGAATCCGGCCTCTCCGACTGGGACATCTCACGCGACGCGCCCTATTTCGGCTTCGAAATTCCCGACGCGCCGGGCAAGTTCTACTATGTGTGGCTGGATGCGCCAATCGGCTACATGGGCAGCTTCAAGAACCTGTGCGACAAGCAGGGGCTGAATTTCGACGAATACTGGGGCAAGGATTCGACCGCCGAGGTCTACCACTTCATCGGCAAGGACATCCTGTATTTTCACGCGCTGTTCTGGCCCGCCGAACTCGAGTACGCCGACTACCGCACCCCGAGCGGGGTGTTCGCTCACGGCTTCCTCACCGTCAACGGACAGAAAATGTCCAAGTCGCGCGGCACCTTCATCACCGCCTCCAGCTACTTGAAACACCTCAACCCCGAACACCTGCGCTATTACTTCGCTGCCAAACTGGGCGCCACCATCGAAGATATCGACTTGAGCCTGGAGGATTTCACGGCCCGGGTGAATAGCGACCTGGTGGGCAAATTCGTGAATATCGCCAGCCGTTGCGCCGGGTTCCTGAGCAAGTCCTTCGACGGCAAGGTCGGCCCGATGGAATCGGCTTACGTGGAACGCATCACACCGATTCTGAAAGTTGGTTCAGCCGAAGATTTGGGCAACAACCTGGCGATGGGCGGCCTCAATTCGACGTTCCGTGAAGCCGGCAAGGAAATTGCCGCCTTGTACGAGGCGCGCGAATACGGCAAAGCCTTGCGCAAGATTATGGAACTGGCCGATCTGGCCAACCAGTTCATCGACGAGCAGAAGCCCTGGGTACTCGCCAAGGATCCCGCCCAGCAAAACCGTCTTCACATGGTTTGCTCGACCGGCCTGGAGATGTTCCGCCTCCTGACCCTGTACCTTAAACCGGTGCTGCCTGAAGTCGCAAAATCGGTGGAAACATTCCTGAATGTGCCCGAACTGAAATGGGCGGACATTCACGCCGCCTTGCCGGAAGGCCATCGCATCAACGCCTACCAGCATCTTATGACCCGTATCGACTCCAAACAGGTGGAAGCCATGACCGAAGCCAACAAGGAAAGCTTGGCCCCGCAGCCGGAACAGCAATCTCAGGCTCGCCACGCCGAACATCAGCAACACCAAGCCGCCAAACAGCCCCCTCCCGGAGCGGGAGAGGAGGCGAAGGTGGGTGCTATCGCGCCGCTTTGCACGATCGACGATTTTGCCAAGATCGACCTACGCATCGCCCGCATCGCCAATGCCGAGCATGTCGAGGGCGCGGAAAAGCTCCTCAAGCTCACCCTGGATATCGGCGAGGCACAGCCGCGCACGGTATTCGCCGGGATCAAGTCGGCCTACGACCCGGCACTGCTCAAGGGACGGATGACGGTGATGGTGGCGAATCTGGCGCCACGCAAGATGAAATTCGGGATGTCGGAAGGGATGGTGCTGGCGGCTTCCGGCGAAGCGCCGGGGCTGTTCATTCTCAGCCCGGACGACGGTGCCCAGCCGGGGATGCGAGTCAAGTAACGCAACAACCTGCCGGCGCCACTGCGCCAGCGGCACCGGCAGCGTCCATCTTAAAGTATCGGCGTATTCACGTTCTCGCCGCGCTCGTACACGATGTTGGCGCGGCCCACCAGCAGCGGGTCGAGCAAGCCAACCTGTTCGAGATCCTTGTTGGCGTAGGGCAGCTTGTGCAGCACGTAGCGCAGGCCGTTGAGGCGCGCGCGCTTCTTGCAGTCCGACTTGATGACCGTCCACGGCGCGTCGGCGGTGTCGGTGTAAAAAAACATCGCTTCCTTGGCCTGGGTGTATTCGTCCCATTTATTCAGCGATGCCAAGTCGATCGGGCTGAGTTTCCAATGCTTGAGCGGATGGACTTCGCGTTCCTTGAATCGCCGCCGCTGTTCTTCCTGGCTCACCGAAAACCAGAATTTAATCAGGTGCACCCCGCTACGCACCAGGTTGCGCTCGAATTCCGGTGCCTGGCGCATGAATTCGAGATATTCGTCCTGCTGGCAAAACCCCATCACTCGCTCGACGCCGGCGCGGTTGTACCAGGAGCGGTCGAACAGCACGATTTCTCCAGCAGTCGGCAGATGCTGGATATAGCGCTGAAAATACCACTGGCCGCGCTCCTGCTCGGTAGGCTTTTCGAGTGCCACCACGTGGGCGCCACGCGGGTTGAGATGCTCCATGAAACGCTTGATGGTGCCGCCCTTGCCCGCCGCGTCGCGGCCCTCGAAGAGAATCACCACTTTCTGGCCGGTTTCCTTGACCCACGCCTGCAATTTCAGCAATTCCACCTGCAGCCGGTATTTCTGGCGTTCGTAGTTCTTGCGCGACATCAGGTTTTTGTAGGGATAACCACCGTCGCGCCAGTCCTCGACCAACACATCGTCGGGACTGACCGGCAATTTGGCCGGTACCGGCTGATGCTGGCGCAGTAGGGCGTTGCGCAAGACCAGGGCATCCTCGGGGGAAGCGCCGGCCATGATGGCTTGCAAGGTCTTGGCCAATGCCGCGGTATCGCCGGGCGGCTGCGCGGCCAAAATGTCCTTTACCGCGACGATCTTGGATTCCTGGGCCGCAGCGATGGCCTCGTCCACGGCAAACGTCTCGATGGCCTGCTGACTTGCCGCTGGCGCGATGTCGCCTTCGGCAACGGCGCGGGTTCGGGATGCGGACTTGCGGGGCGAGGATGCTGGGGAAGATTTGACTTTCTGTTCGGTACCCTTGCGTTGCTTCGTAACCAAAACAATCTCCTTTTCAAGACGGGAAAACGCGCCATGCAACGGCATGTCGACGAGAATAGCAAAACTTCAGCGCCTCAACTATCCGGCAACCCGATTCTTTTCAGGACGGCGCGATTTGGACGATCCGCGTTCCCGCCAAACGGTCGTGCCAGAACTGGCGGTCGCGGTCAAAGATTGCCCAGATAATCCCGAATCCCAGGAATACCCCGACCACGGCCAGCAGGTAACGCAGGCACGCCTGCCGCGGGGTAAGGCTACCGCCGTCGCGGCGTTCCACGCGCAGATGCCAGGTTTTCATCGCCAGGGTCTGCCCGCCGCGCAGCCAGAACCCCACGAAATACAGGCCGCCGACCAATAGCAGATAAACCTGGAAAGCCAAGCGAAGCAACGTGGATTGGTGGCTATGGGTCGCGGCAAGAAAGATGAAGGCGGCAATAAACAACAACGCCAGGAGCAACAAGGATTCGTACAGCATGCTGACGAGCCGGCGCAGGATGCCGGGAACTGGCGCGGGATTTTCCATCGACTGGACTAGTTCGCTACGGTTGGAGGAATCGCTTCGCTCGACTTGCGGCGCAGGCTTTCCCGCTCTTCTTCGCTGAGACGCTGATACTCTTTCCATTTCTTGAGTATCGCCTGGCGCTTTTCGGGCGGCAATTGCAGTAATTTCTGGTATTTTTCCCGGGCCTCTTCGCGCTCCTGGCGGGTCAGCCTGGCCCATTCGATAAGGCGAGTTTGCACGCGAGCCTGCTGCTCGGCACTCATTTTCGGATACTGGCGGGTGACGCCGACGAGCTTTTTACGCTGGACGCCGGACATGCCATCCCATTCCCCGGCGACCGGCGCGAGGATGCGCTTTTGCGTAGGCGTAAGCTCAACCCACGCCGGTTGCCTGGGTTCGGGAGGTGCGGCGTTGGCTGCAATCGACAGAAGCAGACACAGCGCGAAGATTATTCCTGCGCCGTATCTTCCAGCCATGCATCGAAACCCTTGTCTAGATAAGCTTGAACCGGCAGATCTTCCGCCAGCAGGAAAGCGTCGATTTCGCTCTGATCATCGACGTGATAATAGGTTTGCCAGTAACTCACCAACAACAGGCCGAAGACCAGGGCAGCCAGCGGCACCCAGGCACGGTTGAAGGGTTGGAAAGCGCCGTTGCGACTGCCCGCCCAAGCCATTCCCGCGACCTGCTGGGTAGCCGGGCGATAGGCGGCCAAGGCCTTCAGGCGCGCTTCGCGCAGTTGTGCCGAAGTATCGCCTTTCAAGGTAGTCAGGCCGAAATCGAGATGCTGTTTGATTCGTCTTGCCAAGTTCTGTTCGTTCATGGCTCGATCCCCTTCGATTTAAGAAACGCCTCCAGCGCATTGGAGGCTCTGAAACAATGGGTCTTGACGCTGCCTTCGGAACACCCCATTACGGCTGCCGTCTGTGCAACGTCCAACTCCTCCCAATAACGCAGCAGGAAGGCTTCCCGTTGACGCGGCGGCAACTTTTGCACACCTTCCTCGATCAGCCCCACCAGTTGGCTGCGTTCAAGCTGGCGGTGCGGCGTTTCAATCGACTGTGACTCGGGGGCGACCTCCAAAGTTTCCAGGGGGTCGAAATCTTCATTTTCATTTTCCCGGCTGGCCCCGAGGGCGGACAGGAGGGTTGTCCATATCGAGCGCACCTTCTGGCGACGGTAAAAGTCGCGGATGGTATTTTGCAGGATGCGCTGAAACAGCATGGGATACTCTTCCGCCGGGTGATCGGAATACTTTTCCGCAAGCTTCATCATCGAATCCTGAACGATATCGAGCGCGGTATGCTCGTCCTGCACGGCGAATGCCGCCTGTTTGAAGGCGCGTCGTTCGACTTCGGCGAGAAAGTTGGAGAGTTCCTGATGCGTTGCCAGAGGTGTAGCCCTGCGGTGTTTATCTTCGGTATGTTACCAAATTACAAGAAAATCCGCAGTGCCGACAGGAACTCGCTACGGGAAGCCCACTTGACCAAAACCGCGCCAACCATTACTGTTTATCCCTTTTCCAAAAATTATTCGTGGCAAGGCATTCTCTATGGAATTGACGGGTGCGGAAATCGTAGTGCGCTGTCTGGCGGAGGAAGGCGTGGAATTCGTCTTCGGTTATCCCGGCGGAGCTGTGCTCAACATCTACGACGAAATATACAAGCAAAACAAATTCAAGCATGTGCTGGTACGCCACGAACAGGCGGCTGTTCATGCGGCTGACGGTTATGCACGCGCTTCCGGGCGCGTCGGCGTGGCCCTGGTAACTTCCGGGCCGGGTGCGACCAATGCGGTGACGGGTATCGCCACTGCTTACATGGATTCGATCCCGATGGTGGTGATTTCCGGCCAAGTGCCGACCCCGGCCATCGGCATGGATGCTTTCCAGGAAGTCGACATGGTGGGCATTACCCGCCCCTGCGTGAAACACAATTTCCTGGTCAAGGACGTCAAGGATCTCGCGGAAACCCTGAAAAAGGCTTTCTACATCGCCTCCACGGGCCGCCCCGGCCCGGTGGTGGTGGACGTCCCCAAGGATGTCACTCAACTCAAGGCCGAGTTCGAGTACCCCAAGAGCGTCAAGCTGCGCTCCTACAACCCTACCACCAAGGGACATACCGGCCAGATCAAGCGTGCCGTGCAGATGCTCCTCGAAGCCAAGCGTCCGATGGTCTACATCGGCGGCGGCGCGGTGCAAAGCGATGCGGCCGCGGAATTGACCCAACTGGTGCGCCTGCTGGGCTTCCCCATCACCAGTACCCTGATGGGGCTGGGCGGCTATCCTGCCAGCGACCCGCAATTCCTCGGGATGCTGGGGATGCACGGCACCTACGAATCGAACATGGCAATGCAGCACAGCGACGTGCTGGTGGCGGTGGGCGCGCGTTTCGACGACCGCGTCATCGGCAACCCCCACCACTTCGAACAGACTGACCGCAAAATCATCCATATCGACATCGACCCGGCATCCATCGCCAAGCGCGTCAAGGTCGACGTGCCGATCGTCGGCAACGTCCGCGACGTGATGGTGGACATGATCAAGCTGATCCAGGCCAGCAAGGAACGCCCCGACCAAGCTGCGCTCAAGACCTGGTGGACCCAGATCGAGTTGTGGCGCTCCGCCAACCCTCTACGCTACGACCGCGACAGCGCGCTCATCAAGCCACAGTACGTGATCGAAAAAATGCACGAGATCACCAAGGGCGATGCCATCATTTGCTCCGACGTGGGCCAGCATCAGATGTGGGCAGCACAGTTCTACAAATTCGACAAACCGCGCCGCTGGATCAACTCCGGGGGCTTGGGAACCATGGGTTTCGGGATGCCTTCCGCGATGGGCGCGCAACTCGCCAACCCCAATGCCACGGTGGCCTGCGTGACCGGCGAGGGCAGCATCCAGATGAACATCCAGGAACTGTCCACCTGCAAGCAGTTCAACATCCCGCTCAAGATCATCCTGCTCAACAACCGCTATCTCGGCATGGTGCGCCAGTGGCAGGAATTCTTCTACGGCGAGCGCTATTCGCAGTCCTACATGGAAGCCCTGCCGGATTTCGTCAAATTGGCCGAGGCCTACGGTCACGTCGGCATGACCATCGAAAAACCCGGCGACGTCGAAGGTGCTCTACAGGAAGCCTTCGGCCCGGCGCTCAAGGAGCGGTTGGTGTTCATGAACTTCATCACCGACTCGACCGAAAACGTCTTCCCCATGATCCCTGCCGGCAAGGGACTCAATGAAATGATTTTGGTGTAATCATGCGGCACATTATTTCTCTGTTGATGGAAAACGAAGCGGGCGCACTGTCCCGCGTGGCGGGGCTGTTCTCGGCGCGCGCCTACAATATCGAATCGCTCACCGTAGCACCCACCGAAGACGCCACCCTGTCGCGCATGACCATCGTCACGCGCGGCTCGGACGACGTGATCGAGCAAATCACCAAGCAGCTCAACAAGCTGATCGACGTGGTGAAAGTGGTCGACCTTTCCGAGGCCGGCCACATCGAACGCGAGTTGATGCTGGTGAAAGTCCGCGCGGAAGGCCAGTGGCGCGAGGAAATGAAGCGCATGTCGGACATCTTCCGCGGGCGCATCATCGACGTCACCGACAAGACCTATACCATCGAAGTCACCGGTGCCGGCCACAAGCTGGATGCCTTCCTTGAAGCACTCGACAAGACTGCCATACTCGAAACCGTGCGCACCGGCGCATCGGGCATCGGGCGTGGCGAACGAATTCTGAAAGCTTGAATAAAACCAGGGATCGGGGACTGGAGTCCTGGGAAACCATAACCTCCGGCCCCCTACCCCCTAGCCCCTAACTCTGAAAGGAAAACCATGAAAGTTTATTACGACAAGGACGCGGATCTCTCCATCATCAAGGGCAAGAAAGTAACCATCGTCGGTTACGGCTCGCAAGGCCATGCTCACGCCAACAACCTCAAGGACTCCGGCTGCAAGGTCACCATCGGCCTGCGCAAAGGCGGCGCTTCCTGGGAAAAGGCTGAAAAGGCCGGCCTCAAGGTCGAGGAAGTCGCCAAGGCAGTCAAGGGCGCCGACGTGGTGATGATCCTGGTGCCCGACGAGCAGCAGCCCAACGTGTACTACGGCGAAGTCGAACCCAACCTGAAGAAAGGCGCCGCGCTGGCTTTCGCCCACGGCTTCAACATCCATTACAACCAGATCATCCCGCGCAACGACGTGGACGTGATCATGGTCGCCCCCAAGGGCCCCGGCCATACCGTGCGCTCCGAGTACCTCAAGGGCGGCGGCGTGCCTTCCCTGATCGCGATTTACCAGGACAAGTCCGGCAAGGCCAAGGATATCGCCCTCTCCTACGCGGCTGCCAACGGCGGCACCAAGGGTGGTGTGATCGAGACCAACTTCCGTGAAGAAACCGAGACCGACCTGTTCGGCGAGCAAGCCGTATTGTGCGGCGGTTGCGTGGAACTGGTGAAGGCCGGTTTCGAAACCCTGACCGATGCCGGCTACGCCCCGGAAATGGCCTACTTCGAGTGTCTGCATGAACTCAAGCTGATCGTCGACCTGATGTACGAAGGCGGCATCGCCAACATGAACTACTCGATCTCCAACAACGCCGAGTACGGCGAATACGTTACCGGCCCCAAGGTCATCAACGACGAGTCGCGCTGGGCGATGAAAGAAGCTCTGGAAAACATCCAGAACGGCGAATACGCCAAGCGTTTCATCCTGGAAGGCAAGACCAACTATCCGGAAATGACCGCCCGCCGCCGTCTCAACGCCGAGCATCAGATCGAAGTGGTAGGCGGCAAGCTGCGCGCCATGATGCCGTGGATCGCCAAGAACAAACTGGTTGATCAAACCAAGAACTAAGTAATGCATGATGGGTGATGGGGAATGGGTAAAACCATGCCCATCACCCATTGCTCATTCCCCATCTCCCCAATGTGCATCGGCGTAGCCCCTCCCAAATTGACTGAATACCCACACCCTATTATCGCCCGCGAGGGTTGGCCGTTTCTGGCCGGCGCCGTCGCGGCTTCCCTGCTTGCCACCGTGTTCGGCGGCTGGCTGTGGGCATTGCCCTTGTGGCTTATCAGCCTGTTCGTACTGCAATTTTTCCGCGACCCTGCACGCAACGTACCGCAGGAACGCAATCTCGTGACGGCCCCGGCGGACGGACGCATCGTTGCCGTCGAGGAAGTCACGGATACCTACCTGAACCGTCAGGCTCTCAAGGTCAGCGTGTTCATGAACGTGTTCAACGTCCATTCCAACCGCAGCCCGGTGAACGGCTCGGTCGAGCAAGTGTGGTATAGCCCCGGCAAGTTCGTCAACGCCGACCTCGACAAGGCCTCCACCGAGAATGAGCGCAACGCTGTATGGATACGCTCGGATTGCGGCTTCGACGTGACCAGCGTACAGGTGGCCGGCCTGATCGCGCGGCGCATCCTGTGCTACGTCAAGCATGGCGACTACCTCTCGCGCGGCCAGCGCTACGGCTTTATCCGTTTCGGCTCACGAGTCGATGTATACCTGCCGCTGACCGCACGAGTCCGTGTCACGTTGGGCGACAAGGTGCGCGCTGGCGAGACCGTGCTGGCCGAATTCGTTCCCAACGTCGGGTAAACAAGCCAACATGCCGGCCCCCTACGACCGCAAACCGCTCATCGACCCGAACATCCGGCGGCGCGGGATATACATCCTGCCCAACCTGTTCACCACGGCGGCGCTGTTTGCGGGCTTTTTTTCCATCGTCCAGGCGATGAACGGCAACTACGAGCAATCCGCCGTGGCGATTTTCGTGGCGATGGTGATGGACGGCCTGGATGGTCGAGTGGCGCGCATGACGCGCACCCAGAGCGCTTTCGGCGCGGAATACGACTCGCTCTCCGACATGGTGTCGTTCGGCGTCGCCCCGGCGCTGGTGGTGTATGTATGGGCCTTGAAAGGGATGGGCAAGCTGGGCTGGATCGCCGCCTTCGTCTACTGCGCCGGTGCCGCGCTGCGCCTGGCGCGCTTCAACACCCAACTCGGGGTTGCCGACAAACGCTATTTCCAAGGACTGCCCAGCCCTGCCGCTGCCGCCCTGATCGCCGGACTGGTATGGGTCATGAACGACTACCATATCAAAGGCTTCGAAGTTCAATGGCTGGCCTGGACGATCACCCTATTCGCCGGTCTCACCATGGTCAGCAATTTCCGCTATTACAGCGGCAAGGACATCAATCTGCGCAAGAGCGTGCCGTTCGTCGGCCTGCTCCTGCTGGTTCTAGCCTTCGTCCTGATTTCCCTTGATCCGCCCCAGGTGCTGTTCGGGATGTTCGTCCTGTATGGTCTATCCGGCTACATCCTGTGGGCCGTGACCAAGCTCCAATCGAAAAAAGCCCCGCCGGACAACGGCTCCACCCCGGACTGAACAATCCCCCTCCCGCCGCGCTGCATCACCGCTGCAAATTCCCCTTCTCCTGCAGGAACTTGACGAACTCCGTTTCGGGGATCGGGCGGCTGTAAAAATATCCCTGGATTTCCTCGCAGCCGGCGGCTTTGAGGAAATTCAACTGCGCTTCGGTTTCGACGCCTTCGGCGATGGCGCGCAAGCCGAGATTCTGGGCAAGGTTGATGATGGAGCGGGTAATCGCGGTATCGTTGGCATCATGGATCACCCCACGCACGAAGGATTGATCGATCTTGAGCTTGTCGATGGGAAAGCGCTTAAGGTAGCTCAGCGACGAATAGCCGGTACCGAAATCGTCGAGCGACATCGCCACGCCGAGGTCGCGGAAGTTGTTCATCATGGCGATCACCCCCTCGACGTTTTTCATGATCATGCTTTCGGTGATTTCCAGTTCGAGCAGGTCGGGGGCGAGGCCGTGGTATTGGAGAATGTCACTCACCTGATGCGCCAGGGTGGGACGAAACTGCTTGACGGAAATATTTACGGCCAGCTTGACCACCGGCAGACCGGCCTGCTGCCACGCCTTGTTGCGGGCACATACGGTATCTAGGATCCATTCGCCGATCGGGATAATCAGGCCGGTATCCTCGGCCACCGGAATAAACTGCCCGGGCGAGATCATCCCGATAGCGGGATGATTCCAGCGCAGCAGGACTTCGGCACCGACAATCGCGCCACTCGCCAGATCCAGTTGCGGCTGATAGTGGAGGAACAGTTCGCCGCGCTCGATGGCGCGGCGCAGGTTCCCTTCCATATTGAGGCGTTCCAGGGCCTTGCGGTTCATATCCGGCGAGAAGAACACGTAGCCCTCGTGACCGTCGCCCTGCTTGGCCCGGTACATCGCCACGTCGGCGTTGCGAATCAGGGTTTCGGCATCGTCGCCATCGTCGGGGTAGATGCTGATGCCGATACTCGCCGTAATCCGCAGTTCATGGCCCTGCACTTCCAGGGGTTGGGCGAGGCTGGCGAGAATTTTCTTGGCGACGATGGAGGCATGTTCACGCTTGGCGATATCCACCAGCGCCACCACGAATTCGTCCCCGCCGATGCGGGCGACGATATCTTCGTTGCGCAGGCAATCGAGGAGGCGCCGCGCCACTTCCTTGAGCAGAAAATCGCCGGGGCTGTGGCCGAGAGTGTCGTTGATCTGCTTGAAGCGATCCAGATCGACGAACATCACCGCGCCGTGAGTACTGTTGCGCTTCGACTCGATCAGCGACTGGCGCAGCAGGGTATGCAACATGGCGCGGTTGGGCAGGCCGGTGAGCACATCGTAATAGGCCAGCCGGTAGATTTGCTTTTCGGCGTTCTTGCGCTCGGTGAGATCGGTAAATACCGCGAAATAATGGGTAATCGCGCCGTCCTTGTTGTGCACGCCGCTGATCGACATCCACACCGGATAATTCTCGCCGTCCTTGCGACGATTCCATAGCTCGCCGATCCAGTGGCCGTTTTCCATGATGGCGGCGCTCATGTCGCGGTAAAACTCCTTGTCGTGGAGTCCCGACTTGAACAGCGCGGGGGTTTGACCAACCACGTCCTCGGCATCGTAGCCGGAGATCTTGGTGAAAGCCTTGTTGACCGAGATGATTCGATGCCCGACGTCGGTGACCAGGATGCCTTCGTCGCTGTATTCGAAAATCGCCGCTTGCAGGCGCAGACGCTCCTCCGCCGCCAATCGTTCGGTGATGTCGATCAGGTAGCCGTAAATCGCCACCGGGTTACCCTCGGCGTCGTGCGACAGGGAAAGCGAGAGGCTGGCCCAGAAAACCTCCCCGGACTTCTTGCGGCGCTTGACCACCATTTCATGGCCACCGCGTTCCAGGAAGTTCTCGAAAAACTGGGCATCGTCCTCCTCGTCGGCGTACAGGAACAGGATGTTGCGCCCCACCGCCTCTTCGGCGGTATAGCCGAACTGCAACTCCGCGCCGCGGTTCCAGCCGGTAATGTAGCCGCCGAGATCCATGATAATCACCGAATCGTGAATCTGGTCGAGAATCTGCTGCTGGCGCATCAACAGTTCCTCGCTGGCAACCAGCGCCGTCATGCGTTCGTCGAAACGCAACCGGTCATGGAGGGTATCGGCAATCAGACTGGCTGCCGCCTGCAAGGTCGGCAAACAGCCGAGCGGCGCCAACGCGCCGAGTATCCCCACCAATTCGCCATTCGGCACGATGGGGCAACCGATCAACACGCTCTCCCCATCGCCCTGCCCGGCCACCGGCAGCCAGCCGAGTTGCCCATCCTGTTCCACCTTGGCGGCCAGTTCGTGCCAGCGCTCCGGCATGCCGCGCGAGGCCAGGCGGCCCGCCTTGGCGCTCAGGTAAACGCAGGCATCCGCCCAGCCGAAAACATTGCGAATTTCGCTGCCGAGCGTTTTGCCGAAGGTCTCGGCGGGCGTGTGCAAAACGGCTTTGACCACACTGCCGGCCAGCACCAGGGCGGCTTCGCCGGAAGTGGTTTGCGGACAACGGCGAAGGGCACTGTTCATGACAATCGGGCCACTTGCAGCGCCCAACTCAGGGCATCCAGGCTGACCCGGCTGAAATCCCCGGGGGCGACCCCCAACCCGGCCAAGCGCCGCAGGACTTCCGGCTTATCTGAGGCTTCCGCCGCACCGGCCAGTTCGAGCAGCGCGCCCAGGCGCCCCCGCCGCTCCAGGAGAGCCAGTTCCACCGGCTTCGGCAAAGCCACCGATTTCAGCAGATCGGCGAGTGGCGTAGCCATCAGCACATCCAACAGGGAAAACACCCCGACCATGAAAGCCTGTTCGCGATCCACCGTATCATTGCCCATCCCGGCCAGCAATTCCAGCAACCTGCCGCGTTCGGCGGCGCGCTGCATGAGGATGTTGGGGGATTCGTCACCGTCCTTGCGGTGGGCAAACAGCAGGAGTTGCAGCCAGCGCTGCAATTGGCGCCGTCCCAACACCATGATGGCCTGGGCGAAGCTGGTGATTTCGGTGCGCATTGAGAAAGAGGTGGAATTGACTAGGCGCAGCAAGTCGAAGGCCAGCTTCGGTTCGAGCTTGAGCACCGCTTCCATTTCCGCAGTCTCGGCATCCTTCGCCACCAGCGCGAGCAGGCGCATCAGCGACAGGCGCGAGGTATCCTGCGGCGCGGCGGCGCCTCCGCCAGAAGCCATCCTGCCGAAGGCAAACAGGGAGAACCCCAGTCCCTGGCAATGATGGAACTGGGTAAGCGAGGCCAGGTTGTAGACCGCCAAACGGACCTCGTCGCGGCTCAAGGCTTGCAGGGCGTTGACTTCGGGTAGCGCGGCGGCATCGAACCAACGGGTTTTGCACAGCGCCGCTCCCGACGGCTCGGCACCATACAGGGCAAACTGTGCGCCTTGCGCCTGCAAGGCTGGAAACGCAGCGGTCCCGGCGGGTTCGGACAAGACGATGGTCAACAGGACATGCCCCCATTGCGCGGGATCGTCGGTTACCGCGGCGGCCTCGGCAAATAGCGGTTTTCCTTTCGGCACCTCGCCGTCCGGCGCGCCGCCATCCGTCTCCTCCAATGCTTCGAGACGCACTCCCGCCCAGGAAAGATGCCGGTCGTAAATCGGACTCCATAAACCGCTTGCTGCCATTTTTTTCCCCTCGTCGGCGGAATCGTGCCGCTTCACGGTTCGATTCTACTAAATTTTTTGACTACTTATAGAATCTGTACGCGCTTTTCCAGGTATTCGCGCAGGTATTTCGCACCGTTGCGCTTGAAACCGAGAAATTTGATACCGAAGCGGAATCCATGACCGCTGGAACACAGCACCGTGTAGATCATCCGGCCATGAATCTCCAGGATTTTTTCCTTTTTTCCGGGCAGCAGGGGCGGAACCGCCAGCAGTATCGTCACATCGTCCTCGGTGAAAATGTTGTGGTCGCTGATGATGCTCATTCCCCCCAGCGAAACCTCCTGGGAATAGCCGTGATAGGTTTCCCCCTTCTCGTGATTCCGCACCAGCACCGCTCGCCAGCGCACCGGGATACGCAGGTGATTACGTTGTTCGTTCATTGTTCCATTGTCTGTATTTTTCGATTTGAGCAATGTTTCAAGAGCAACGCTCCGCCCACAAATCGTGGGCATCCGCATCGATCACTGCCACTTCGACCAGATCGCCGGGCTGCAAGCCCTCGGCTTCCTCGATGAACACCATCCCGTCGATTTCCGGCGCATCGGCGTGACTACGTGCCACCGCGCCCTCCTCGTCGACTTCATCGATCAGCACGGTGAGGCGCTGGCCGATCTTGCGTTCCAGGCGCGCCGCGCTGATCTCCTCCTGCACCGCCATCAGACGGGCGCGCCGCTCCTCCTTGACCTCCTCGGGAAGCGCGCCGGGCAAGGCGTTGGCGGTCGCGCCAGCGACTGGCGAATAGGCGAAGCAGCCGACCCGGTCGAGCTGGGCTTCCTGGAGGAAATCCAGGAGTAGTTGGAAATCCGCTTCCGTTTCGCCGGGAAAGCCGCTGATGAAGGTGCTGCGGATGGTCAGATCGGGACAAACGGCGCGCCAGTTGTGGATGCGCGCCAACATCCCCTCCACGTCGCCGGGGCGCTTCATCGCGCGCAGCACGGCGGGGCTGGCGTGTTGCAGGGGGATATCCAGATAAGGCAGAATTTTGCCTTCTGCCATCAGCGGAATCACATCATCCACGCTGGGATAGGGATACACATAATGCAGGCGCACCCACACCCCCAGTTCGCCCAGGCTGCGCGCCAGATCGAGCATCCGCGTCCTGATCGGACGGCCCTGCCAGAAGCCGCTGCGGTACTTCACGTCCACCCCGTAGGCGCCGGTGTCCTGCGACACCACCAGCAATTCCTTGACGCCCGATTTCACCAGGTTTTCGGCTTCCTGCATCACTTCATTGATGGGCCGGCTGACCAGATCGCCGCGCAGCGACGGAATAATGCAGAAAGTGCAGTGATGGTTGCACCCCTCCGATATCTTGAGATAGGCGTAATGCTTGGGCGTCAGCTTGATGCCCTGCGGTGGAACCAGGCTCTCGAAGGGATCGTGGGGCGCGGGCAAATGCGCGTGGATGGCCGCCATGGTTTCATGCAGCGAATGCGGCCCGGTAATCGCCAGCACCTGGGGATGCGCGGCCAGCACCACCTCCGCCTTGGCGCCCAGGCAACCGGTGACGATCACCTTGCCGTTTTCGGCCAACGCCTCGCCGATGGCGTCCAGCGATTCCGCCACCGCCGCGTCGATGAAACCGCAAGTATTCACCACCACCAGATCGGCCCCCGAATAATCCGGCGAAATGGCATAACCCTCGGCACGCAGGCGGGTGAGAATTTGCTCGGAATCGACCAGCGCCTTGGGGCAACCGAGGGAGACGAATCCGACACGTTGTGCTTTGCTTTGAGACATAAAATCGTTACCCCTTGGAATCTTGTTTGGTTGCTGCGTCGGCTTCCCAGCCAGAGCGGCTTGCTTCACCCAGCACCGCCCAGTCGTTGAGCCAGGTGAAAACGATCGCCTTCGCTTTCGAATCATAACGAAAAAACAGGCGAAAGCGCCGTCCTACCTTGGCCCTGCGCCAATGGCGGTAGGCCGCGCCCAGCGTATCGCCTTGTCGATATTCCTCGCGAGCGGGGTCGCCGGGAATCGTCTCCAGCAACATCCGGCTCAGGGCGCGGTACAGCTTGACGTTGGCATTCCCCTCGAACCCGCCGGGATCGGCTGCCTCGGCCCGTTCCGCAGCGATTTTGAGTTTCCGCAACTGCTCGACCAGACCGTTGTGAAAAAGCAGTGTCCAACCATGGCGCTGCATTACAGTTCCACATCCCCGATGATTTCTTCACCAGGATCAACCGCATGATGAAGATTAGCCAGCATGGCCTGCGCCAGATCGTCCGGCAAAGCGCCAACATGCTTGCCCGACTTGATATCGCTTTCCAGCAGCGACAGAAAGGCACCGATGGCGGGGTCCACATGCTCCTCGCTATCGGCACGGGTCACCACCACTTCGGAACCGCGCAAATCGAACGCCACCTTTCCTCCCGCCTCGATTCCCAGCATTTGGCGTATCGGCTTAGGCAAGGTGATCTGGCCCTTCGAGGTAAGGGTCGCAATTTCGTGGATGGAGGACATGAGAAATTCTCGGGAAGGAAACCTTTAAACTGTAAGGATATTTCCTTACCAAGTCAAGGCGTGTATTTCCAGCTGAAGATCAGCGCTAACTTTCATGGTGATGCGCGCCCCCCCCCTGAGGATGAAATGTCTCACGATTATGTTTCACTGTTATCAACATGGTAACGTGCTGCTTTATATGTGCAATGTGAGATTTTTTAAAAGTCATTTCACGCCAATCAGGTCTTGAATTGAGAATGGATAGTTGAAAATCGGGAACTGCTCTCGTTCTTCATTTTCAATACTCCAATGTAACCTTCGCCCTCACAGCGCCTCCCCACCTTCGTTGAGGATGTTCAGGTAGGCGTCGTACACGAATACCCGGTTACGGTGCTGGCCGGTGAGTTCGCGGGTGATGCCGAGGCTGACCAGGGTTTGCATGGCTTTGGCGGCGGTGGGAAAGGTCATTCCCGTATCCCGGCAAAGTTGCCGCAGGCCGCACAGCGCGTGAGCCAGCGCGGCCTTGAGCAGCACCGGGGTCGGGCTGTTGTCGCCATGAATGTAGCTTTCCAGCGCGGCCATGCCGGGTTCGACTTCCTGCGGTGGAGGCGGGACGAAACGGGCGTTGCCGGGGCGGGTGCCGCCGATCCAGTTCTGGCTGCGGCGAAATTCGCCGGGCGCTTTGTCCAACTCGAACAGCAACAGGTCGGACAGCGACGACTGGGTGCCTTCGATCTGCGAGGAAAGCACCGCCTCGCGGCGCACGTAGGCGTAAAGAAAAAGCTGTGGGTCGGGCAACAGCAGGGTGATGCTATCGAGACGCCCCAAAGCCAGGGTTGCCCGCTCCAGCAAGGTCTGGCGGACTCCGCTGAGGTCAAGCGGCGGAATAGGCGGCAAGGGCGTGGGAACAAAGGCGCGTACCGTTTCCCTGCCGGCAATACTCGTGGTGTAGGAGCCGACCGCGTCGCGTTGCATGGCGAAACAACCTTAATAAGAAGCTTTGCTATTAAAACTTTCGGCGTTTTTTTAATAAAGGGCACTTCTATAAATTCCCGCCTTTCTGGATAATCTGAGTTATCGGTACACCCACCCGTGACCACGCCATGCAAAACAGCCTGTTTGACTTACAGAATCGCTATGCCAGCCTCTCTGAGGCAGGCGACCCACTGGAGCGGCTCAACGCCGTGATCGACTGGGAGAT